>Ga0228711_1002459_pt1 | contig 28502 bp, 14 predicted proteins | sample MedpolnodulmetaG_2_FD_177996 | JGI IMG/M metagenome (GOLD analysis project Ga0228711, IMG submission 177996) | Root nodule microbial communities from Medicago polymorpha collected in Santa Monica, California, United States - brown nodules | ecosystem: Host-associated > Plants > Roots > Nodule... | reverse complement strand
ATCATAGTTTTCTGTATTTTGCATAATTTTTTGTTGGTTTATAATATGTTGATTTTTGGAATTAATGCTTGTGAAAAATGTAATCTTTGTTTTTTTTAATTTGATTTAAAAAGTGGGTTTTGTGTAAATTTGTAATTTTTTTATTGAAGTATTATCTTCTTGTGGCTTTTTTGTTGATGATGACTATTTTGTTGTTATTTGCTATATATGGAACAAACGAAGAAATTTGTGTTCTTCTTACTATCTTTGTTTTTTTGGTAAGAAATTATTTGGCATTTTAGCTTTTGCTAAGTCAAGTGAGTAGTATGTATGTGTTTATTTGTGATATTGTTTGAGGGGGTTTATGAAAACAACTTATGACATGTCCATAAGCTATTTTTTACCTTATTTCTATAAGCACTCTAGGATAGTTTATGAAAACAGTTTATACTTATAGCTTATATAAAAACTTGTTTGACTTTATTTTATCTTTTGTGGTAGAAATAGCTTATACATAAGCACTTAGATGATAAGTGTTTAATTAAGTTGTGTAACCAAACATGGCTAAAGTTGAAATTATGTTTTCTTACATGAGATTTGTGCTTGAAAAATCCTATAATAAGAGAACATTAGCATAGGTTGTGTGGTTATAGATATGAGATATCTTGGTGTGTAAAAGATGGAGTCATGAATCAACCATCTCAATATGTAAAAAGTGAAAAATTATGATTTTCATAATACAGACTTTGATCAATTGACTTGAACAATATGTTTGTTTGCATTGTTTGATCATTACTTGATGTACTTACTATTTTTGGTTTAACTTTTTCAGATGCTTATGACCCACTTGACCCAAATGGGAATATCACAATCAAATGGGATATTATACAATGGACCCCTGATGGTTATGTTGTAAGTATATTCTTTACAATATCACCTATTCGGCTATTCATATGATAAGTAAACTATATGTTGTAAACTATGCATGGTGTTCGAATGTTTTTGGCTACTTTTATTTCTACCTGTGTTCGGTACATTTTTTGTGATGAATCGACATCTTCATGTCTGTTGTATTTTGTATTTGAAATATCAGTTCTTGCTTCAATGAGGATCTGTTTGAGATAAATTGTGTTTGTTTTTGTTCCATTAGTTATTTAGATATATTTTGAACAATTGAATGTGCAGGCCACAGTTACGATGAACAACTTCCAACAATATCGTCACATCGCTTCCCCTGGCTGGTCACTAGGATGGACATGGGCAAAAAAGGAGGTAATCTGGAGTATGGTGGGATCACAGACCACAGAACAAGGCGATTGTTCAAAATTTAAAGGAAATGTTCCACATTGCTGTAAAAAGAATCCAACCGTTGTAGATTTACTTCCCGGAACGCCTTACAATCAGCAAATTGCGAATTGCTGCAAAGGTGGTGTGCTTAGTTCATGGGCTCAAGATCCTACCATGGCAGTTGGGGCGTTTCAAATCAGTGTTGGTAGAGCCGGAACCACAAACAAAACTGTTAAAGTGCCTAAAAACTTCACCTTGAATGCCCCGGGACCTGGTTATACTTGTGGGCCGGCAAAAATTGTGAGACCTACTCAGTTTATTCAACCGGACAAAAGGAGAGTGACTCAAGCACTCAGTAAGTTAACGAACTTCTGTACTTATTTCGCAGTTTTAAATATGTTTATTTAAATTTCCTATGCCTCCTATTAATGTCACACTTTTCACTGAAGAAATTGCCATCCATAGTTGAAGTTTTTGTTGGCAACAGAAAATGGCACTCGTGTTTGAATTTAAAATTGATATGCTTAAAAGTCAGTTGTCACAAGCTATTAGCACTGATACTTCAGATTGAATGCATGGCTTGTGTCCAACACTGACAAAACACTGATATATGTGATTACATTTAATTATTCCATTTTCTTAAATTATTACTTGTTTCGACGTGTTAGTTTTGTGTCTAGTGTCTTTGTCTGTACTTAACTTCATTTTGATTCATTGCAGTGACATGGAACGTTACATGCACATATTCGCAATTTCTAGCTCAGAAAACTCCCACTTGCTGTGTCTCCCTCTCATCTTTCTATAACGATACCATTGTACCCTGCCCAACATGTGCATGTGGCTGCCAGAGTAACTCATCTCAGTCAGGGACTTGTGTTAAGTATGTTTCTTTCACCAACACTACTACGATTTCCTTCTAGATTTTATACTGTAAACTCATATTTCTTTTCTTATTGGTTTCAGTCCAAATACGCCACATTTGGCATCGGTTGTTTCTGGTAACGGAAAGAATAACTTATCACCTTTGGTTCAATGTACTAGTCATATGTGTCCAATCCGAATCCACTGGCATGTTAAGGTTAACTACAAGGAATACTGGCGTGTGAAGGTTTCCATTACTAATTTTAATTACCGTATGAATTATTCCGATTGGAATTTGGTTGTTCAGCATCCAAACTTCGACAATCTGACTCAGCTGTTCAGTTTCAACTACAAGTCATTAAATCCTTATGGTTTAATAAGTAAGTGTGATCCCACCTTGTTTGTTCGTTTCTTGAATAATAGATTTCTAAAATACTGTTGTAAAACATCAAAACTTTTACGCCTTAATTTTTTTTCTAGTTGTGTTGTTTGAACAACTAAAATTTGACCACTTTTGCAACAACAAATCTAAGTGGTTAACACAGTCCAAATAGGTGATTAATTAATTTCCTTAGATCGTTAATGGATATTCAAGGTGTCAAAACTCATTAACCATCAATGTAATTTCTTTAACGACAAATTTGGACGTGATTAACCACTTTTTTCATGTGTTCCAATCTACATGTAGATTAACACCCGAAAATTATGGATAACTGTGTCCAAATTCGTGGTGAATGAATTTCGACACCTGGTATATCCATTAACCAAGTATTGAACTTCATTAACCGTTTATTTGAATTGTGTTAACCACTTAAAAAGTTGTCACGAAAGTTGTCTAAATTTGGTTGTGCAAAGTTTTTTTTTTATTGTATTCATAATTTCTGATATGAGTTGCTTTTCACAGATGATACGGCAATGCTTTGGGGAGTTAAGTTCTATAATGATTTTCTTAATCACGCCGGCCCTAGCGGCAATGTTCAATCTGAGCTACTCTTCCGAAAGGATAAATCAACTTTCACTTTTGATAAGGGCTGGGCTTTCCCTCGAAGGATCTACTTCAACGGCGACAACTGTGTGATGCCACCACCTGATGCTTATCCATGGTTACCTAATGCTGGTTCGCGGCAAGAGGTTTCATTGTTTGCTTTAGCAATCGCCTCCTTGGCAGTCTTAGTATTCTATGTATATGTTTAAGGTTCCAACCTGTGATTATACTTTATCATTGTAATATAAAATTTTCAGTCTAACCAGTTTTGGCTTCATATTTGTGATGTCAATTTGGTTTTCAAGGCGATCAGAGGGACTGACTATACACGGGCGGCGATTCGAGGTTTGCTCATGCATCCCAGGATTGTTAAGTAGGATTCAGCATATTGGTGTTAGAATATGTTACTGTTTTGTTATTTGTGTCTGTTGTGATGCAATGTTACATGTATCCTTATTGTAACTTTATCTGTAATTATAACAAATATATACATCAACATTAAATGAAAATATAAGCTTGATGAATCTTGTGCGGACTTGAAATGCTAATGGTCTTTCTACTTGTTTCCTGCTTAGAATCTTTTTTATTTTTTTTCTTATCTTGCTTTGAATCAATATTGGGTCTGTTTGGATTGACTTTTAGCTTATTCACCGACATAAACACTTGTCAGACTGTTTGGGAGAGCTTATGGTAACAGCTTATGACATGTTTATATGCTATTTTTAGTTTATTTCTATAAGCTCTTGGGATAAGTTATCAAAATAGTTTGACTTTATATTATTTTTTGTTATAGAAACAACTTAATTACATGTATGATAAGCGTTTATGCTATAAACACTTAAGTTGGTTATTCAAACATGAACATTGTATTACAGATAGAATAGAAGAGGTATTTGTTACAACATTGCAAAACACTTATTTACATTAGTCAAAAATCTTGGCTGTGAGCTGTATTTATCATCAAGCTACTTACTAGTGCTCATGAATCACAACACACATTCAACACAATACAATGTGATGTTTTAAAAGAATGCCTCAAAGAGTCTTCATACCTGTTGTTGCGGATTCCGAGGATAACAATACTTGGCTTCAAAATTTTGACATGTCAATCCAATCTGGTTTATGTATCAATTCACCAAAGAGCTAGCAGGAGAAGGAATGAGATAATGAATGTTGGGAAGTTGAGGACATTCACAGGTGAAGAATTAGGGAGGTAGGGGTAGGTATCAGGTGAAGGCATCATGCATTCTTCACCATTGAAGTAGACTCTCCTAGGAAATGCCCATCCTTGGTTGAGTGTGAATGTTTCCTTGTTCTTTTGAAGAAGCACTTCTGATTGAACATTTCCACTTGGTCCAGCTTCCATCAACAGATCATTAAAGAATTTCGTTCCATAGAACATACCAGTGTCATCTGTATACAACATGAAAAATGCAGTTTAGCAGTCATTCATAATGTTATTGACTTTGTAAAAAAAATGTTTCTGTAAACAATTTAACAAGCATAAGCTAGTTTAAATAGTTCAATTAAAACTTTCCTGTTTTGATTGACTTATTTGAGTTTATTTACTAGCATAAACACTTATGAGACTGTTCTAAAGAATTTATTGAAATAGCTTACGACATGTTCGTAAGCTGCTTTCAAATTAGTTCCTTGTCTCCATGATTGCTTATATAAACAACTTATACCTTACATAAAAATAAAACTTAGGCTTAAATGTTATTTTGGTCCTTTAAGTATTTAATTTATATCGCTTTGGTCACCTTGTCATTGGCTCTGAGAATTTTTTTTACAATTTTTTTTTTTTTACAAAAAAATATTTTTTAATATATATATATATTTTTTGTAAAAAAAATTCCCGGAACCAATGACAAGGTGACACCTGTCACTTTGTCATTGGCTTTTTTTTAAAAAAATTATTTTTTTTGTAAAAAAAAAAATTGTAAAAAATATAATCTCAGAGCCAATGACAAGGTGACACGTGTCCAGGAGTTAACTTTTGTTTTAAACCCTAACGGAAACCTAACGGAAGGGACCAAAACAAGACTAAAAAAAAACTTAAAATACTCGAACGGTCTTTTTTTTAGTTAAAGGACCAAAACGATACCAACTAAATACTTAAAGGATCAAAAGAGCATTTAAGCCTAAAACTTACTTATGGATTGATAGGCAAGCAAAGGCTTGTAATCAAAGCTGAAAACTTGAGTGACATTGTTAAGATTTGGATGTTGAACAGCAAGAGTCCAAAGAGAATAATTCAATCTATAATTGAAATTTGTAACAGCAATCTTGACTCTCCAATAGTCCTTATAGTTGGTCTTCACATGCCAGTGTACCCTAATGGGGCACATATGATGGGTACACTGCAGTAATGGTTCATTGTCTCTCTTTGGAGTATGTAACCCTACCATGTCTAGGAATTTGGAGTGACCCCTGCATACCATACCAACATTTGAGAAAATAATTAGATTTTGTCTTTTGGTTGTCTAACTCTTATAACTCAAAGGCGGTGTTTTAAAAACCGGACTGGAGAATCGAATGACTAATAAATAATAAATAAAATGTAAAAACTAAATGAAAAAACATGAAAATAAAAACCGGTTAAACCAACTACTGTTCAATTGCGGTTGGCTCGATTCAACACCAGTTCAACTTGATTGGTAGAATTGGGATTAAACCAACCAAAAATCTAGTTGATTCCCGATTCAACCAGTTGAACAGCAGCTGTTTTGGTCCGATTTTAAAACATTTGTTAGAAATGAAGAGTTCATTGATAGTCTTGAAAGATCATGCTCAACCCGTTCACTTGATTCAACCAAATTGTGGTACAATCAGGACCAAACCAACCAAAAAACTGTCTGAATCCCGGTTCAACCGGTTGAACCAGTTGGTTTAGTCATAATTTTATAACATTGCTTAGAAATGAAGAGATCACTAATTGTTTAGAAAGATCAAACTTTACTTGACACAATTCTTCTTGTTCTGGCAGCCACAGGCACAAGAAGGACAAGGAGTAATTGTCGAATTATAGAAGGATGACAAAGATACACAACAACTTGGATTCTTTCTTGCAAGAAATTGTGAGTATGTGCAGGTAACATTCCATGTCACTGCATGAAATAGAAAATAAAATTAAACTTATAGAATTGTTGAATGAATACAGTGAACTTGGAGACAAATATGATATTATGCAGATGAATAAATACATCCTTTAAGTTTTTTAATTGTACCAGATTAGTTTTTTAAGTTTTTTCTGTCATACGTAAGCCCGTTAAGTTCCTCTATGTGTACACTATTACCCTTTTTCACACATTTCGTTACAAAAATACTTGCGTCTTTTGTCCTACATAGATCATTTAAGTTTTATAACGGACACATGTGTATTTTTGTAACGGAATGTGTGAAAAAGAGTAATGACATACACCTAATCAGACTTAAAAGACTTGTCTGATACAATTAAACAACTTAAAGGACGGCAAATATCGAACTTACTAAGGGCTTGAGTCTTGCGACGTTTGTCCGTGGTGAGGAAAGTGGTGGAAGGAACAATCTTAGCAGGACCACAAGTATAGCCAGGTCCAGGAGCCAAGAGAGTGAAGTTCTTAGGGAGTTTCACTGTCTTGTTCGAAGTACCAGCTTGTCCAACACTAACTTGGAAAGCTGAAACTGCTGATGAAGGGTCTTGTCCCCATGCTGCTACAACTCCACCTTTACAGCAGTTTGAGAATTGTTGATTGTAAGGTACACCAGGGAGAAGGTCTACAACTGTTGGAGTTTTCTTGCAACAATGAGGTACATTGCCTTTGAATTTAGAGCAATCTCCTTGCTCAGTTGTTTGAGATCCTACCATTGACCATATAACTTCTTTCTTAGCCCATGACCATCCTAATGTCCATCCCGGATTCATTATGTGCCGGTACATTTGAAAATTGCTCATTGTTACCGCTGCCTGGTTTAATATGCAATGCATAAAAGTAAGTAATCTTGATCGTTGATGGAAAATTCATGAGTCGATATTACAGTGCATCCATTATTTGTTATGTACGTACATCTAGTAACAACCTCTGATTTATTCATCAATAGTCAATAATATTTACTTTAAGCTCCAAAGTGAGTTGCTAACTTATGAGAAGTCAGATCTATAATTTAGATACCCCGCCCAACCGTAAATATTGCGACTTATATCAAATTAGCCTTAATTTGATCTTTCAGTGCTTCCTTTATCAAACTGATATTGTACATTTGATCCATAACATTAATGTATGTCTAATGCAATACTGCGATTTTTAATCATACCAAATAAAACTTCTTTTCACGAATTTATGGGGTTCTCGATACTAGTATTAAACAAATAAGGATGCAGATTTTACTTACCACATAGCCATCTGCTGTCCAAGACACAACATCCCATTTGATCGTTATGTTTCCGTTAGGATCCAAAGGGTCATACGCAACTATAACAAGAAAGCGTCCAAGAAATCAGTTGAATACGAATATGAAAACAAAACGGCAAAAAGAATTTGAAGTGAAAGATAAACAACATCAACAAAGAGTTTAACTTTTCATCCCACCTGCATAAGAAAATAGCACAATAACACATAGAACTGATATGAGAAGCCTCATTCCTTGAGTATGTGCCTTGATAATATTCTGCAAGGATTAGCAACCTTATTTGTATAAGATTGTTGTAATCCTCAGCTCAATGCTATAACCATGGAATTTGAATAAGAGACTTAAGAAGAATTCTCTTTGAGGTTCAAGTGATGGCTCACCTAATGGTTGTTAGGTACATGCACATTTATATACTTCTATCACTGTCTCATACTGTGATATTTTTCCTTTGAATTTCCTATATCTTAAAGCAACAGCAATGACCAGAATAAGGTGAAGTTTGGAGATACAAGAGTGAACATAACACTTCAACTGTAGTGTTTGAATACTCACTTGTTCTCTGATAGGTTAGGCTCACCATAGTTTATGAGTTTAGTAGTGCAGCCCTTATTCCATTCAAATAAATTCTTTTAGAAATGGATAGAAGCATATAACACAATTTTATATAAAAAAATATTATTACAATGATTGTTCGAAATAAATCTAAGTTGATTTTATATATTTTTATTGTTAACTATGTTATTGGTACGAAATATCCACCGACTTTGTAGATGATTAATCTCCATCGAGAAACTTGCTTGGTCACCTTTAATAATTAATAGGGTTTCCACTACTAACCACGTTTTTCATCCACAATACTTGAATTGAAACTTTGCTTAAGAGATCCGAGTTCAGTTTCACTCTGATCAACGTAATTATGATTTTATATTTAATAATAGGTGTAATTGACCCATAAAATAGTCTTTTTCTCCCTTTCTAGTTATTTTTGGTATTCTAAGATCGTCCCATTTCTTTAAACATTTTTTCTGCAAATATGATTGGATAACAAGGCTTGAATAAGTTTGTAATGAGGTGAAATGAAATGTATTATGAATTTTATTTGTATGCACAATAATTGTAGAAAAAATTAGGCATGCATCAAATTATATTTCACAATGAAGATACTTATAGAGGTATGTTCAAAATTAACATAACAAAATCACATCTCAGTGTGATTTAATTAGAGGCATAAGTTAAATAGATTTACATGGCGGCATAGTAATTAATCTCAAAATCACATCTTAGTGTGATTTAATTAGAGGTATAAGTTAAATAGATTTACATGGCACAGTAGTTAATCTCATTTGTATTATCAGGGTCGGCTCAAGGCTAAGGCTACTAAAGCTCTCACTTTAGGTTTAACAAGAAGACTTTATATTGTATTATCAGGGCCGACTCAAGGATAATGTTACTAAAGCTCTCACTTTAGGTCTAACAAAAAGACTTTATATCAAAATTTCTTTTAAATCTGAGTTATTTTTTAAGGTTATTAGACTGACCCTTGTGTATGTATTACGGTCCTAATGTGAACACAACTCGATCATATTAGGTAACACTCTCACTTCTCTACACCATACCAACTAATTTTTCTGCCTCCACTTTGAGTCAGAGACATGAGTTTGAATCAAGCAAGCTTCGTACGGACAGTTAGTGAGTTCCTTTCTGATCAAAAGGACACTCCAACAACTACATGAATCTCACTATTACCATTCCCTCTGAACACGTTAACACCATCTAAGAAACAACATACTTACATACATAATAATGCATACCAAGTTTTGTACATTTTCACATGATCATCAATCATGAAACCATTAGAGAGAAACTCATGAAAACATACATCCAAACATGGTTTTAAATTGTGGCCACACTATTAAGGATTTTGATGTCTCTGCAACTGCATCACAACCACAATTTTCTGTAGTATAAAGGTTTGTAGTGTTAGCTGTAACCGTAAGTTAAAACAATACATCCATTTAAAATGAGAAATGATGTTTTGACGACTATTTTAGAACAAGCTAATCGACAACCCTTTAGACAGAGTCATTTTATTTTTTTAATAATTTTTTTTGCTTGTGTCGGTTTCCGTGTCAATGTCCACTTTGCTTTAGATATTTTTAGTTGTCCTATAAGTTATTATAATATGATTGTTCAAATAACATATCTCATTCAAAATATAAAGCATAACAACAATTTACATCCTGCTAACCACTATAAATATTTTTATATTTTTGATGTTCTTCATACACCAATATTCAAATTCAATCTTATATCATTCCAACAGCTTACCAATTACCTCAATTGTAAGCTAAAGTCCCATTTATTTCTCATGTTTTCTGTTTTCATTTTCACTTCAACTAATAAAAATTAGAGAATGTAGATCCAATATCCCCCCTCACCTTTTTCTTTTATAATTTTCAAAAACAGATATAGCATTTTTCAGAAATTTTGAAAATGCTAAACACTGTTCTCTAACATAAATGTTTTGAAAAAGTGTAAAACCCGTAAAAAAGTAACGTTGTCGAAAGACAAAGACAACACCAAAAGCATAAAAAAGTGGATTTTTTGAACTTCTTATTGAAGATGGACCCCAGATTCATCTCCACCTAAGGATTATAGACCTAATAAGAATTGTGAAGCAAGGAAAATGAGATATATATTGAAGAACCATACAATACAAGTTATACAACACAACAGAAGAACCAAACAAGAATGCAACACTTCAAATGTGTATATATATGTTAACTCCTCCCAAATAATTTTATGGTAAGTCAATACATTTTTTAGGGTACATTTAGGAGTCATTATTACAACTTGAACCTATTATTATGTGTTTGTATTATCCTTTCAATCTAAAGATTTTTTTTCTTCTTCAAATTATTTAGTCTTAATCATGGATTATAATATAAGAATATTGCTAATGAATCCCTTATCAATAAACTAATGTGTTTATCTACTGCTCTATCATATTATTATAGAAAGAAGCTTGGTTATATAATTTTTTCATTTGACCACTTTCTATGATCTTGATCCTTATGTTTCACCTTCTGTGTTTCTGGATTCAGCAGTCTAGGTGGACCTTTATGGTCTACTCCAATCTATGACAAAAAATGGGCAGAGGTGAAATCTATGAAGAACATCTATCCTTCTTATGGTTGCATATCAGGTGTGTTTCTTTGTAGTGTGAATTCTTCAATAGCATGAAAAAAAAGTTATGAAGTTCGGACACTCTTAAGATTAGGTGTGTCAGCATGTCTAACATGTGTCGGTGTCTAATATCAGTCGACACATGTTTGACACCTCAGACAAGTGTCCTAGTTTTTTCTCTTCGCATAGACACACCTCATACAAAACCAGTAAAAATGGAACATGTTCCAACTTTTTTAGGGAAAATTAAAACAAAAAAACTTTTCAAATGATGTTTGATGGCTGCTATATTTCTCAAATCGTTAACATTGACATCAAGATAGCTTCTGAAAACAAGATGTGTTATGTTGAGTAAGCAGGTTGATTAATAAAGTTCATCCGTAATATTGTAATTTGGAGGTAATATTTAAATTCAAATTGTACAACTATATAACCTAAGTTTGAAATAGTTGAGAGGAAACTGCAACTGCTATGCAGTCGAAGAGGTCAGCACACTTGACCAAACTTCGTTACCAGCTACCAACATTTGATCCAGGGTTGTTGTTCTAACATATTCAACATATTCGTATTATAATTTACAAACGTTTGATCCGGAGTTGTTATAACATATTCATATTACAAAATTCACTCAATTAAGACCAAAATCACAGCTATGCTAGTTTAATTGCAACTTCCAGATACTGACCAACTTGAGAAACTACTCTTTAGATTCACATTTTCAAAAGATAACAGAGTTGGCGTTTTTTATCTGCACGTTTTGAACTTCAGAAACGTTTGTCTAATTTGAACGTTACATCATAAATAATTGTAACTCATCATTCAAATGGCAGAAAAAACCAAAGAAAATTTAATTCTGATAACATCAGTTTAAAATTTGATCAAGGGTACCTGCACTAGTTAATAAACTACACATCGTTAATCAAATCGACCTATATTCTGATAACATAGTTAAAACGAGAGCAAATCGTGAATCATAAGACCTATTTTCTGCAATGTGAATGAAATTCAAATTTTATTATAAATTGTAAGATACATGACAAAAAATGACACTCTGAAGTAAAAGCAAGTAACTGAAACATAAACTAATACATCAATAGCCTTCCTATGAGACTCATTTGACATGAAACGATATGCTGCCGTGCGCCCCAAGACCGCATAGTCCTTTATTGTTTCTAAGCTCAAAGCATGAAATTACTAAAATAGAACTACAGCTAACAATGCTGCAAATTCTAAACCATGAATAACATTAAGCTGAAATAAATACTAAAAATATAAGTATATAAATAGTTTCACTTCAAATCCCGGGGCAGTTTGTAGCTAACCAAAATTGATTCATGCCTTGGCCTTGCCATTGGCTGCTGCCGATGCTCCGGCTGGGTTGAGCTCATCCCAAGATTCAATCCAGGTGACCATGGCATCAGCCAACTTGTCAAAATAAGGATCAATCTTGCTAAGTTTGTCCTTGACTTCTTTGGCGAGCTCGATGTAACACTTCTGAACAGTGGTAGCTTCTTTTGAAAGAACAACGTTCTGGAAGAATGGAATAATGTCTTCTTGCCAGAATATACCCTTGTACTCTTTCCTCAAGTTAACAAATGGGTTACTAGCCTTGCTGTGATAGATATATGGAAGACCAGTCTTGACTCCCAATCCTAAGTGATCACAGATAACCTACACAATCATCAATGTAAAATATCTCAGTTGTTTTCATATACAATGATATTCATAATATAAATATAGTTCAATTGATAGTTACTGTCAATGTATCTTTCTTTTATACATGTATTTAATCACATTTCACCAAATAAATAACTAATGAGATATTTTTGAAATTAACATAGAAAAATGGCATAATGTTGAGATATGAGTGGATGCATGTGCAACACGGACAATGTACTAATGTATATCTCAGTTGTTTTCATGACTTATTAGAGTTTATCTGCTGACTTGAGCACTATAAACACTGTTTGAAAGGGCTTATAGAAACAGCTTATGACATGTCATTCAACTATTTTCAGCTTATTTCCATAAACTCTTCAAGATAGCTTATACAAGAGTAATTTGGCTTTATTTTATCTTTCGCTATGTTAAAAGTTATGTTTTCAGAGAATTGAGGGGCAATGAGCCAAGAACGAACCTTGATACACCAGCCAGCCCACATGTCGTCGTAGCGTCCAATAGGCTGACCATCACCCATAAGACCAAAGTACATTGCTGGTCCAATGAGCTCACGGTCAAATGCCAAGTTCATTCCACACATGGGAAACAAAGTTCCTTTTGGAATGGTCAGAATAGCATCCACATACCTTAAAAACAGCAATCACAAATAACCAGAGTCAAGATTATATACGTAGAATCAAAACTATAGAAATCTTCAAATGATGATAAGAGTACTAGTGGTAAATGTACCTAGTGTTCCTTTCGAGAGGCTTCACAAGCTGAGTAGGAGCATCATAGTCAGGGATATTGAGCCACAGACCGTGAGAAACAGCAGTTGGTACACCTTCACGGAGACTGAAGGGGTAGCCACGAACGAAATCTGCACCTTCTCTGTATGGTTCATAGAGAGTGTTGAAAAAGAAAGGTGTGGATGGGCAGAGAAGGTTCTTGATATGCTGCTCAAGTGCATTGATCTTTTTCCCAGTAGGATCATTGGCAACCTACACCAACAACATAATATAATAATAAGAATAAAACTATGGCAAATCTTAACATTTCAAATAAAGAGAGTGGCAAGAAATTTATAAACTTTCATAATATCCTTGAATGTATGTCACGTATGCCGAAAATAATCAGTCAATAAAACCAATGTTAAACAGTAGCAATATGCAAATGATTTGATCTAGTTGTGTGCAGTCACAACCCTGTTGGCTACATCAGACAATCCAGATTTCAAGCTTTGTGTTTTAGATTGTAAGAGAATCAAAGTCTACATTGAAATCTGGCTTGCAATGTAGCTCATTACATGCACTCACCCTGCAAACAATCCAATTCCCTAAATCTAACCACAATTTCAAATTCTAAATGCGTTAAGAGCTATACAGCACCAATACTTCAAATTGAAGACATGATTAGAGTCTACATGTTAGTATCATGTCAAGTGTCTACGTGTCACTGTCATATCAGATGCCTACATGCCAGTGCCATGTCAATGTCTACATGCGGCGCCTACGTGTCCGGCGTCCATGTGTGGGATTCACAAGTTAAGAGTGAAGCAAATGTAAGACAAATCTAACAAAATGGACTAAAACACTACAACCAATTTTCAAGACAATGCCTATCTAATTGTCCAATCCCCTGTTTCAAACACACTGCAAAGCCTAACAAATGAAGATCCAAAACATAGTATAAACAGTATGACCAAAATTCATTACACACATACAAACAAAAAAACAAAAACAAAAAACAACCATAACAAGATCCAAAATTTCCAACATATCACCTAAAAAATCAAAATTCAAAAACCAGATCAAGATCAATAGACGTGATTACACTCAATTACATTCATTTTCTTAAATTCTTTTCAGTGTATTCATATTAGTGTCATGACAAGTGTTTACGTGTCAGTGTTCGTATCGTGTCTGGTGTCATTGATTCAGAACTTAAGAGTTAAACAAATGAAAGACAAAGCTAACATCATGAACCAAAATTAAGGTTACAAACAAAAACAAAAAACATATCAAGATCCAATCTTCATCAATGTGAAAACAAATCAAAAACCAAAATTTCAAAATTCAAAAAGCAGATCAAGATCTGAAAAACAAAACCCAGATGGGAAATTAAAAAACTCACAAAGCAATCATCATCAATGGTGTAGATATACTTCTTCTTAGAAACCATATAACCAAAGCAACGACATGCAGAATCCTTGAATGAGATACAGCTAGCTTTTGGGCCAAGAATCCTGTTAATATCATTACGGTTATAGAGTTCATAATCAAAACCTTGAGGAACATTGATGGTTTTTGAAGGGTCACCATCTTGAACAATGATGAGATGATAAGGCTCAAAGAATGGCCTCCACATCTCTAAGAAATCAAGGTTTCTTATTGTTGGGATAACAATGTCAAGTTCATCTTTCAACAATGGTGTCGGTGAAGCCATGATGAGAGAGAGAGAGAGAGAGAGAGGAATGAGAGAAGAGAGACAGAACATGAAGGAGAATATGTAGGGGTTTGGAGAGAAAATGTGGCACGTGCGAGTCCGATGTTAGCGGCACGAGTGAAGGGGTTTGTAAAAGAGACACGTGTAGGAGTGTAAGAGGTTTGGAGACTGTTTCAACTTTGTAAAAAGCTTGGTGGTCTTTTGTTTGTTTGGTTGGTTGCCCTACAAATCTTCAATCAAGTTTCTATACTAAACACACTATGGACCATTCACATCTCAACAATAATGTTGATGTTACTATCTACAACTCATAGATGTTTTGGTCCCTTGATAATTTGATTTAGGGTTGAATTTTTTAATCGGTGCGTATGAAAAAATATTTATTGAAAGATGTTGATTCTTTTAATAAAGTTTAGTTATATCGATGAAATTGTTTATGTAGTTGTGTGTGAAGTGTATTTGTGGTTTAGCAAAAGCAAATACAATGTTCATGTTTCTTTTTTATCGACGGTCTGATTAGATTCAAATGGTTAATGAATTTCAATTCAAGAATAATTGTTTTAAAAAATTCATATTCAAATCGTAAAGGACAAAAGGTAATAGTTAAAGAGCAAATTTTTCTTATTTTTTCATCGGATTTTATTTTTTAAACTTAGTATTCAACCATGGACAAACGGGATACAATCTCATCGTCCATTAGTAGGGATCCTCTTTAAAAGCTGAGCAAATTTATGTGTAGACTAACTCGCCAAAATTGACATTAAGGGAAATCGAACTCGAGACATAGTGTCTCGTGCTTGATTTACATAGTGTCCCTTGCCAAAAGTGTAATTTAGCTTTTTTAGTTGAGATTTTTTTATAAAAAATTGTTAGTATAGTAAAAATGATCAAAATTAATTAGTCCGATTTATTTCCATATATTAAATTAAAGCAATAATTGTAATAAAAAACGAATCAACCAATAATTAGAAATTACTAACTAACAGTCAAAAAAGAAAGAAATCACCATCTATTACTAATGCAACGTTAACCTTAAAAAATAGTAGCTGTCAAACAAAAGTAACTGTCCAAACAAAAAAAGTAAAGCCGCATCTAACTAATAATGACATTATTTTTTAAAGAAATGTTCAGATCATGATAAAAGTATCTAGGTCAAACTTTTAGGTTCCAAATATAGAATTTCTATATTTCTTTCTATTAAAAAGTTGAGATTAGTTCAACTTTAGAGTTTATGTGAGTCAACTAGAATTAAAACCGAAATTAAGTATACGATCTTAATCAATATTTATGAGAGATATTCATTTTTGGGTCGATTAATTTAATGACTAAAAAATTCGTGAATAAGTGGGTCTCATCAGGCATGGCAATAGGGTGAGGTGGAGACTGATTTTGCATTCTCCATAAACTACGCACGTATATTTACTCGTTACCTTACCTATATCCAACATGTATGAGAAATTGAATCTTGTCCCGGTCTTGAATGGTTTCGGTATTCCCACCCCATCAAAAAGTATTTTCAACAAATCGAACTTAGAATTATCAATTAAAAGTATTTTCACACATAATTTTATTATCAATTAAAAATATCAATTTTTTGACTAGAAACATCACACATAACCTAGTATTATTTTTTGTTATACATACAATCAGAATCAAACATGATCAAAAACAAAATAAATAAAAAAATCCAAAACAAAATCAACCATAAATAAAAAAAAACACCTTAAGATAATGGTGGTAGAGAGACCGAGGGTGTGAGATGTGAAAGAAGAAGAGAGAGAGAACTCGAGTGTCGTCTGACAAACACAGTGTAGTTGAAATGATTTAGAGTTTGAGTTTCTATCTATATAAAGTGATAATAATGTAAGTTTCTACACTCGGGGGGCGGGTTTGAGTATGAGTTTAGGGTGGGTACCTATATCCATATTATTCTTCCCGTACCCGTATTTTAAAATCGGGGAAAATTCAAACTTATACTCAAACCTAGTGTCAGGAGAAAACCTGTCAAATCGAGGTTGGTTCGAACGGGTACAGGCAAGTGCATATTTTGTTCCCATGCCTAGGTGTCACGTCGATTTTATTAATGACTTAAAATTCGTGAATAACAAAATGTCACGGATTCGAACCTCAATTCCTACATATATTATGCATTGTTCTTACAAACTAAACAGAACTCACGGGGCCATTGACATACATTTTCTATTATTAGATCCAAATTTGATTCACATTGCCGATACATCATGACTTCAAGAGAAAGAAAAATTAAATTTAAATTTAATGTTACACAGGAAAATCTGGTTTTTCCTAATTAACCCTTGATGAATTCAGTGTAATTTGCCATATAAAAAAAATTTATTTTCTTCATCTTTATTATGACAAAGAGTTGTCATATTCAACATGTGATCTTCATCTCTTATCATAATCGAATCATAGTTGTTATTAGGGATAAATTACCCTCAAACCATCAATGAGCAATGCATGCTGATGTAGTATCAAAAGTAAGTATTTTTGTTATCGTCTCCACAGGGACTGGTGTGATATTCAAGCCGTTCAACAATCGATATCGTTCTAAGCTATAGATTTATGAAGTGTTTTGTTTCATAAGCTAGCAAACTATAAATTGTAAATGGGACGAGAGTTAACATGGAAATGAATATGCTGGGATTAAACTTCATCAACCTAACTTATATGTATTCTAGTGATTAGTATTGCAGATCCTAGTTATCACTCGATATTCTCACGTATTGCTCACAAACATTATTCATGTCTAAATAAGCTTGTGGGTTCAATCGTATCGGTTAATCGACGATTTCTCAGCCTATTAACCAATATGATAACATTAAGATTCAATACTTTTAAGTGAATATTAAACCTAAATCTATATCTAGAATTTAGAGTTCAGTAGACATTATTCTAACCTAGATTCAAAAGGTATTTTTCAATAACAATTCAAATCCATAAGATTAATCATATAATACAAGAATAACATCAATATCATAAGATAATAGAAACATACAATTTCATAATCAAAAGGAAGACATACCAGTAGAGTTGATTACATTTAATCCCAACAAAAATAGTTTAGCTACTCATTGTCATGGTAACCTTACAAGGAGAAGAAAATGGATGGATGATATCAAGCCATGATTTTTCAATGAATCTTGTGACTCCACCTTCAATCCTAGTGCTCCTTGTTCCTTAATGGTCTCTCTGAGTTTCCCCTGTTTTTCTCTCCCTAGAGTGGCATAAGATCCTCATCTGAAATAAGAATAAGAGCTTTTTATACTTTTGCAGATTTTTACCATGGCGAATTGACATTGCTTCCCCAGTGGATTTCTGCCACATCAGCTTTAAGAGGATTGGGCCGCTTTAACTCGCCACGACAAGATTTGCTCGCCATGGCGAAATCTGATTTCCCTAAACCTTGATTCTCTGTTGCTCCTCGTCGTGGCAAAATCTCGCCATGAACTCTCCTTTCACTCATCGTGGCGAGTTGGCCTTTGCACAAATTCTTTGTTTTTCTTTCTTTCTTAATGTCTTGACATTCAATTCCTGCACAAATGGGTAGAGTAAGGTACAAAAAGCATAATAGACCAATTATTCACATTTTCTTAGCTTTTCCTTAAATAACTTGTAAAACAAGTAACAAATGTGCCTAAAAATATACTATGTAATTAACTACTTTCTGGCACTTATCACATGTCTCATTAATGAGTTTCTTCTTACAATCAATTACCATTTTCATCTCAAGAACATCAAATTTCTTCATCTCTTTCATTTAAGTTGTGATTTCGATATTTTTTGTTCAAAAGTCGAATCATATTTATCATTAAAGATAAATTACCCCTTATTCAAGAAGGGGTAGCGTAGGCCTCACCAAAAATCCTTATCAATGATATATTCGTCCCAATGTCTAAAGTTCCTTTGTAAAGTTTTCTTATCCTTTCCATAAGATTTTACAAATTACGAAAATATTTTTAATTTTTACAGACAATCATAATAAAATGAGATAGGATTTCCCTTAATAACTTAAAAAGGGTCATGTTAAGTTGTGACCTAAATATACAAGTTAAAGAATCCAAAAATAACTTGTCTGCGTTGATAAAAAATATTTGCATTGATAATAAATATTTTAACTCTTAAAAAGTTTTTTTTTACAAAAATAAACAATATTAATTGGTTCAAACTGATAGAGTACATTGATACAATACAAATTCAACATTGTTAAAACAAAAAGGGTGAATTTACATGACAAACTCACATCAACCATGTTAAAAATGATAAAACGGCAGAGTACTTTTGTCTACAAATATGACAATATTCAAACCTCTAGGATACTCATTTCTCCAGATCTGCAATGTTACGCTGCCAAAGTCATTAATTGAATTTACACTTGTTCAAAGCTAATTTTTCAACCTGAATTAAATAAACACTGCACTAAGATGAGAAATAAAAAACATAGCACACAAAAACAGAAAATCAAAACAAGCAAAGTCGTACAAAAATGACAAAATCACAAAAACAAACAAATAAGATTGAAAATATGTTGAAATCACTTATTTAACTAAAAAAAGAAAGAAAAACAAATTGGTAAGTGATTTTGGATCAAAATTGTCCCTAAATCACCCTCTTCGGTATCTCAATAGAAGAAAAGTGATAATGATTAGGGTTAAGAGAGAGAGAGAGAGAGTACAACTTTTAAGATGAATATTTTTTGATTGAGTTCATTAATACGTACCTTATTGATCTGAAAAAATAATATGTGCTCTTGAAATACATGTTAGCATTGATTTTATATTATCGACAGATTTAATGTGAAAATAATTTTTCTTAATTTTGTGCATGGACTAAGAGTTTTAATTAATATAAGGACAAAAGTGCTTATGACCGAAGAAAACAAGTTCCTAGACCTCTGAACATAATTTGAAATACCGAATTTCTTGTCGGGTTCACTTCATTTTGCAGTAGCTAAGAGTAAATTGGTTGAGCATCTTTGTAGTTAAGCTAATTTGGTTGATATTTCATGGAATAAACCGTTTATTCATAAATCCTAGTTCAACCGCCTAAAAAAGTTGAATTATATGGTTAGACGTTGTGATCGGGCTCAAAACCTGGCTCTTTTATTTACATGTCTGAGCTTCCAATAACTATTTTCATTTTGTCTATTTAAACTTACTTTGAGCCAAAGAAATTAGTCTACCAGAAGAGTGTTGTTACAGAAGAAACTTTAAATATGGTTGAAGCGCATACTCTAATCGATAGGATCTTGACTTGTTCTTCATCAAACCATAATATTCTTTGAGACTAATTAGACGATTGATCTTTACGTCATTGCCGCTTGTGTTTGTAGTGACTAGAGGCACGAGTTATCCAAAGCTTCTACTTCTAAATGTTGTCTTACACACTTAAACAAGTCACCAAATTAATTGTTCTGATCAAGTGTTGTATTGTTTTGTTATCATGAAAATAATTATAATAAAAATATGGAAATGCTAACAAGTGATTTTAAGACACTTTTTAAGAAGTTTAAAGAAAAAATTTTATCTTAGAATTTGTGTATTCAACATATTGGAACTTTAAATAACAACTTTTCATACATTAAATTTGTAAATTATTTCCTTTTTTGAATCTTTAATAGACACTTTAAGGACGCATGTTAACAAGACTCGTAAAAATATGATAAAGGAAATGATCTAGTTCTAACATCCAACTTCTCTCTAAACTTTCTTTCTCCTTCCTTCATCGAAGAGGGGGTGGTTTCAGGTCATTTTTTGACCTAGAATCACCCCTCGACATCTATTTTCCCTTTTCTTTCAATCTAAATAAGTGGTTTTCATATATATCAAGTTTTTTCTTTTGTGTTTTGTTGAGATTTCGTCGTTTAAGTGCGGCGTTGTGTTGTTCGTTGTCTTGTGCGACGTTTGATTTCGCGTCTTGTCGCGGTGTTCGTTTATTTTCTATTGAAAGATCGACATCAGTCAATTACAAATTCAACCAATGATTTGAGTGTCAATGTTGAAGATCCAGAAGTATGTGAATTTCGGTGACTTAAGTTTTATCATATTATTTGTAGGCATTTTGCCGTTTTATGCTATTAACTTGGATGCTGTGAGTTTGTTCGCAGGTTCACCCTTTACGTTTTTAGCGATGTTTGTATCTAATGTAATCTATCGATTTGAATGAATGAATATTGTTTTATTTCTGTAAAAAAAAATAAAAAATCACCTCCCCGTAATAGAACCCTAACCATCTTTTGACAACTGGTTTAAAAAATTTATCGATCTAAAACTGCAATCCTAAGCAAATTTTACAGCGCGGTTCAATGGTTTGGCTTAGCAAAAATCACATCCTCAAAACCCTCCATCTAAGGAGTAATGGGTGAAATTTATGTAAATTTACTCCTGTTAAAAAAAGTTACTAACCACAAGGCACAAAGAGACATTATTCTTATCTTTTCGAGCAAGAGAAGTGCCTTTTCATACTCATAAAATGTCATTTTTCTAACGTAATAAGAAGAGTCTTTGCATGATGATGGTTTGGTCAAACTTGTAGTTGCAAAAAGATTCCACTTATGGACATCTTCAAAAGCGATTTATCTCTCTCAATCTCCCTTAAATTAGTGGTGTGTTCCTTTTCTTGTCAACTCAATCAACTCAACGTGCCCTACACCTACTCAACTTTTTTTTTTGTTTGTGATGATTGTGATGCATTCCCCTTTACACGGTTAAGACTATTCTATTTTCTAAATATTTCATTTTTCTTTCGTGATTGGAAAAAGATGAAGTAATTTGAGTCAAGCCAAAAGAGTATTCAAATTCAAATGAAATAACAATTTATCACGTCTTTCTTTTATATAAAAAAAAAACAATTTATCACGTCTATATACAAAATAAGGGACACAATATGTGTTTTTTATTTCAAAAAGTCAATAAATCATTAATCGTCTCCCTTTGAGTAGAACAACAAAATAGAATATGATATTAAATTCACGTTGTAAGACTCCTTAGGGGCTGGAATGAAACTCATAGTGTAAGTTCTAAAACCACTCAATATCTCTCATCCACTATTAAATTTGTTTTACATACTACCTCACTTTGTCTCTTTCTATATAGAATTATTTTACAAAAATCACATATATTAAGAAAAATTGTTGGCGTGATAAATTTGCCACAAATTTATGCGATTATTATCAAATTATTCTTTTTTTTGAAGCCATTATCAAATTATTCTTGGTTTATAGATATATTTAATGTTAGTTTTTTTATATTTTATAAGGGGTATACTTAAAGAAAAAAATATCTAAAAAATTGTAAATAATCTTATATTTATAGACAAAACTTTTTTTAAAAATAATCTTACAATTAGGGACGGATGAAGTATAACTATACATCCTTTTCTATCTACTGTTGTCCCATCTGATTCAAGATATTAATTTTTTAGTTGTGCACACAAGTTATATAGTTCACAAAAAAGATAAAAATTATACATCATTACATTATTGTTGAATAATATATTTTAATATTAAAACGCATGGGTCATATGAAAGAGTATGTTTATTAAAGTTCTTCTACTCAAAAAAACACCTTCAACTTTCTCACCTAACAAGGGTACATATATAATATCAATGCTTATTATAATACTATGTGTATGCTTGATTTTAATTTTAAAGAGACCAAAATTAATTCTAAAGTGTAAAGTTGACTATGATGTTTGTTTGTTCATGTGCATAATTTATTTTGTCTTTAAAATTGATTATACTTTATGCTATAAATTGTAGCTTTTGATTCTAAAATTGATTTTAAAATTTTAATTTATTTTTCAACTCATTTTTGTATAAATTAGAGATGTCAATGGGCATCCATAGGTAAGGGTAGTATGATATCCGTCCCCGCCCCGTTGGATAAATATGGTATTTGTACTCGTCCCCATACCAGTGCAAGTATATCTATACGAGTAATCCACGGGTATTTAGATACCCACGAATATTTGCAGGTACCCATGGGTTTTTAATTTTTTTTTACAAAGAAAATACTTTTTTAATTACCTACAAACTTCGACTTTTAAACATCCATGCATAACATAGTTGAAATAAAATCAAAATATCTAAAATCCAAATAAACATCTAAAATAAAATCATAGAAACCTCCAAATAAAAATCCAAATAAATTGACATAACAATGATATTTGAAATAGAATCTCATAACATTCAGATACAATGTCATTCACCACTTATGTCAACATCACCATCCATATCTTTCAAGATTGAGTTAAATTTAATGTTCTCAAACTCTTACACACACACACACACATATATAGACACACACATGGATATTTTAGTAATTTAGTTAATTTATTAACGGTACGGATACCCGTGGGCACGAGTATCATCAAATTTGTGTCCGTGTCCATAAAGTAATGGGTAATTAAATACCCATTTATTATACCCATTGGTACCCGTTTACCCACTCGCGTCCATGTCCATCACAGATTTTTTCCGCATATACCCGCGGGTACATATTTTTTTGCCACCACTAGTATAAATGTATACAATTATAAATCATTTTTCCTTTTAGCTTGTTTAAGTCAAAATCAAACATATGCATGCCACTCAAAATGTACTTTTGTCAAAGTAGAACCAAATATACACCAAACTCCACATATTGAGGAAGGTATACTGAGTTGAATGTTTAGAATATCCACAAGATGCTCCCTGTTTAAATGTTCAAGCATTTCATACATGAACACATTTGTTAGCATTTGCCATTGTTTTTAGTGTGGTTTTATAAGGTGTCTTATAAGTTGTCCAATTTTTTATATTTCAAATATCAATAGTAATTTTAAGGTTATGAGTGTAAAAAGGGTCTATCAAGTGTCATTTGTTAAGAAAATAAAAAATAGTACTTTTACATTGTAAACTACAAATTTTAAGCTTTTAAAAAGTTAAACTCATCATTTTTCATTATTTTTTAACATAATATTTTCACTTTTGTTTCCTTAAGCAACAAATTTTGTTGGTTGATGATGCATGGTAGTCACCCTACAAACTTTTTCAGAGGCTCGAAACATCTTACCACTAACACGACATGTCATAGGCGTGGCTCTATTTTTGAAGATGACATGCATACTTTTCGTGACTGTCCTAGAGCAAGGTCTATATGGGGTTATTTTCGTTCCATCTTTCTGAATGACCTCCTTATGACTAATTGTCCGATTTGATTCAAACATCATGACATTTAACACGAGACCTCTTTTCATAGTTACTTGTTAGGAGATTTGGAGAAATAGGAACGAAGAGATTTTTCAGCATGTTAAGAAAGATACTTGGTTGTTAATAGTATTTTCTCTTATCATTCTTCTATGGTTCATGCTCTTAGTCACTCAATAAACATCCCATCTATCGCCAAATCCATTGGTATCCCGCTGCAGAGGGTTTTATAAAAGTTAATGTGGATAGTTCCTCTTTTTGTAGCCCAAACAATGCAGGTTTAGGCGGCCTTTTAAGAAATCATTATGGAGTTAGTATTTAAGGTTTTTCTGCCTCATGTAGAAGAGCGTCTAATTTGTTTGCTGAATTATTAGCAATTTTGCGAGGCCGCCAACTGATTTGGGATCTTGGCTACCAATCTATTATTTTGAAATCTGATTCTCTAGCAGCTTTGAATTTGATTGATGATGATCAACTTAATGATTTTCATCCTCATATGACTATTCTTTCACTGATTAAAACACTCTCATATCTTCCTTGGATGGTTTCCTTTTCCCACACATCGAAGGAAGACAATGAAATTGTCGATTGGCTAGTTAAATGCAAGACTGATAACACTAACACTCTGAAGATATGAACTTCTCCTTCTCCACAACTAGATTTTATCTTGGTAACCAACTCCTCCGAAGGTTTTACACACCAAGTTGCTTAGTTTTATGTTTTTTTTTGCATTTTCCTTGTGATAAAAAAAGTACTCCATCCATTTTAAAATGAATGTCGTTTAAGATATTTACACACATAGTAAGAAATGCATTAATTAAAAGAAAGAGATATGTTATTTTACCAAATTATCCTAATCAACTATTAGTTTGTTTTTTATTAAAGAAAAAATAATACTTTGGAAGTAGTGTATATAATATTAATTGAAGGATATTATTGAAAAGAAAAAGTTATTATTGTATTAGAAACTGAAAGTGACATTCATTTTGAAATGATTTTTTTGGCTAAAACGACACTCATTTTGAAACAGGGGGAGTAGGCATGACAATAAAACTATACCCACGGATACCCGTTCGAACCAAACCCAATTTGACGGATTTTCCCTGCTTTGATTGAGTTTGAATTTTCCCCGATTTTAAAATACGGGTACGGGACGGGTAACGAGGATATAGATACCCACCCCGAACCCATACCCAAACCCGTCCTTAATGTTGAAAATCAATTTACTACACTTTTTATATGAATAGAAACCTAAACCCTAAATCTTTTCACTCACATAGTGAGAGTCTTAGTCTTTCAGATAACACTCACTTATCATAATTCTCCATTTTCTCCTTCCATATCTCACACTCTCGGCTTCTCTCTTCTAAATCACCATAGACATCGATCGTAATATTTTCTTTGTTGATAATGCATTACAACATTGCGCTCGGGACTAAAAAATATTTTTATTTTTATTAGAAATATATTATGCACTACGGGATGGGAATGAGACAGGGATACCCGAATCCGTCGGAGACGGGGATGAGATTTGATTTCTCATCCCCGATGAATATATGTAGGGTAACGTATAAATATATGAGAATAAGGTATGGGGACGGGGAAGGTAAAACTTGTCCCCAACCCACCCCATTGCCATGCCTAGGAGGGAATAATACTTTTAAAACACTCTTTACCATTTCCATGTTTAAATTAGCTAGAAATTAGAAGGGATCAAAAGAAGCTATAATTCCAGTGCCATGCAAGGTAGTAGTAGTGACATTTTATTTATTTATCTATTCTGTGAAAAGGAGTTGTGGTGTACCGTGACTTTATGAAATGGATTTGTGTCGTTCGATGTGGAGAGAATGGCGGAAAAGGAATTTGAATAACTTATGGAATTATCAACTTACACGTTCCATGATCCCATATCTCACGGTATTCTCCTTTACGTCAATTAGTTGAATGAATTAAAACACTATAAGCGTTGACTTCATATTATTACGTTAACAGACATCCTTAAACTTCTTATTAAGTGTCTTAAAAAAAGTTGTTAACATTTCGTTCCATTTTTAGTGTTGACTGGTTTTAAGGAAAAAATATTTTTCCTTTTTTAGAAGAAGGGAAAAGGGATCTATTAATCTCGAGTTGGAGTAACAAAATGATCCTTCCTTTTTTTGTTTTAAATTAAGTGAATTATATGTTGCCTTAATTGCACTTTTGACCCCCTATATTTCAAGAAGTTGCGATTTTGGCCCCCTAACTCATTAAAATACAAATCAGCCCTCTATGTATTGGACCTTTGGCAGTTTTGGCCCCTTAGACCAATTTTGACTCGGTCAACGCTGACGTGGCACTTCAAAGTAATGCACACGTGGCGGCTTTGAAGTGCCACGTCAGCGTTGGCCGAGTCAAAATTGGTCTAGGGGGCCAAAACTGCCAAAGATCCAATACATAGGGGGCTGTTTTGTATTTTAATTAGTTAGGGGCCAAAATCGCAACTTCTTAAAACATAGGGGGCCAAAAATGCAATTAAGCCTTATATGTTCATATCAAACCTATAAAAAATGTATAAATGAAAAAGTAACATTTTTATTAAAGTATTCTTTTTTTTTTGTCAGGTAGTCTAGTGGGTAGAATTCATCTTATAAGGTGAATAAGTGGGGTGTCCGGGGTTCGAACCCCCGGCCCCTGCATATAATAATGCATTGTCCTACCAATTGAGTTATGCTCACGGGACTAAAGTATTCTTATTATATATTGATGTATTTATGTTACCAAAAAATATTGATGTATTTATCATTACAATAAATATAAAATAGAAGAGGTTGAATTTATAGTGTTGTAAGTAGTTTAATCATACAACTAGAAAAGAAAAATATTGTTGTATTAAAAATTGAAACCCTTAGGGCCTCTTTGATTGCGTTCTCATTTTTTGTTTTTTAAAGTTATCATTTAAATTGATTTTTAAAAACTATTTTTGAGAAGATAATGAAATAAAACTTGTTTGGCAATCCTGTTTCTAAAAACTATTTTATAAATCTTTTTAAAAACTAGTTTGACAAAATTACTTATAGACATTCTCTAAGGAAAGAACTCATTCGATTATTAGAGTCGTTTATTTGAAAGATAGTCCAAACCTAGTAAAAAAGAACTAGATGTTCTGATGATGACTTAAAGACTAATTTCTAATTACGGCTGGTTAGAAAAATATTATAAATAACATTTTAATAAGTTCAAATTTAATAAACTTCTCTCAAAGAATAATAGGGGTATTCGAGTGAGCTTCAACGATCGAATTCAAATTGTTAATGACATGTAATATACTTCTAATCGATCAACAATATTTGAATTCAAAACATAAGAAATGAGTTTTCGTGGAGTTGATGAGAGATCGTTACGATTAAAACTCCATCAATAAAAGATTCCAACGTCAGTTAAGACAGGGAGCAATGAAATCTGAAGCCGTTGAGACAACTATGGTATGAAGCGGATCCAAAATGTATCGGGTTGGATTTCAACGTATTTGGATCTATGTGATCCAGAACTTAGAAAGATATTAAAAAGATTTCTAATGGTTGGCACCTACCATATATATGGTCCATGAGACATGCTAGGGCACGTCTATATTGTCATATCTATGTTTGACAAGTGGCACATATCACATGAGTGTAGTTATGATTCATGTACTAGCTATAGTAAGTCGTCTGCCGAATGGAAACATATTGGACATTGTTAGCTCAAATTCAGACTCGACGAATTCGGTAGAAATTTATTGGATCTGCGTGAGTGAATGTAAAAAATTAGGCAAAAAAGAAGCAAGTAAACCTTTATTGGGGTTGGCAGGTTTGTGACTTGTGAGTCTAAGAACGGCATAGGCGGCTTAAATTTGTGATATTGAAATCGACAGAATGTTTAGTAATTTCTCCGTTCCATAATAATTATTAGGCTTAAATATGACACTCGTCCCTGCAAATATGTCTTGTTTAAATTTTGGTCCCTGTAAAATTTTTTTTTTGTTTTTGGTCCCTGCAAAATTTTTTGTTTTTAAAAATAGTCCCTCTAGAGACTATTTTCAGAAACAAATTTTTTTGCAGAGACCTGTTTAAAAATCAAAATATTTTGCAGGGACCAAAAACTACAAAATGGGTCCAGTCATCATGTGCCACGTATACAAATCATCACAAAAATGGGGTCAGGGACTATTTTAAAATTTTTTTTTTTGCAGGGACCAAAAACAATTTTTTTTTTACAAGGACCAAAACTTAAACGAGGCATATTTGCAGGGACGAGTGCAATATTTAAGCCTAACTAGACCATTGACCCGTGCTGACGCCCGGGTCATATAAGAGAACAAATACAGTGGAAATAAGAAAGTAAAAACTTTACTTGAATCGAAAAAATAGTATGATTCAGTTCATAAAATTAATTGCCGCAAACGTTTTTAATGTACAATATTAAACAATTTCCATGACATCAACCCTGTTACGGTAACATGACATATAAACTTGATGGCATAATTTA
>Ga0228711_1002458_pt1 | contig 28508 bp, 12 predicted proteins | sample MedpolnodulmetaG_2_FD_177996 | JGI IMG/M metagenome (GOLD analysis project Ga0228711, IMG submission 177996) | Root nodule microbial communities from Medicago polymorpha collected in Santa Monica, California, United States - brown nodules | ecosystem: Host-associated > Plants > Roots > Nodule... | reverse complement strand
AAAAAAAATGATAATATCAACGTAGTATCTATAAAAGAGAATCTTATGATTTAACGTATTGATAATCAATATATTCTCTTTTTTATTTTGTGGTTTGCCTAATTTTATTCTTTTTTAAGGATGGTTTGCCTAGATTATATTCTCTTATATAAGTACTTATATATTAATAATCAACATAAGATTCTCCTGTACTAAGTACCTATATTATTGGAAGAAAATGTAAAAAACTATCCGCTATAAACTAAAAAGCTACTTGAAATATAGCTTCTCAAAAAAAGCTATAACCTCACGAGAAAAGCTTGTAACCAAACACATAACTTTTTCATCCAAGAGGCTTATAAGTTAGTATAACAAGCTATAAACTAGCTTTTTTGTGTTAGCAAACACGGTCTTAGAGTATACTTTTTTTTTACTCGGGATTTAGTTTTAATTTAAAATATGGATTTGATACTCAACTCAAAACAAAGACAATTAGCTGGTGTTGGTATTGAATTTGGTTATATTGGACTCGATTCAACTCATGAACACCTCTAATTTAACATTTAATTAATGTATTTAAATATAAAGAAGAACGATGATATTAGAATACAAATGTTATTTACATATAAATAACATTTGTTCCTCAAATCATATGTGTGGAAAACAAGACAAAACTAAAAAATATTTTAAAAAAGCACAGAACTTATCCTAGAAATGTGGTGTTTTATGTTACTTTTGTGGAAAATTACTGTATACACATTTGATAAGGCTGAAAAACACATGTAAAAGACGAAAAGCTCCGGCAGCAGTTAACTGCTGAATTATGAAACCAGCGGCAGTTAACTGTCGAAGAAAACTTCAGCAGTTAATTGTCGATGATCTGTTATAAGAACAGAACAAACATAAGTGTTTTCAAAACTCCATTGTTGCGGTTTTGGAACTCTTAGGTGCGATTTTCAGCCATTCCAAGCCAATTTCAAGTACAAAATCAAATAAGTTTTTGAATTCTGTTGCATTGTTGTTTTATGATTGAATTGTTAGTTTTTTTTTGTTAAATTTCAGTTATAGAGGTTTTATTGATTTTATGATAGTTTAGGTTTAGGTTTTGATGAATTGTTCTAGAATTGTTAGGTTTAGGTTTTGATTTTATGATAGTTTAGGTTTAGGTTAGAATTGTTTAGATTTAGGTTTAGGTTGTTATGAATTGTTATAGAAGTTTTATTGAATTGTTAGGTTTAGCTTTTGATGAATCGTTGTAGAATTGTTTAGGTTTAGGTTTAGGTTTTGATGATAGTTTAGGTTTAAGTTTTGATTTTATGATTTTATGGCATTGTTGTTTGGTTTAGGTTTTGATCACCAATTTCTCTATGTAGATATGTCTCAGAATCAGAATCAGGTTCAGTTGAACAAAAAGGAGGGTGATGACAAGAAGAAAGCAAAGTCGCTTGTGACATGGCACGAAATCGAATGTGATGGTTCCGTAAAAAAGAAGCGTTCGAAGGTGCCAGAGTACAATCAGTCCAGACTGAGGAGGAGCGGGAGGACATACTATTTTGGTCCTCAACCAAAAGAAGGTACCCCAGGGATTGTCGAGGACAACCCAATTGACTTGTGTGACGAGGAAGATGATTGAATGTAATGGCTTCTAATGCCTAATTGTTTTGGATCTTTTTTTGTATGTCGCGCAGATTTTGCTTGACATTATGGTACTTTGAATAAAATCGTGTTTTGAATAATTTCGATTAAAGTCGCGTATTCGAATAAAGACTAATTAAATCTAACGTGAATTCGAATAAAGATTGCGTACTGAATAAATAAATTCGAAAAGTGAATAAATAAATTATTGTTCCATTCAAAACAACGTGTATTATGCAGAATAAGACATTCCATTACATTACATTCGGCTAGAGCCTTCCAACTACAGCAATTGTCTTACCTAATCACGATCTTTTCTTGACACTTCAATACCTTCATCTAAACCAGCCTAACAAGAATTTAATCTTTTGAAAAGAACAATCAGAATGTCGAGTGAATGCTTGGAAACTGCTGTTTAACAAGTTTGAATTACCCCATTTCAGAGTAAAACAATTGTTGTAGTTGGAAGGTGCATTCCCTACCTAATCACGATCTTCTGGCGGAATCAAACTTTTGATAATATCTTTGGTTGATCTCAGCAACGTTACACGCATATCGATCCACTAGAACATGATGTGCTCCCAAAAAATGCTCCTCACGTCCTCGTCGTTCGTTAATTCCACCAAACTAAATTATATTCTCCAATCGTCGAGCGTTGGACGTTTATAACGAACGTATTCCACCCTCCTTGTGTCTTCGGGGTTGACTCCTTGGTTGAATTCATTCAGTTGATCCTTGAGACCTCTTAACGTTACACCAAGGCACCGATCTTTCAACCTCTGAGGTTCTCCGCCGTTGAATTGTGCATGAACGTCGAACATATCGACCATTGCTTCAAATCTACACAATAAGAAATTAAAAACAATCAATGAAAAACTCATTCAAACATTTCATCAAACACTTGAAGTGCAAATTATACATAAACCCTAAAAATCATAAAAACAACCCTAAAATGTTTTACTCTAAAAAAAACATAAAAATGCAAAAAATATAACAAAATTATTCAATTTATATCTACTCTTGAAATAAATCATATACTTAAAAACTAAAATAAAAAAATAAATATAAAACACCAAAATTAAAAATAACCCTAAAATTCTAAACTATAACATAATCATCATGCAAACATTTTAACTAAATTATTCTACTTACTTCTACTATAAAAATGAATTATAACATATAAATCTACTCAAAAACTAAGATTTTTTTTTTACTCAAAATCTACTCAAAAACTAAAAAAAAAAAACATTTATAACAACTAAAATATAAGTTAATAGTACTATGATTTACTTACTTGTGGTTTTGTTGAATAAATTTGGTTGGAGTTTTTAGAGAGTTTTTGAGAGAGATTGAAGAAATTGTGTGATATTTTGAGAGTAACAATGGATGAGAGAGCTTCTGCCAGATTTGTATCAATACGTATCGGCGGTTAACTGCTGAAATTTTTCTCAGCAGTTAACTACCGTCGGTTCCATTCATAATTCGGCAGTTAACTACCGCTGGACTGTTCGTCTTTTACATGTGTTTTTCAACGTAAACAAATGTATCAACAATAATTTTCTTTTTTATGTTCCTTCGATCATTTTTTTATGAAGGTTTGAGCCCTGACTCCTCGTACACATGAACTATTTTATTTGTTTTACATAAGATTTTTATTTTTTAAGTTATTTACGACTAAATAGTTATATTTATTTTCTCATACTCCAATCAAACAACTTTTAACAACTACACATTTATCTCACTTTCTACATGTTTGTTATGCACTTTCATTCTTTAATAGTACTTTTCTATTTTAGTGTCTCTTCTCAAGTTCTCATCCAAACAAAGCACAAAATAAGAGCTTGAAGTAAAACGACCACAAACATCACCCAATTGGAGTAGCTCTAACTCAAGGTTCCCTAAAAAGAATCTGAGTTTTAAGCAATTTTGAAACTTCATTCTGAAATTGAAACAAGGGAATAAGCAAGAGAAAAGTTAGTCACAAGTTAATGCAACTTGAAACTTGATTCTGCAATTGAAACAAGGGGGAATAAGCAAGAGAAAGTTGGTCACAAATTAATGCAACAACAGCGAAAAGAAAATCGAGTTCCCAAGGCAGGGCAGAACATTAATTGGATAGTTGCAGACAGTATCTTTAGGGGCAAGCAAGGTCCAAAGTAGCATTAAATGACCCTTGCATCATTGAAGTTTCAAAATCCCTGCCACTTGCCGCACTATACTATAATGAATCCTAGCATTTAAAAAAATCTCTCCCTAACGAGTGCTTTAAGGGTATTGGTTAAAGAATCCTTAAAAAAAAATACTCCAGTTTAAAATAGTTGATGTATCTTAGTAGTTGATGTAATTGACTTTTAAGATTCATTGATGTATCTTGTCTAGAATATAGACCAAATACATCATTTATATAATGAATAAAAAAATTAAATGTTTCTTATAAATAGGACCGAAAGTTAATGTATTTTTACTGGAAAAAAATTTATGTACCTTTTCAACAATGAACTATAAAAATGTTATTTTACTCAAAAATATAAAAATGTTAGAACACTTCAACAATCAACGACATTTTTGTTTAAAATAGTGATAAATTCTATATTCATAGACCTGGGTTCCTAAATTTTATATTCATGAACATATGAGACATGACATTGCTATACATAATTTTTTGAAGGGTTTTTTTATCATGTGTAAATTTGCACATGTTAAGAAGTTTAAAGTAGTAACTTTCACTTGGAACTTGTGTTTTTTATATTAAATATGTAACTTTTAATCAATAATTGTTGGTTTTCAATGAAAAGATACTACTTTTAGTTACCTTAACATGTGTAATATTGCACATGTTAGACAAATCCTTTTTTGAATTATATTAGAAAGTCAACAACCTCTTATACCAGTAAATTGAAAGTGTCTAAAACAAATTATATGAAAACATATTGATTGTTAGAACACGCTTTCTTATATTTGACCATTTTATTTTATGCAACTTTTAGAATCATCTGACCTATTGTAAAAGTCTCGACCCCTTATCCCACAACTGGTTTTACCATCTAAAAAACCTAACGGCGCAGTTTATTGATTGTTTCATTTCTATTCATTTGTAAATAATCTTTGATAAATATAAAAATGTAATGTATATATTGGGTTACTTTAGTAAAATAAATAAATAAATTCTACCATATTTTTTTTTTAATAAAACATGTGAATTGCTAAAGAAAAGCAGATGCTAATATGTGGCTTAACTCTTAATAGCATATCTTCCAAGAACACATGTTAAGAAAAAAAATATAGATATTTGTCTAAAAATTATGTTTTTAATTTTTTAAAACTTAAAATATAATTTTTTTTAATATACTTTTTTTAAACATACATCACTAAGACACACTATAATACTTCATTTGATCCATATTATACAAAAAAAAAATCATATTTAATTTTTTTAATAATGGATGTATCAAATCAACATTTTCCTCAAAAAATAAAATAACATTATAAATCAAATATATTAATTATCGGATAAGCTTTAAAAACGATTTTTATCTTATGATAATCAAGTGTAACCCTAAACAAAATCATCACCGTTTGGCGTCTGGAAAATTACAAACATTTTCTTTAGGATGAAATCGAGGCCTATAATTTCTTTGTGACGGTGGTGGTTACCTACGCCCGTTTAAAGATTAAAGAATTCTCGCAAAGAACATGCAGACACTATAGACGTGTGCACAAATGTCATGTCTCCTCTCCTCTCTATTTAATGCAAGCAATGTTATTATGATGTTTCTATACCTCCTGCAATCCGATTTCGTATCCAAGTAGGTCGGTAGTAGAGCCAGTCCATCTTTTCTCCGAGATTTAATTTAATTTATTGAAAAAAATAACTCTAATCTAACGTTAAACAAATTTTCTCTTAAAATTGATTGAATAATTAATAGTATATTTCCTCCGGTCTTAAATATAAAAAAAGATTTTTTTTTTTAAGTTCATGAAGTAGTTAATGTACTTGATCTACATTGTAAAGCAGATACATTAATTATTCAATGAACCTAAAAAATGAATCTTTTCTTATATTCGAGACCGAAAGAGAGTATATTTGTAATATTAATCAAATATGTTAATTATTAAATAAATACTATAAAAGAGGAGTATAAACTACCTCAATCCATATATATGACAAAAAGGGAGTATCTCAAATACAGGAGTACTGTATAGCGTAGCCCCACTTTCTCTGCTTGAAATCTGATTCACTCGTCTCTCTCCACAAACTGATTTGATTTCTTACTACTCATAATAAATTTAACAAAATCTGCTTTGATTTTTGAAACTTTCGATGTCTGGAAATTTCATTAAATGCAACCAATTTTGAATCGCATTAGTACTTGTGCTAGTTTGTTCATAATCAATACATGTTAAATAAAAAACAATCGTTTTCTCACGTTCATAGTTTTTCAAAAACACAGTAAATTATAAAAACAACTCAGCAGTAGTTAATTACTACCGATTTATAATTAGAAACCGGCAGTAATCAATTACCGCTAAATTTTTAATCATCTCCATGTATTTTTATGAAACAATGAATGTAAAAGGAGTAAGCTTCTAAATCAAAAGGTTATAATCAAGGTAATAGAACAAGTAAAAAAGAGAGAGAATGAGAAATACAGGGCAAGTGATAGCTCTCAAACACAATTAGGTTAAATCACAAGAGTGATAATCAAAAGAGTAAATAATGAATTTCACTTTTAACCATCGGAAAGTATGGCACTTAATTTTGTCTAACAATTGATGCAAGGAGTGTTCCTATTTAAATACTATGAATTAGTCTTTATATTATAATAAATTGAAAATTAATTTATCATCATTATAAAAATGTCAATGATTAATTTACTAGTTTATTTTTGTGGAGACAAAATAGAGTCTAAAAAAAATGGTGAGAAATAAAAATGTCTATATTTTGAAAAGTTTATGACAACAATAATAGCAATTAATACGGTTCTGTGTTTTCTCTTTGCCATGTCTCTGTCAACACACACACACTCTCAACTCATCAGAACAGAACCATATTTGTACTCACTCTCTATACTCTTTGAGGATTGTTCCATCTTTCTTATCTTTGCTTAAAACTCTCCCATCATTTTTTCAGTGGTCCATTCCTTCTTCCCTTTCACACCATTTTCACTTTCATTCTCTTCTGTACCTAGCTCTCTGCTTCTTCTTAAACGACCGTTCAATGGAACACAAAATGCTACAATGTAAGTAACATACATTTCACCTTCTGAAGTTTGAACCAATAATAATTAAAGGGTCACAATCCTTTGCATTTCTTTGTTTTCATGCTTTTGGCTATAATGTTTAGTTTTGATGATATTATTGTTACAATAAGTTTTTTTTGTTAATTTTTTTCATATATTGTTAGAGACTCTTTTAGTTAAACTAAAGAGACTAGAGAGTACTAGTACATTATTTTTGTTTGTGGTTTTTGTTTTTTTATATTTTTTATTTTGTGCTGAATGTGTTGAAGTTTAATGTAATGTTTGATAAAGCATATAATAATAGAGAAAAAGAAAGGTTTGGATCTTTTTTTTTGGCCGTCCTTATTCTTGTTGTTTTTTAGTGGCCAATGATGTTTTTAGTCTTCATTCATTCTTCCATAGCAATGAAATGATATAGTTGACCTATATGTATGTCTCACATTCTTAATTTGTTATGCACTTAAATGTTTGTTGATATTGATTGAACTTTCCATTATTGATATTAAGCTTATTTTTTTATTCTTTGATTTATTTAACTTGAAAGTGGGATTTTGCAGGGTATAAAACATTTCTCTAGGATCACTTTAGATGTCAGTAACATTTTACTATTTCTGTAGAGGAATCTTTGGCATAAGATTCTTTTTTTTCTTTTTAAGTTTAGACTTATAGAAAATTAAGGTAACTAGTTAGAACCAAAAAAAATCTATGATGGTTATGGTTATTGAGTGATAGGGAATTTTAGTGGGATTATTAGTTTAGTTGTGATAATGAGTCGAGAACAATCGAAGAGAGGGAAGCATGAGAAAGGTTCTGATGGTGCTGGAAAGGTTATTGTTGCTGTCAAGGCATCAAAGGAAATTCCAAAGAGTGCTCTTGTTTGGTCTCTAACTCATGTTGTTCAACCTGGTGATTGCATTACATTGCTTGTGGTTGTACCTTCACAAAGTTCAGGTCATTTTTCTATTGCATTCTTCTGTTTTTTTATTTTTATACTTATGTTTTGGTTTGATATTTGTTGTTGCATGACCTTTTTGATATCTGTGTTTCTTAACTAAGTGTGTGTTCGGTTATGCAGCGACAAAAATTGATTTCGAAATAATTGATTTTGTGAAATTGATTTTAGTTAAAAATGAGTTGAATGTGATGTGGTTTATGTTTGGATACAGTCGCATTAAAGTGAGTAAAATCAATTCTATAGGCAAAATCACTTTTGGCTCTCCCTACTTTGAAAATAAACATACGCTAAATCATTTGGTTCTTATACTATTGTCATAGAGATTTATTTGCTTTTTATGAACATTATAGATTTAGTTTTGTTATCTGAACATAAAGGTTGTAGGATGACATGGTTTGATTTAACTTTCTTGATTCTTGAAGACTGACTTTGTTGTTCGTTTATCGATTCCACATTTGAACCTTCACTCTTTCTCTGTGTAATTAACTATGTTACTGCACCTACATAGGCCGAAAATTATGGGGTTTTCCGAGGTTTGCTGGTGACTGTGCTAATGGACACAAGAAGTCAACAATGCTGGGAGCTAGTTCAGAGCACAAAAATGATATAACTGATTCTTGCTCTCAAATGATCCTTCAGCTCCATGATGTCTATGATCCAAAGAAGGTTAGTAGCCTTAATGTATAAAAGGTTTATTGTGTGTGTTGTGTCTGTATCAATATATGCTAAGCTAATTGTTGTTGTTTGACAGATAAATGTCAGGATTAAAATTGTTTCTGGATCACCTTGTGGAGCAGTGGCCGCAGAAGCCAAGAAAGCTCAAGCCAATTGGGTCGTATTAGATAAGTAATAGTCTATCTATATTGTATAATTTGTATTAGAAATTTGAAACAAAATTGATGAATTCTCAAATTTCTGGTATACTATTTTATTGAAACGAGATTATAATTTGGTTTGTGTTCTTGTATTTTGGTATTGCTTTCTTTACAGACAGCTCAAGCATGAGGAAAAACAATGCATGGAAGAGCTGCAGTGCAACATTGCGGTTATGAAAGGTTCCCAAGCTAAGGTACTTCGCTTGAATTTGGTTGGATCACAAAAGAAGGATCTTGAAGAAACATGTCCATTATCTTCCGAAAAGCATGTGATGCCTGGAAAACAATCAAAGAAGAAAAACAGTTCTTTGAATTCCACCACAACAGGACAAGTTGTGACGCCAACTAGCAGCCCCGAGCTAGAGACATCATTTACTACAACTGAAGTTGGAACTTCATCGGTTTCAAGCTCTGATCCTGGAACATCACCGTTTTTCGCCTCTGAGAACATTGTCGAGTCAAAGAAAGAGGAAACTATCAACGAAAATCAGGAAACTGATGATATCATTTCTGACACAGACAGTGAAAATTTGTCCGCTTCTTCAGCAAGCTTGAGGTTTCAGCCGTGGATTGCAGATTTATTTTTACATAAACAATCATCTCAACGTGAAGACGAAAGATCGGACTCAGAGAGATCTTGTGACAGGCTTCTAATGTCTACAACTAGAGCTTTGCTAGAAAAATTCTCGAGGCTTGACAGAGAAGCTGAAATTGAAACCTCAACCTATAAGACTAACATGGAATTCAGTGGAAGCGTAAGAGAAGCGGTAGCGTTATCTAGAAACGCCGCACCTGGCCCACCACCATTATGTTCAATATGTCAACACAAAGCTCCTGTTTTTGGAAAACCTCCAAGATGGTTCAGCTATGCTGAGTTGGAGCTAGCCACTGGTGGATTTTCACCAGCCAACTTCTTGGCAGAAGGAGGATTTGGATCTGTTCACAGAGGAATTCTACCAGAAGGGCAAGTCATTGCTGTCAAGCAACATAAATTGGCTAGTTCGCAGGGTGATCATGAATTCTGCTCAGAGGTAGAAGTCCTGAGTTGTGCACAGCACCGGAATGTTGTTATGTTGATTGGCTTCTGTATTGAGGATAAGAGAAGGCTGCTGGTTTATGAATATATATGCAATGGATCATTGGACACTCATTTATATGGTAATTTCTTTTTGCTTCTCTTCTAAATGATTTCATGATAGAATTGTGTTTCTGAATTTGCTTGAACTTACGGAAGTCATTCTGATTCATGATTCAACATGCAATAATGTTTTAGTCCATAATATGCCAAGTTCATATATGTTACTTGAAAGTTATTAGTTTCATCAATTATTAGGGAAATAGGTTGGATTTAGTATTTCAATTCGAAAAGCTAAGGGATTTATATATGTCCTTATGCTATACTAGATAGTACTTGCTATATATGTTGGCTAAATGTTACTGCTGATACTGTCTTGACTGTAATTTGTAAATTAATACGTTACTTGGAAGTCTTTCAGGGAGACAACGGAAACCATTAGAATGGTCAGCTCGTCAGAAAATTGCTGTCGGGGCTGCCCGAGGATTGCGATATCTTCATGAAGAGTGCAGAGTGGGATGCATTGTTCACCGTGACATGCGGCCTAACAACATTCTTATCACTCATGATTTTGAACCACTGGTAGTGTTCTGTTTGTCCTGCCTTGTGCTATGGAATCTTTATATTCTACCACTAATGGCATAATTATTTTATCTATCTGCTGTAATGTTCAGTTTATTAATTGATTGTGGTAAATTCTACAAGGTTGGTGATTTTGGACTTGCAAGGTGGCAGCCTGATGGAGACACTGGAGAGGAGACTAGAGTTATTGGAACATTTGGGTATGTGGTGTTTGACTCCTTAATTAGTTCCATCACGAACTATCCAATACAATAACAATAATGCAATTAACCTATGCTGCTGCTATATAGGTATTTGGCTCCCGAATATACTCAAAGCGGACAAATAACTGAAAAGGCTGATGTTTATTCCTTTGGAGTGGTATTAGTGGAACTTGTGACAGGGCGCAAAGCTGTGGATATCAACCGGCCCAAGGGACAGCAGTGTCTTACCGAGTGGGTAAGTTAAATGACATTTCTTTCTAAGAGAAATTTGACAGTAGAGTTACAAAATTTTGCCTTGTTAATGACTTTCCTTGAGTAATTGTCGGAGGGATTTGTATTATAAACAGGCACGACCACTGTTAGAAGAGTACGCCATTGAGGAACTGATTGATCCGAGGTTGGGAAGTCACTATTCAGAACATGAGGTCTCTTGCATGATACATGCGGCATCCTTATGCATAAGGCGAGATCCTTATTCTAGACCACGTATGTCACAGGTAAGGAAAACTTCTCGGAACAGATTTTTTATCTTGTTGAAGTTGTATATGACTGTGTTACAATCGCATATTCCGTTGAACTTGATATAGATTATATTCTTACCGTAGTTATTTGACACATGAGATAAACAATGGCTTCATTCTAATATATTTTGGCATACATTTACCCTATTACCTTGATTCTTGACATTATGTTGCACCATTTTATGGTTTCCTCGCCTGAGCTTGATGTTATACTTGTCCTTATTTGATCAAGGTTTTGCGAATACTAGAAGGTGACACGGTCGTGGAATCGCCACGCCATTGCGGTGATTCTCCTTCCCTTTGAAGCTCACTCTGTAGAACCAAACTACTGACCTGCCTATTGGAATAGTCCACCGCGAAAACTGCATTCTTGCCGTACTTTCGGATTTTATAGTTTTATTTCTATATTTCTGCAATGATATAATTTTGTATTTCTGTATAGTAGAGGGAAATTAGGATTAACAAAGTAATGAATATATAGAATAGAAGCTAAACCCTTGAAATTCTTTAAGATGTTTTGTAAACATGTGCCTGTATAAATGGCCTCGACAAACTCATGGAGCTCTATAGTATATGGCTCTTCTATGCTCTATTGCTCTTCAAATGGATAAAAAAGCTTTTTTGTAAATTCTTTTCATCGTTTATGTGCCTTTACTTGATTTCGATTCCCTACTGTAACTGTGAGACACAGTTACAGCTGCCAGCCATCCAATCCAATCTAAATAAAAGTTTGAGATTGTTTACTGTGTGAAACCGTGATTGAAATTTGAACTGTTTGATCTTAAATCAATGGTCAGATCTGTTTAGCACAACAATGAATCCAGGTCCGGAACGAGTCTTGTACAAGAATAAGTTTTTCTTGATAAAGTTCTTGATAGTAAATACACCAGATATTGTGTAGTTTGAGTTCATATTGAAATTTTAAAGAAATGTATAGTCCTAGTGAAAAAGTGTTAAGTTCTTAAAATTGATTATTGATGTGCGTATGAAAAAACTTATGAACATGTAAGTCTAACCAGCAAGTAGCAAAAAAACGAGGACAGTTTGAAAATAAGTTTGAGTTTGCTTTAATGATTAATGATGATGTGTAACTTTTGAATGTAAGCAAAACAAAGTGATTCTTGTTGGCTGATAATGACAATTGACCATGCTAAGAAGCTGAACGTGATCTTGTGACATGTCTAGTGTTTGTTTCTCAGTTATGTTTTGGCATTATATATTCACATAACTAGTAACAAGGTATCATGAACGTTATCCTCAAGGCCAAACTCTCCGTTCATTGTCTTTATATCTTTATTGTGAGTAATGATAAACAAGGTCAACAGTCAACATAGGTCTAAGGAGAGGAGAGGGTCTATTCGATTGAGATTTTAAATAATTATTTTGGCCAAAAATAGTCTTATAGGTTTTAATAGTCGGATTTTTTTAACATAGTAAAATTATTTGGAACTTGTGTAACACATTTTTTTTCCTTAACAAGGACACTAGTTTTTTTTTAACAAAAAGAGACACTAGTTAATTAGTAATTAACATAACCTTTTTCATAACCTTTTTTAAATGACTTACAATCATGATTTTGAACATAGGATTTTAATGGATTTATAATATAATTTTTTAAGGTTTCAAAGGACTTTATAGAATTTTAAGATTCAAGTAAATGAATTATGGAAAGAAAAAAAAATAAAGTTACGAGAGTAAATGAAAAAAGAAAATGAATTTCGATACAAAATTTAAACCCTTTGATAACAAAGTGATTATTTTCTAAAAAAATAATAAAAAAGTGATTCATACTTCATATTCTCCGAAGTAGCATTTCTCCACATATCTAAACATATATTAATCCTTTGTAAATTGGTGACACAGATGAAGATTCGTTTGAAAGTTCAACTGCAAATAGAGGTAAAGTGAGTTTCATCAATATTGAATCTTTAAGTACTATCAATTAATTTAGAAAATGGAAATAGCGTGAAGTGGGTTTGATTTTGATTTTGATTTTTAGTTGAAATATCATCAATATTCATACTTTCAATCTTCAAGTATTATCAATTAATTTGAAAATTGGTTTCCCTTCGATCAACAAAATCTCGCATTCATGCATTCAAAACATTGGTGATTGTTCGATCAAGATCACACGGTTAAAAAAATATTTTAATTTTATGCTTTTAAAATACTGAGTTTAAATCAAAATCGTCCATGGTGACTTCACTATATGGAGTTTGATCAATTAATATGCTATCATCCAACTTATCACCTATTTTTATAAGACATTAAGACATAGTCTACTTCTTAAAACAATATTTGTGGGATTGCGATTGTTTATCTTTGTGTGGGAAAATGATCATCTCTCTCTCTCTCTCTCTCATATACTACTCTCAGGTCCTTTTTACAAGAAACAATTGACTTTTTAGATACATTGAATAATTTATGTATATAGTCTAGAAAAACGAGGATATTTTATTATAATATGAAGCGCATATTTTTGCTTAAGATTATATAATTTGAACAAGGATAAAATAGGAATCATAGAGGATGCGCGAGATACTATGAGGGTGGAAAAAGAAATTCTCCAACAAAAAATCTAAAGATGAGAAATAGGGCTCTTAGGCCCAAACATTTAGAAAAATCTTAGGCCCATACATTATGATTATGTTGTTTTCTCCAACAAACAAGTGCTTCATTTTACCATTCGAAACCCTAATCCCATACTTGAAGCGTCGTAAGTCTTCTTAATCTGTCAATGCATCTATCTACATCGACTTTTAAGGTATTGAGAAAGGGAAGTTTTATATTACATTGTTAGCTGATGCTGTTTTATTTAAACTTTAATTGATCTAAATATTTGGTGATATTTGTGTTATGCATTAATAAAAAATCTTCAGTTCTTTGATAATTTTTCAGGTAATTTATGACGTTTTCTATTGGTTAATGAGTTGGTGTTTGCTTGCCTTCAAAGGTATTTTAATTTTTGGCACACCATATGTAGTATTAAATTGTGGGTATAATGTTTAGAACTTCTATAGATACTTGCATGATCATATTTGTTAGCGAAATGATGAATCTGTCTTCAATGTTGTCAAATTGAATCCTAATAGAGATCCAAATCAAATCCTTTCAGCCAACTAACATTTTTTGAATGTCTGATTTAGGGTTTCATAATCTAAAGAGCATTTAGGGCAATCAATAGGACAATTAATGTTTTTGTTTCAGGAATCAACTATGAGACGAATTATATTGCGTAGAATTTTTAAAAGAAGATTGATTTGGTTGGGTGGAGCTTTTTATTTTTCAAATCTTCTTCCAAAGATGATCGATAGGGTTAGGTATAGAAGATACGTGGTTACTTAGCTCTTCAAATACCTCAACAGTGTGGTAACCAGACCTTATTGAGTAAAAATCAGTTTTGTCTAGCGCCCAAGTGAATGGATCCATTGTTAGAGTGTTAGGACTAAGTATACTAAAAATTTGATTTGCTTCAAAATGTTTGTATAAATGTATTTTGAACAACACATTTGATTCTTGTTGAATAAGATCAATGCCCTTTATTAAGCTATGATCCTTGGGATTCTTGGACCAAATTTTGAGGTCATTCTAACTAGGAAGAAAACCATCTTGCCAGACAACACTGATAGCTTGTAGTGAACAACCCCCCTTCTTTACCAACCGAGAAGTGGACTACAACAACATTACAGGTGAATTCGTCGAAATTTTTAAGACTAAAATATATGATTGTACTCCGGCACATGGTTCGTAACTACTCCTCTTACGACATGACGCTTACCTACAATTAGACACTTGTATGAATTTGAGACTTATATACCGATTTATCTGATAGTAGCAGTAACACATCCAACAATTTCAATATATATAGTGTATAAATATTAAATTAATGATAGTTTTTTTTGTAGTGGTCGGAGTTTGAACCCTGGACCTTGCATATATTATGCATTGTCCAAATCAACTGAGTTAAGTTCACGATGACAAATTAATAATAATTTATCACTCAAAGTACAAAATCAAAGAGTACATAAATTATCATTTTTCCTTAATTTTTTTTTTTATCATTTTATACCCAAAAATCGAAGACGCTTAAATATCTAGAAAATGTATTTTAGCATCTTGTATTTTGAAAATGTTGTTATTTTTTATTTTTTTATATTCAACAACTTCATAGTAAATTATCAATTATCTAATAAATCTTTGATAAACTCTGATATGATATTATAATTTAGATTTGTGTAAGTTGTATAAATAAGATTTAAAAATTTGCCACAAAGTTAAAGATAATTTGGTTAACTTAATGGGTGTTTAACTTAACTTAACTTAACTTAAAAAGTACTGGCTGAAAGGATAATTTATCATAAAACGGTCTCATTTTGACTTAAAAGAGAAACAGGGTTCTTACCGCTTCTTCTTCCACCATCGCGTTAGGGTTTACAGAGTTTCACTGAATTTACCTTCACTCTTTCAATGTTACGCTAATTCGCTGCATTTCCTTTCAACAATAATGGGAATGGACAACGAAGAAGATCCTCCTGAACCCCCAACCAAAAGGTAAACATTTCTACTTCTCCATTTTTGTTTTTCGTTTTTGTACATTTTATTTTCTACAATTATCATTTTGCATGCTTTGTAAATATTCAGTTGAAAGCTACTCAAACTAAATTATTGCAATTTTAATAATTTCTAGTTATTGTCCATTTGTGTGTGCTAATTAGTATCTTCTATATAATAATTTCTCAAATTTGCTTTTATAATCTGTAGCACTGACACTTGTGATTGAAGACGTTTACTGTGTTTGGCTGACACATGTGATTACATTAATGATGTCATTTTTTCAAATTACTACCTGTGTTGACGTGTCAGTGTCATGATAGATGTTTCATAAGTTGTCCTGCAGAGCTTATTGAAATAAGCTGAAAACAATTTCTGAACATGTCATAAGTTGTTTTCATAAGCTCTCACAAGTGTTTATGTGATCAGTAGATAAGCTCAAATAAGTCAACACAAACAAACCCTCTGTACTTTTTCAATTGCATATGCTTGTTTAGAAGTTGCTATCTTCTTCCTGCATTGTACAGACACAAATGCTCGGCATGCTATAAGCAATATAAGAAGAAAGAACATCTTGTTGAGCACATGAAAAACTCTTACCACTCTATCCATCAACCTAAATGTGTGGTTTGTGGAAAGCATTGCAAATCTTTTGAATCTCTGAGGGAGCATCTAATCGGTTAGTTACGAGTTTGCATATTTGATCCAATTTCAGCAATATGGCTTGCTGTGTGTAACTCATTTTAAATTCTTTTTGTGCTCTTTTGTTTTCTCTATGTTATAGGCCCTTTGGCTAAAGGACTTTGTTCAGCGATTTTCTCTCAGTACGGTTGTCAACTTTGTTTTACCCGATTTGACAGTCCCGCTTCTCTCAATGACCATAAAGAAACTTGTCGCCTAGCTGCCCCTGTTCCTCTAGTAAGTTGGTTATTAGGAACTGAAAACGTTCAAACGAGATACAGTTTCTCATGTCTACTATTCAAATCATCTATTAAAACTTGCTTACAATGGATGTTTCCCGTGTCTTTTGTTTTGTTATTGTACGAACGTTAACTTTGTGTGTGGAACTATTGCAGGGGACAAACAAATTTCCTTGTACAGACATCCATATTAAATTTCTGGATTCTTCTGATGAAAATGATGCTGACTGCCGCCCGAAAGCAATTGCTATGGACTGTGAAATGGTTGGTGGTGGAAGTGATGGATCACTGGAACTTTGTGCTAGAGTGTGTTTAGTTGATGAAGATGAGAACTTAATCTTCCACACATATGTAAAACCTCAAATCCCTGTTACTAATTACAGGTACTTCATCCTTTTATTGTATGATTGTTTTTCTATATTATCAAAAGAGAGAGTTAGATGAGGAATAGTGAGTAATGGTGTTGACTTTGTTTGACATTTTTCAGGTATGATATAACTGGGTTGAGAGAAGAGCATCTTCGAGATGGTAAGCCACTTAAGGAAGTTCAGGAAAAGATTTTGCAAATTTTATACAATGGAGAATCCATTGGAAAAGTTAGGTTGGATGGTGGAAAGGCCAGGCTTCTTGTAGGGCATGATTTGGCACATGATTTGGATTGCTTGGGAATGAGTTATCCTGATCACTTGATGAGGTAGATGTTTCTCGACTTACCAATTCAGTTGTGCTCATCATTCTAAAAATCATTCTTTACGACCAGTTATTTCAGTTATTTTCCTGTTCAGCTCTCTAAGTAATTGCTGTCTTTTATTTGATGAATGAATTAAAACAAAACAATTATCGGAAACTGCTGAGTTCCATCTGCTTTTTCCCCTTTTTTGTCGCTTATGTTACAAGGTTATAAGGTGCATTGTAGAATTCTCTTGAACTGTGTAGTTGTTATAGCGATTTTTTTTTAAACATGAATAAGTTGCCATATTTTGGTGATCCATTCTATTCAATTGCTTGGATTTTTCATAATCTGAATAAATGATGTAGTAAATTTTATTGTTGAATGAAGTTCAGTTTCTGATTTGTGAGCAGATATTTGTATTTATTATAAAACTAACTTGTCACCTGTGCTCATATTTTGTGTTGCAGAGACACAGCAAAGTACCGTCCATTGATGAAGACAAACTTGACCAGCCATTCGCTCAAGTATCTTACCCGAACATATCTAGGGCAAGTTACATTTTTCCCTCATGCTTCGTCAAGTTTTGAATTGCTTCTTCCAATCGAGTTTTCCTTTCTCCATTATTTAATTGGTCCACTTGTGTATTTAGATTGACTTTATATTTGATTGACTTGCATATATTGCTGCAATTACATATCTGTGGGTATGACCATTAGCTACTGTATTTTAATATGATCCTAACATGTTTCTTAACCTGTCTTCAATGTAATTGCGCTTTTGCTTTACAGCTATGATATCCAAACCGGCGCTCACAATCCATATGAAGATTGTATTTCCGTGATGAGACTGTACAAGAGAATACGAGGTCAAAGTCACAAGGAAAAAGGCTACAGAACATTGACTCCGAGGGACAACATCGTGGACATGTGCGACAGTTGGAGAACCAAGGAACTAGACAACCTCACACCAGATGAACTCTATGCCATCTCAAAATCAGATTATAGGTGTTGGTGTTTGGATTTGAAGCCAAGATTGGCGCAAGCTTGAGTTATCGATCATTGCAGTTTGTTCATAACACCAATCAACTGTGTCTGGATTTGAAGCCAAGATTGGCGCAAGCTTGAGTTATCAATCATTGCAGTTTGTTCATAACACCAATCAACGGTGTCTGGATTTGAAGCCAAGATTGGCGCAAGCTTGAGTTATTTATCATTGCGGTTTGTTCATAACACCAATCAACTGTGTGTATTTTCTTAGGTCTTGTTTGGAGTACCGTCTTTTTAAGGTGGTGACACACATTTAGTGTGAAACTACATTTGGTAGCAATGGTTTGCTGAACAGTATAGCAATGTTTTTTTCTTTTTTACTTACCAAACAGTTTACAAGATGCTTTCGTGATACTAAACATGCAGGTGCTTAAGTGTTTACTAGATTGGACTCCAATTAATAGACACACCCGTTAATTTTGTTCAAATTTTAACCGTGATTAAGCCTTAAATCAGCCACACTAAGCATAAAGATGAATTTTTTTTTTTTTATATATTTTTTTATCTTGCATCAATAAAAGAGTTGTCTCTGATCCTGATCCTATTTCAACGGATCAATTTTAGATCTAAGTATTTAGATTGCCACTTGACGAGATGCTAGATAAATAATGTTATTCTTTTCATCAACACGGCACTTAAACTAAACTAGTATATACTTTTTATTCTATTATTTCGTTGAACATAAAATTGGATCTTGTGTTGAATCTTTTTATTTTATTGAGGGTTATTATTATGCATAGACTATGTTTACCAAGATTTTTGCAAAAAATACAATAAATCATCCTAATATGTAATTATTTTATGCAAATAATTAAATCAGTAAACATAAATTTAAAATTGAAAGTGATATATTAATCTCCTTTTCAATTTTCACCTTTCAAAGATATTTTTGAGTGGTTGCTACAAACAACTAACCAGATGCAAAGACTTGCTCACTCTGTCATCATCGCCAATCTGTCTATCAATTCACCTATCTTTTGGCATAACTTTCCCCTTTCAATTTTCAATCCAAAACCATAACAATATACATATACATATAAATAAAAAAATTGAAGAAAATAAAAATTGTTTATTTTTTTTTATGTAGCTAATAACAAACAAACAACAAAAAATTCACCAATACACAATTCAAAGATCTAACAATTTTTCTTCTTCACAATTTCACAACCCCAAAACCCCCAAAAAAAGAAAAATTAAACCCTAGAATCATTCAAACAAGAAAATAAAATGAAAACGAACAAGAAGAATTACAGGATCAAGAAACAGGAGCACCACCAGGTGGAGAAAACGAAAGTCCTTCTTCTTCATCAAGAAACAGATCACTGGTGTTTCTAAAAGCAGCATGAAGAAGAACAACCACAACACCAACCGCAACGGCGATAAGAATATTGAGAATCGCACCAGCAAGCAAAAGCAATCCAACGGTGAGAATCAACATAAGCACAAGAATAACACGATCACTGATGAGTCTTCCAAAGATAACAATAGGTTCATCGCGAAGAAAGTAGAGAAACAACCACGCAGCTATGAGAACGACGAAGACGATGAGTGAGATTGGATGCCAGAGAAGACTGAGGAAGAGGATGATGAGAAGGATGATAGCGTAGTTCATCTGGAAGAAGGAGATGTTGGTTTTGATACGGGAGATAGCGTCGTGGAAGTTGGATGGGAGGTTGAAGGAACGGAGGTTGAAGAGGAGTTTCCATGGACGGCGAGTTCCGAGGCCGGATTTGAGGCGGTCTTTGGCGCGTGTGATGAATTCGAGGTTGGTTGCAGGTGGGGATGATGAGGTTGGGATTGTTCCGTAGTTTGTCATCGTTGTTGTTGTTGTTGTTGTTGAAGTGGGAGAGGATGAAGAAGACGATGATTCTGAGAAGAGACTGTTTCTTCTATTGAATCAATGAATGAATGATTGATTACTTCTATTATAAGACGGCATTTTATTTTATTTTATTTGTTTTATTATATGCTATGATGCCAGGATAATACATAATAGGATTTTTCATATTAAAGAACAATAATACATATTGGAATAATTAACATCGTTTTTATACTCCTTGAAAATCAAAAATTTGTTTTCGTACTCAAGCGATTAATTAGCTCTCTACATGACGAATTGTTTGAGAGAAATCGAATTTAGATTCTGATGAAAACATTTCTTAGTCAAACTTTATTTACCTTTTAGTCGAATTTCAGATTAGTATGGTCATTTTCCTGCTAACATCAAAAAAAAATATCCAACTAACATAAACTCCTATCTCAATTGGTAGAAAGTTGAAATTGTTAAGCTGTATGTTGTGATCGAGATTCAAACATTGACTACTCCATTTATCTGTATGAGTTTGTCATTTCACCTATCTAAAATAAATTAAAAAACAAAGAAATGTACCAATAATGGAGTGATCTAAATAGTAAGAGATTTAGATTTTGAGTTAGGTGGTCACTGGCCAAGCTTCAAATTCTAACTTCCTTAAAAAAAAAAAAACTTAAAATTTGAACTCCTGATTCAAATACAATTTAGGTGGAAGACATGATCCATCTAGAGTGTTTTATAACTTTCTCAACAAATATTAATCACAACAATGATTTTGTTGAGAGGAAAAAACTTACATTGTGCGTATTACAAATTCTTCGACGAATATTCATCACTGATAATCAACAATGAGATCTTTGTACCTATAATATGTTAAAATAAATAAAAGAGAGGTATGTAAACAACAAGATGTTTGTAGAGTTAACAACACTACCTATAGGAAAAGAACTGGAGTTTGATTTTTGAAATTATCAATTTAAAATATAGTTTAGTCATAGTAAAGAAAAAAGGAAAAATACCTTTTGTTGACCTGAAAATTATCTACTATCGGATTCAAAAGACCTAAACTAGTTCTCATCAGTCTCTATATATGTGTCCATTTGATTAAAAATATGTCCCTAAATATTAGGGCCGGCCCTAGAGATTAAAAGGTCTAAAACAAAAATTTTAATGTGGCTTTTAAAAATATATTTTTCTAACAGAATATTTATATAAAACAATTTTGTGGAGATCAAAATTTGAATTCATGACCAAGGGTAATTGAGTTCTTTTTAGTAATCAGTTGTGTTATTCAAATGTCTGTAATTTATCAATCATATAATATACTTATAACCAAATTAACTTTTTAGAGGCATTTTTTCATCCATAATTTTGAGGCCTAAAACCCTTGTTTGGATTAATTGACCCTTATGCCAGCCCTTCTAAATATAAGTCCTTTTTCAAATTATTAAATACATTCATCGCTTCTTTTTCAAATAAACACTCAATTAACATCACTAACTACTTTGAAATAGGAAAAATTAAAATTTACTACACATGCATACAAATAACGGTTTAGGTATATTTATACATAAAATAAACATATTAGGAGTAACTACGTTACCAACTTTTTTTCATAAGAGTGAAAAGACAATATATTCTTATGTTAAGGGACACAAGGAGTATATGTGATAGAAGAGGGAATAAGAGAAGTCATTACAGAGATTAAAAGTCAGTGTAAAAATTAAAGGAAAAAGTTAATCGGTATCTATGAGATGCTGGTTAATCAATCAAATATAGTAATATTTATATTAAAAGTTGTACAGTCAATTCCTCAAAAGTTTAAAATGTGTTATTATTAATTTAATTTGTTTTTGACGTCCTTAATCATGAGACACTGGTTAGCATGACTTAAAAATAAATACAAAGATCGAAACAATTTGTTGGATGTTTCAATTTGTAGCTTCTTATTTTAAGGTACAAAGGCTTAGAAGCATGTTTTGTATTGGGTGGACGTGGAACCAAATAGTCCATTAGTGAGAAAGTGAATTGTGAATTGAGTGTGGTTGAAAGTATGAACTATCTTTTTAAGTTTGTTCTGTTTGAATAGAAGTGGTTAGTAAGTTTGAAGTTGAAAGTGGAACAAAATGAGGATCTAAACATCCTCTGGAAAAGATATGTGACTAAACTTTTCGCAAATTCTAACAATGACTATATGATATTTTCTTGAGGATATATTGAGTCTTTTTCTATTCTTTTAAGGACTTTTGAGAGGTTTTAGAGTGAGTTACTCATAGTTTAGGAAATGTTTTGTAATGTTTTATTTTGAGACGTTATATGTCGCATTCCTCCCTACCCAAACGACTTTATAGGTATTTTAAGTTTTTGTGGTATATATCATATGAATGATGGAGGAAAAGGCATCTTATATATAGAAGTTACGGAAGCAAGGGACACCAAGTACATTGAAGATATGAAGAGCAAACAATTTGTGAAAATTTTGTCCCAAACACATGTCAAAGGAGACATTTAGACCTACGAAAAGTGCAGAAAGATGGTGCTTTCGTAGTCACCCAAAATTTAATTAGTCTAACGCTAAATAGGTGGGACATCCACCATTACTGAGGGTCTAAAATCTTGATTTATCAAGGGTTAAAAAAATTAAAAATTATGAGACATTTGGAGGAGAAAACGAAATCACATCTTCTTCATCAATAAATAGATCAGCTATACAATAATCATTTGTGTTTCTGAAAGCAGCGTGAAGGACAATAACAACACACATCAAAACCGCAACGAATATGTTGAAGATTGTGCCGGTAAAGAGAATGAACACAACGGTGAGAATCAACATCGGAAAAACAACAACACGATCACTGATGAGTCTTCCAAACACAACAAACGGTTCATCACGGAGGAAGTAGAGGAAGAGCCAAGCAGCCATGAGTTCAAGGAAGACGATGAGGGAGGTTGGGTGCAATAGAAGACTGAGGAAGAGGATGATGAGGAGGATGATAGTGTAGTTCATTTCGAAGAAGCAGATGTTGGTTTTATAGCGGGATATTGCGTCGTTGAAGTTGGTTGGGAGGTTGAATGATTGGAAGTTGAAGAAAAGCTTCCATGGACGGCGAGTTGTTTCGAGCGGGGATAATGGTGGGGTTGTGATTGTTCCATAGGTGGTCATGGGTGTGTTGCCGTGCTTTGGTTTGGTGTGGATGTAGATGACCAGTTCTATTATAAGACGGCATTTTTGTTTATTATTTGTATCACTATAAGTGTGATGATGTGAGGATAATACCTAACCAATTTCATATTAGAAAATTAACATTGTATTCACACTTCAATTAAAATATTGAAAAAAAAAGAAAATAAACAAAGAGATATGTATATGTCTTTGGAGAGTTGATAAGATCCGCTGAAAAAGAGTTTTATCATTCATTGTAGTTCTATCTAATTCGAAAGATTAATCTCCATAATTGCGTGTAGAAGATATCGAATTTACGTAAAGAAAATGAACTATCAAAGTCATTGTCTTTGTAGAATACTCTCCATTTCCAATATATTTTTGAGATTATGAGAATTTCAAAAAGATAACTATATCAAAATTGTTAAGTTGATCTATATATTTAATTACTTGCAATTAATTAAATTCTTAAGTTGATTGACTTACTATAAATTAGTCCATAGCATATTTTTTTTAAGATTAACATAAATAAAATTTGAAAGAGTCAGAAACGTTTTTAAAATATTTTTAAAATCAAGAATTTATTTAAGAGTGTCATACAAAATCAAAAACTAATTTATTAGTTTATTCATTGATAGCATTACTCCAAAACAAAAAAGAACTCGATTTCATAATGAAATCGTCAATTAGGAAGGTGGATCGTCCTAGAAAAATATTAAAGAAATGTCTTTCTATTGACTTGAAAATTAGTTTCATGATAAGCTAAAAGGATTTAGTTCTTTTGAAGTGAGTAATTCATTTTAGAGACAAAAGTGAATAATAGCAATGATGATAAAATTATCATTAGTTGATGTTATATGCACAAAAGTAATAAATCTCAGGTTATTACTTATTGTTTTCTTAGGCCATCCACAATGGCGAGTATTTCACCTATTTAGCACCATAATAAATAGGCACCCACATTGCAGAGTATAATATTTGGGTGTTTATAGGGAAGGGTGGCTATAGAAGCGCACTCTCTCTTCATTTTTTTTAACCTCATTTAATAAATCATAATGAAATAAATAAAATTGTGTTGAAATGTAATAATATAGAATTATTTGTGGGACCTATTTAATAATTTCTTTTGTGGTGCTGGGTTGAAGAAAATTAGTGTTTACTAAGTATTATTGTAAAATAAGTGATGTGGACAAATGAGTCTCATTTAAGCACTTTAAATGGGATGTTCTGACGTGGATGAACTATATTACTAACTTTTTACTTTTTATTTTATTTTATAAGATTAACTTCTTATTTTAGAGGAGGCAAATTCAAACGCAGAAGTCTAAATAGCAGAATATGCATAGAAGAGGAAATAAGAGACGTCATGAAAAAACAATAGAGAATAAAAATATGTGTAAAAGGTCAAATAAATAAATAAATATTATTTTGAAGGAACAAAAATTTAAAAATTAAAATTAGTTTCATATATTCTTATGATAATTTAGTTACAAAAATACGTGTTCATGATTGAGGTGTTCTCTAGAAATCAATGACGACATGTTTAAGTGTCTCACTCTACATTTTTTAAGTTGTAAAGTTGTTGGTGTTAGTTTCATTCATTTGGTTTTTTTTTTAGGGGTTCATTCATTTGGTTTTGTTAAAGTAATTTGAGGATTTTTAAGATGCGAAAAGTCTTGCATAAGTAGAGTTGGTCAAAACAATAGTTGGTGCCTAAAATAAAATATGGAACGTTAATGTCAAGAAGATGAACTCAGAAAACGTAAAAAAGAAACAAGTTAAATATTACTAGTACGACAAAAAATCGACAACATTTTATTTACACCATAAAATATTGTTCAATTTTTTAAGGTCAAATGTTTTGGCCTTACTAACTTGATCCTTGGGCTGGCCAATTCACTACAGAAAAGATCTAACTTAGCTCAAGTGAATCAATGTAACTTTTTTTTTTCCTTTCATAAATCAATCTCTCTAAAATGGTTTTTTTCCTGATCAAATATGGTTTGGTTTAGAAAAAACTTGTAATGGTTTTAGGTGATGATTGAGGGATGTCTTTGCAAGAAATTCTAATATGGTCACATGACTAAATAAAAAGTATTTGGTTACACACACATAAAAAAAAATATTTTTTTAATAATAAAGAGGAAATTGATAAAATAATGGTTGAATATTTTGAAGATAGTCTTTTCTTAAGTGTGTGTCCAAACACTATTGATTTGGTCTTGTGACCATAGAAGAATACATCTGTGTTTGCTGCCAAAAGATAATATATTTAATTAGACTCAACGTATTAAATGATAGTGTTCGTGTGGGTTCATGAAGAGATTCAATGTGATAGATAGATACTCCCTCCGCTCAAATTTAAGTGAGTTTTTTACTCATTTTATATTTATTAAGAAAAGTGTATTAGTAAAGAAGAAAGAAAAATTGTTTTAAGTACTCTTGTCAAATATTGATGTATTTACCATTATCATAAATGTAAAGTAGAATATATTGAATTGAAAGTGATAAAAATAATATTAATTCGAATTATAATTGACAAAAGTAATTAATATTGCATTGAAAAGTGAAATGTGTTAGTTATTTTAGGACACTGATTTTTTACAAAATGTTCATTCATTAAACGGAGAGAGTATTTAATTAGTGGGTGACAAGTATCAGAATGACAAGTTACTTGGTTTTAAAAAAACTTGGTAAATGTGATTTTGAAATGGGTAAAGTTTTGGCATGACTCATGGGCAAGGGATTTGGTGTACAAGGGATATTTTTAGTCCATGAAAATTGCTCTTCTCCTATCAAGATTTGCTCATTTCCAACCGAATTTCTTAAAATATTTATGCGTGACTTAATCCACGTAGAGCGTTACTTAAGTTACGCTCGGTACATGACTTAAATCAACGTGAGTTAACTCACGTTGGATTCTGTTATAAAAACATAACAGAACAATGAGAAATTTTTTATGAGTTTTTTCAATGAAATCTAATTTTTTAGGTTTGTATGATGAAGATTTGGGTTTGTTTATGAGTTTGATGCTTTTTTTTTGGAGTTTTTGATTATTTTTTCATTAAAAGGATAACTATGTTGACATTTTATAACATAAATGATTAAACTGAAGAAAAAAAATAAAAGAAAAAAATATTGTATAAAATTATGTTGCAGGACGAATTGTTTTGTTTTACCAAAAATCTATTATATTACTACTTCAACTTCATACAACAATCATATGGACTGATATCGTAAGTAGCTTTGAATTTCCTGAATTATACATGCACCTATATTACTAATTCTGTATTATCTAATTTGGGTGCCGACAATTATTGAACCAAGGGACAACTAGTGGTGTGGTCGATAAGATCACAATCACAGGGAACGTTGTAGGGACGGCACATCAAAGGGCACGGCAAGGTAACCATACGAGAGTGTTGGGTCCTAAGGCCAGCAAAGCCACGTCTCTTTGGCCAAATTAACACTTTTGTCGCAATCATCGATCATTTTACTCTTCTTTCAAAAAAAATCAATCATTTAACTCTTCTGAAAAAACACACACAAGCTATCATCTCAAATCTGTCCAAAAAAAAAGAACTATCGTCTCAAAAACACACAATCGTTTACACGATAATATCAAAAGGAGAAGAAAATATTTAAATGTTAAATTGAAAGTTCGTTAAATAGATGTATGACACCAAATTCTCGAAGTTGTAGTGGGTTCTATTTAGACAAAACAATGATAGGCTTTCCGCCTGTAATATTTACCATAATTATTACATATTTTTTCTAAGTATATGGCCATCTCAAAATATCTAAAGACTTGGAAGATCAAAAAATACAATACCCGTCAATACAATATCTCACATTGGCCTAGCAAAATTGAGTATAGCTACTACAAAGAAACTCAATACGCAACAAAGCCACTATAGACCGCCACATATTACAACATATGACGACAAAATGAAACCTATGAATGATGCATAATGGAAGAACTCGATCGGCATAAGCATGAATATCTGAAATTGAGTAAATAGAGTTGATGTGAGTCACCATTAGACAAATAATGAAAATATAACAAACAGGGCACGCTGGTGTCAAAAGGAAAAGAAAATACTTAAAAGATCAAATTGAAAGTTTATTAAATAGATGCATAACACCCAATTTTCGAAGTTGTGGTGGGTTCTATTTAGTGTTTCTTTTTTATTTTCTTTTTAATATTAAAATTGAAAAACAAAAATCAAGTGTTAACAACCAACAATGTTAGGTCTAACGGAAAGGGTTAGACTCCCACAATTTGATAAACTAAGATTTAAATATCAATAAGGAGAGGTATTTATATTTAATGTTCAATAATGTCTCGAATATGATTACACTTAGTCGAGAAAATTTATGGAAGAAAAAAAGAATGAAGTGTTGACTGCAAATGTTTAAATGTGTGTATCTCCTAGAGAATATTCGAGAGAAAATGTTTGATTGACCAAGTAGATCACGGCAAAATATGAATTGTGTTTAAGAAACTTGTGCTTCAAGCGAAAAATTGTTAATGACATAGCCGTGAAGGGTTAGACTGTGTGACTAAGTTAATAATTCCACAAGTTTTCCCAAACTTTCTCCCAACATTTCAATTGCATTCTAAGATTCCCTTTGCTTATATACATTTAAACAGCAACCTCACAACCTTAATATATAAAAATATGATCACAGGTATTTAATGGTGGTGACTTACAAGGATCCCATACAAAGGTCAAAGCAAGTTCATAAATTTCTTCTGTGGAATATTTGAAGGATATTGCAATGGATAAGCTCATTCATGGAACAATTGAGGCTACCATCTTCAACGCAACTCCTTACTCTCCTTCATTTCCCTTCAATGTGAGCTCTAATGAACTCTTGGATTAAATATATTATGATTATGATCCCTATAATATTGACAAAATTTGATCCTTTTCTTTATTCTTTTTGTCTGCCTCTATAGTCATACTTGTAACAGCATTTTGTTTTGTTTTTAGTGCTAATAAGACTGGTAGGGGACTAAAAAGTAAAAATACACCAATGTATGAAATAAAAATATTTTTTTTTATTATTTATAGACAAATGTTAGTTTTCAGGGTTTGAACTTTGGACCTCCTATTAGTATTTCTTCGATGTCTCTTAGCTCACCAACTGAGTTGTCGGCTTCAGACTTAAATAAATAATTTGTTTATGGAGTTAAACTAACTTTGTCAATTTTATAGAAACCAACTACATATTCTACAATGTGAAATTTTGCTTTTGCTTTTTTTTTTTTTT
>Ga0228711_1002453_pt1 | contig 28530 bp, 14 predicted proteins | sample MedpolnodulmetaG_2_FD_177996 | JGI IMG/M metagenome (GOLD analysis project Ga0228711, IMG submission 177996) | Root nodule microbial communities from Medicago polymorpha collected in Santa Monica, California, United States - brown nodules | ecosystem: Host-associated > Plants > Roots > Nodule... | reverse complement strand
CTTTGCTCTCTCTCTCTCTCTCTCTCTCTCTCTCTCTCTCTCTCTCTCTCTCTCTCTCTCTCTCTCCCTCCCTCCCTCCCTCCCTCCCTCCCTCCCTCCCTCCCTCTCCCTCTCCCTCTCCCTCTCTCCCCCCAAAGAAGAGAGAAGTTTGTTTGATTTTTATGTGTTTTTATACCCTCCTCGTTTCTTGTGTGTGCCATCCACCTTTGACCCATGCGACCTCAGTTTTAGGCCGTTAGATCTTGAATCTCAATGCGCGCTTGCCTACAATATGCCTGTACACCCTCAGATTTGAGGCCGTTTGATCTCAATCAGCGGCCCAGATTCATTTTCTTTTGGCCCACTTTGATTTTGCTAAGCCCAGCTCTCTATTCTGTTTTTCGTTCCATTTTCTCTACAGTTTTACTGTTTGCACCTCACTATTCACTCACTGCACCCCCCTTTATGTGCATCTTTTGTATTTTTATTTTTGTTTTTTCTTTATTTTTTCTTTATTTCTTTTTTTTTTGTCTTTTTTAGCATATTTATTCATTTAGGGTTAATATCACCTCATGCATTTTTTTTATTATTTTTATTGTCTTTATTTATTTTTTAGCATATTTATTTATTTAGGTAAAAATATCATTTCATGCATTTTTCTATTTATTTCTTTCATGTTATTTTTATTTTTCTTTAGCATATTTATTTGTTTAATATTTTATATCATTTCATGCATTTTACCTTTATTTGTCATTTTATTCTTTTACTTGTCATTTTTATTCATTATGCTTTAGAATGTATTTTAGGGACCAATGTAAATATAAATGAGAATATTGCATTGCATACATATTTATCTCATTTCATGCATTTTATATTTTATTATGCTTTAGAATGTATTTTAGGGACTAATGTAAATATAAATGAGAATCTTGCATTGCATGCATATTTATTTATTCTGCTTTATGTCAAAACCGAAAACACAAAAATAATGTAGTTAATTCCAAGGAAAAGGGGACTTTCATTTGGGATCCAACATCCTTATGAATTCCCTTGCGCTTTAATTTATTTTGTCACGCGTAGTTGTTAAACTTTAGTTAGAATAATCAAAAATTTCAAAAACATTAAAATAGTCAAAATCACAAAAATACATTTTTATTAACAAACCTTAGATTTCAAACCAAGTGATTCCTCATCCTTTTTTAAATCAAACTTCAATCAATTTTAATCATATTTAGACTTTTATTTTCTTCAATTAAAATCAATCAACTTCACACTTTATTCTTCTATGTCATTTCGGCCTCTTATCTTCTCAAAAACATTTTCAAACTTTAAAATCAATCAAAACAAATCACTCGGCTTTTTACCCTGAACTACATGATTTTGATCTCATTCGGGTATGTAGGCAAAATACTTTGTCTTTCCAAATCAACAAAAACATTTTTTTTCTTTATTTCACACTTAGGCCTTATTTACAAGTAAGTAATCAATTTAGCACAAGATAAATAAAAATAAGAGGTTCCTATGAGTACTATAGACGTTTAGGGTGCTAATACCTTCCCTTTGTGTAACCAACCCCCAAACCTTTAATCTCTAAAAATTTAGGGTTTATTCGAACTTTTCCCCTTTTCCTTGGAAAAAATAAAAGCTCGGTGGTGAACTTAAATGCGAGTCAACGCTAATCAATAGCTTGATATCCAAAAATCACCGCGACATTATGCCCAAGCCTTCCAAATGCATGTTGACTCCTCCACATTCACTTTCATTGCACATGTTTAACGTGTCATTGAAAAAAGCACATGCTTCTAGCAAATGCCTACTAAAAGATAGTGCAATAATTGCTACAATCTAGAGCATGTAATCTTCCAATACAATAGCTTTAACCCTGGCCATATCAATACATTTTACTCTCATATTTATTTCTGTACATGTTACTAGCATTACTTTAATGAATTGAGAGGCTCAAGTTATCGCTATCTATGTAGAGAGTGCATGCATTAGCATATTTAGGCAGCGCAACGGGTCTGTGATGCTTTCGTGCTATACAACATACACAGTGCTCAATTTGGTGTCAATGGATTCGGTTATAAATGAACAATTTATCATGGAAAGCAACATGCAAGAAGCAGTAGAAGGATAGCTTAATTTAAAATGTTGCACCTCACTTATTTTCTTTGTTCATTCCTGTTTTTTTTTTCAATGTTTTGTTTTATTTGTGGGCTTCTCTATTTATGAAATCTCTTTGATTATAAAATTGCTTTTTGTTTCTAGGGTTAATAGTGTTTTACCCCCTTCATTTCCAAGTTTACCCCCTGTAAAAAAAATTGTTTTGGTTTTCGTCCTTGTAAAATTATTTTTTTCTAGAATAGCCCTTAATAGCCCATTTTCAGAAAGAAAAAAAATTCTAGAAATTTTGGTTTTTAAATGGCCTATAGGGGGTATTCTGGAAAAAAAAAAATTTACAAGGACGAAAACTAAAACAAAAATTTTACAGGAGACAAACCCGGAAATGACCTATATTATAGGGGTGTAAAACACTATTAACCCTTGTTTCTAAAATCAATCACTTATTTTCTCCATTCATTTACTCTAAAATCAAGTTCTCAATCTTTACCCCCTTATGAACTTTTCTTTTTTGCAGGCAGAAATCTACAAAACTGAATTGTGGTTATCTTAGTAGGAATGCTATCTGTGGAAATCTTCTAAACAGAATTGTGGTTATCATGGTGGAAATATTCTCATCTCTCACAGGTAGATTTAGTTAATTCTTATAGGTCCACTACATATTTTACACTTCCATCAAAAGATCTAACTTCAAATGCATATTAATATCGGGTATTTTAATTGAGTTATCTGTGCATTTTAATTAAGCTATATGATTAAGCAGCATTTTCGGCAAAAATTAAAACAACAGTTTGATTAAGCTATCTATGCATTAGTACCACTACAGTATCAAGTAAAAAAAGTCAGCAGCATTTTGGAGTAAATGCACAACCTGCAACTCTCTAAAATTATCATTACCAAAAACTTTGGTCAATGTGTGTCTATAAGTGAGTCGAACTATGCAACAAATTTGAACCACCTAACTAACAATTAATGTTATTTGTTTTATTGTCTGATATTGCTATTTATCTTAATCAATGTGAACAACCATTCCCATGAATTTTTACTGTGTAGGATGCCTATAAGTGGCATGCTCAATATTATAGGACGGCTGGAAATAGCATGCATAGTCTACAAAATACATGACTGCAATGCTATGAATATCAATGCACGTGTTTGTAAACTTGAGTGCCATACACATCATTTAATGCTTCTTTCCATAGAACTTATGCATATTTATAGTCTATAAAAATGATCAGGTGGTGATTCATCAACATGCAATTTTCGTGTTACACCATGCAGCAAAAACTCAATCGAAACATAGGCTACTTTTGTTGAAATAAAGTCATATAAACCAATCAAAATTTGAGCCACAATTACTTAAATTTCGTCGAACTTATGTTATCTATACCAAGCAATTAAACACTTAAATAAAAGTACATAACCCAATTCAGTATGATTGATACAGTTGAGAAGCATAAAGTTGTCAAGAGATGTACAACAAGAAAGGACCGCATTGGTGGCCAAGAAGATATTGCTAATGCAAATGAAAGGACCCCATGATCTTATACTCAAAGTTTTGATGAAATTATGTGTTTTATATCATTGTATTTGATTGTATTATTGCAATAAAATATAAATGTGATACATAATAATAATTTAAAGATCATTTTTATAATAGACCCGTGCGATAGCTTCGGTCAAAAGTCTAGTATATAAAATAAAATATGAGGTGTAAGTTTGGTACTGGAACATCTTATTTACTAACTTGTCTGGTCAAGCTACTGTTTACCCTAATCTTAAACTAATTTTTCCCTCTATTGTGTTTGCATTGATCCTTCTAAGTGGTAATCCTAATCAGCATTCAACTTTGTAATTCAAATTTCCCTATGTGCTAGATACCAACATGTATTTATGACTTTTGTCTGCCAGGCTTAATTTTATGAGTTTCCAATGTTCCCCTTGATGGTATCTACACACGGCTCAAGTTTCTTCAGCCAATTATCACTCTTTTGATTCAATTTCATACAGCTTTTTTGTGTGATTTATTGCCTCTTCTCTCATTTCTCCTTTGATCGCCTCCTTTCAATTTCATCATTGGAAACCTAATCTCTTTCACCAGTAAGCACAACAATTTCATTTACCCAAGTTTTTAAAACCCTCATCACCTCCACTTCTGGCACCGTCATGTGAAGACCACGTGGAGGTATGCAATTTGTTCTTTCTCAATTTCTTATTCAATTTTTTCTTTCACGATTTAATATCGAATTTGTTCTTTCTCGATTTGATATCGATTTTAATCTACGATTTAACTGACAATTCCAGTGTTAGTTATACTATTCCAATTCAAATTTGATTTCGGTTGAATGATTCTGGTGAGGATTTTCAGCTTTTGATTTGTTTCTACCATAGGTTTTAGATTCCATCATGTACCATGTTGCAATTGATGGGAGGATCAAGGCTGAAAATTAATGCAGTGAGTTTTTTTATCTCTATTAATCTCTTTTGTGTTCATTCTCTTAAAATTAATTCTCCGATTTATTGTGTGCATTTCTCTCTTCATGCCAATCACTCTTTTGATTCAATTTCATACAGCTTTTTTAATATGTTTAGGTATGTGTGTCTGTCCGTAAGTGTGCATGACCCATTAAATTAAAAAGACTAATTTGGTGCTATGATTTTTTGAACCTGTATTGAACTCGGTACTACAGAGTTTATAACACTCGTACATAATGCACACCAACCAATTGTGTCTACCTTGGATGATGTTTGAGAAAGAGATAGTTTCATACAAGTTTAGTAACATACAAGGATATTCTCAGTTCATTTTAATTTTTGACGATGCTAGTTTGTAATTGGACATGATGTTTTTGACACAGCTGTTGTTGGAGCATTGATGTGGAAAACGGTGGGTAAACAAAAAGTACGAATTATAAACTCTTAACATTTTTTTTTGGCAAAATAGCATTTTTGGTTTTTTAAATTTGAAAAAAATTAGTCATTTTAAGTTTTAAATAGGTCTTTATTACCTTTTTAAGGACTTATTTGAAACTTAAGAACTTCAAATAGGTGTATTAAATTAACAACGTAAAGACAATTTGAAACTTATAAAAACATAAAAGACCTATTTAAAACTTAAAAAAAAATATTTAAAACTTAAAAAACTTAAAAACTAACACGTTATTTTTGTCATACTTAGAGGGAAAAAAAAAACACTTTACCTTTTTTTCCTGATAGGTCTAAATTGTGACACTTGTGTAGCCTGGGAAACTCTTGCCAATAATTTTTGCACTATACTGAAATTGTAGAAATCAATAAAGAGAGAATTCAAACTCACTGTTGTGCAAGTCATTGAATTCAAGCTTCAGAGGAAAACTTCAATATGACTATCATATTGACATTGACAATTGAGTTAGACCTCACACACATAAGCATGTCTTTTAAATTGCTTACACTAGATATATGGTCGGTGATTATAAAAATAAAAAAATAAAAAAGTCTTGCTAACCAGTGTTCTTGGGGCATCGGTAAATAAATCGATAAATAGAAATTGTCATTGAACTATAACTTGTTACAATGTTACTTTTGATGCAATGTTGACGCTCAAATCTTTAATTAATTCAAGTCGATCTTTCAATATGAACCAATTGAACACCGCAACAAGACACGAAATTAAAAAAAAATCGCACAAGACGACACATAACACAACGTCACACTCAGACGAAGAAATTATAAAAAAACACAAGAAAAAACTTGATATATGTAAAAACCACTTATTTAGATCGAACGAAATAAGAAAACAGAGAGGTGATTCTAAATCAAAAATTACCTAAAACCACCCCTCTGTAACGAATTAAGGAAAATGAAAACATAAAAAATAAAAATATAAAAAGGAGAATTTCTCTCACTAAAATACTAATGAATTTATGAATTCATACTTTATATAATATATTTAAATCTTAAATTTAAAAATGAGACAAATCTTATTGCAATAGGAACATTTTCAATCAATGTAATAACAACAATATTGAATTATAAAATGAACTAACTTACTTTAATCTTTGTAATTATCTTTAATTGTGTGTAATAAATTAAATATACAATTAAGTCTAATAGAAATAGAAATATAGAAGTTCCTGTGAGCATAGTTCAGTTGGTAGAGACATGCATTATTATAAGCAGGGGTCGAGGTTCGAACCTCAGACACTCCAGTTATTCACCTTGAAAAGGGTGAATTCTAACCACTAGGCTACTTGGAAGAAAAAAAATGAAATAGAAATATAGACAAAGGTGTATCTTAATGTCCATCTTTTGGGCATAATGTAAGGGTCTGTTTTTTTTAAGTTATATGTGTATGATTTATGGAAATAAAACGATTGAAATACACATGCTTATGTTTGTAAACTTATTCTCGGGTACAAAATGTTTCTGGAATAGAAAAAATTTTCAGAGAAAATGATTGGGAATAAAGTTCTCATGTAGATGGGAACTTATTTTTAAGGTTCCTTAGAATATTATAATGTTAATCAAATATCTTTTTTCCTAATATCTTGAAATAAAATTCACATTTTTATATTCTAAGGAATGTTATTTTTAAGAATAAATTTGATAAACTTGAAAAAATCACACCCTAATTTCATAAATAGAGGTTCAAGTTCTACTTAGTGATTATATTTTTTTGTATTATATTTTTTTTATTATATTTTTTTGTTGTTGCAGACTTAGTGATGCCATTATTTTTAAGGCAAATTACAGTCACCTCATTTGTAGTCTATTAAAATGACACTAACACCACCTCTATTTTTAAAACTTACACTATCCTCCCTTAAGTTTTAATAAAATAGATTAACACTTCCCTTCCCTCTTAACATTGTTGATGCTCCGTTAATTTTGCTTTTTTTTCCTTCTTTTGTTCATTTCCATGGTCACACCATCAGACAAAAAAACAAAAGGGATGATTGTTAGTTTTCACCATAAGGACTAAATGTCAAACGACAACCATTAGCTAATCATTAAGTTTTTTGTGATGCATTTCCATATCATCATCCAATTATTCTCCCAAATTGTAATTTTTTCTTCGTTAATTTCAATTTCATCGTTCACCAAAAAAAGAAAATTCAATTCCATCTACAACAAAACCCTTCCCATTTTCTTTATTTTTATCTTCGTATTAATAACTCCCCCAAATTTCAATTTTCTTCATTAATTTCAATTCAATTTCTCATGGCATGATTACAAATACTTTAACTATGTATATTGTATTACGTGTTGGCATGATTACAAATACTTTAACTGTGTATATTGTATTACGTGTTCGTATCGCTTCAGAAAAACAACGAGAGGTTTGAATTAAAGGAACAATACAATATTGATGTTCATGCAAAACCAAGAAGTGGTATGCCTCTAAAGGATCAATTCAAGAAGTTCCTCTCGAAAACAATGATTATAATAGAAAACTGCGTTTTGATCTCTTTGTTTTCTGTTTAATGGTGTGACTGATGTAAAAAAACAAACAATATTAACAGAGTATTAACAGTGTTAAAAGAGAAGGGAAGTGTTAATCTATTTTATAAAAAACTTAAGGGAGGTTATTAGTGTAAGTTTTAAAAATAAAGGGAGTATCGGTGTCATTTTAATGTGTTTGTTTGAACTCTGGTACAAGTAAGATTCGTACAGATTGTCAAAAAGTAAATTAAAAGATTCGTACAGATTACCGTTTCTGATTTTAACATATGACCTCCTTGTATTGATGTTTATATAAGAATAGAAATTTCTTCTCCCATGTGTTTCCCCATCCTTATTCCTTATTTACCAAAGGCATATCAAATCAATATCTCACCTTCCACTACATTTCTCATCGATCCTTTTCCATGGAATAGGAGAAAGCAACCATAAAGATTGAAAAGGAAGATGTTTTGCTTGTAAAACCATCAAAATCCACCCCTTCTTGTATTCTTTCTCTATCAACACTTGACAACAACGTACCAATCATCATCAGCAATTCATGATTATATTCCAGCTTGAACCCTTGCCATGTATTCGAAGAAGCAAAATCTTAGTCCTAATGAACAAATTAATTTTGAGTAAATGGTCACTTTGGTGCTTAACTCTGCATCTCGCTGTCACAGAGATCCTTGACAAACAACCATAAAATTTACTTATTTGTTGTTTTTCACATATGTCTATTAGTCAAGAACAAGGTTGTCAAAATTAGGATTTTACTTCAAGTCAAAAGGGAATTGCAAAATCGCAAATCGTAAAATCTCAATCAAAATCAAAAGATTTTACTCAAAGACTTTTCTAGATTCGATATAGGATAGCAAAATCATAAATCGTAAAATCGCAATCAAAATTGAGGATTCTACCAAACAAAAATAATGTTAAATATGTTATAAATTGCATATAGTCATCAACGACTCAAAGTTCAATCAAAGTCCACAAACTACATATACATAAATGACTCGAAGGATGATGGACTAAAGGAAAGAGGCAAACTAGTTAGGTTTAGTTCATTTTGATTCTTGAACTAGATGAACTATGATGAGGAAGTGTGGTGTGAAGTGAAATAATGAAAAAACTTTGTCTTTTTGGTATTTAAAGAACCAGGTCATGGATACAAATTAGGTCATTCGAGTAACCGGATAAAAAATTGAATGATGTATGTGGTATATATTAAAGACCACATACATCATTTATTGAATGAATCTAAAATGTCAATTTTTGCTTATAATAGTGATCAGACGGTGTACTTAGATAAAATCATTTTCAGTAAGTGTATAACAAAATTGTCTAATATTGTTTGTGTCGTCTTTTATAGACATTATAGTTAGTCACATGGCTTGTAGCTTCCGATCACGTTAAATTTTGAAGGAGTGGGTCTCCTCCTCAAAATTATCTAAGTTACATTGAATCTTTCAACTATTATACTTCTTGACCTGCAAATTCAATAACTGAAATTTTTAATTCCATTTGTAAATATGACTATACATATTTGCTTTATTTGTTTCCGAGAAATAATGATTTCAAATGAAATAAATAAATACCTCATAGTGAAATTTACCCATTTTTATTTGAGACTATATTCACATTATAAAATCCTTCTAAGCTAGATAATCAACAAGGTGTAATATCAAAAATACACTTTAGATATTTTAGAAAATATAATTGACCATCAAAACAATCATCATTAAGATTATGTGTTTACATAATCCATACTTACTATACAACATGTAAGCAAGTTCATACCATATATAATCCATAAAATACGTAACACAGTCAATTATCTCACACTCCAACTGTGAGAGACTATCTTTTGAAATTCCACTAACTATCTATGAGCTAATTACTTCCTTAAGGCAAATTCATCTATTTCAAACCATATTTTTCGTGGAATATTGTTGACTTCTAATACCTTATTTTATTTCAAATAACAATAAAATATCATTGATTAACCCTTACATACTCATAGATAGTAGAATTATCTTAAGCATAATTTTTATTCATAATTTATCAACCTCCTATGCTCCTACTAAATGGAGAAAATTATATCATCTACTATGCCCAAAAGGTTTTTTTTTCTCCTTTCCTATTGCTTCTAATCCTTCTACTTTCTCTTGTTTCAATAATTAAAAACAGATGATCAAGCCTTCGAATCCTTTATTGCCCACTGTGGATAATTTGTCTCTCTTTTCTCTCAAAGTTAACCTAGCTTTACGACAGATTAAACTAATAGTTTTGATCAATCTCTTGAGTCAAAACTCTTTCCTAAGTTATAAATTCTTAATCTCTTAACTTGATACCTAACTGCGGAAGCAATATTTAGTTCATTAACCCTAATGTCATAACTCACAACTTCCTATCTCTAGTTTCATATGTAAAGCTAAACAAAATTATTAGATCAGGTTTAATAGTTAAGGCTAGTAGTCAATTAAGATCCAAGATTCAATTTATATAACTAAGAAGTTAGGGCTAATAGTCATACACAATTATATGAAAAGCATTAAACACAAACAATTCTGAATAAAGACTAGGTTTTCAATAATATCAAAGAGAGTACTTAACAAATTACATGTCCACAAATTACAACAGATTCATCTCATGGCTCAATCAGTCTAAAAGCATGATAGAAATAAACAATATAAAAAGAAAAGAAAATCAAGAGTTTCGTAGTTGCCGATGTTGCTCTTGAATTTCTTTTCAATTGGTGTTGTTGTGCATACCGTATAGCTGCTTTCTCAATCGCTCATATTGTTGTGTGTGATGCCTTTGTGCATGTTTTATTTTCCCAAAACGTGATCCACCACACGTGAATACCTTCCTTGCTGGTTCTGCCATTCCTTTTATAATGCCCCACCATGACCTATTTTCTCACTTATGCACTACGTTGCTTATATATATGTAAAGAGACATGTTAGTTTTCTCTTTTTCAAGGCCAATGAAACACATTTCTTTTTCTTCAATGGTATGCCACGTTGTGGCTCTTTTTGTTGGTTATATAGCCATTGACCATTAGTACTAATAGATGATAATACACTCTTTGCCTTAATAAATTAAAAACAACAATTTATTTAAAATGACTTTAAATTAAATACTAAACTAATAAAAATAAACTAAAAATTTAATTAAAAGTGATTCTAAAAATAGTGTATGATTAACTGTAATCACCTATATTATGTGAGTGATAGACATACTCTATGGATGTGATGTTATTTAACATGATGATTATTTGATAGAGAAATAGTTGAATCTTTATTAAAATATCTTCTCCCACTATTTCTTAGCTTTGTATTTCTATAAATCCATTCTACCTTCCCATGTACATTTCTCATCATTTTCCATTATATATGCCGTATCAGAAAGCAACCCTAAAGCTAGAATTGAAGTAATCTTTATTAAAATATCTTCTCCCACTATTCCACCAAACCGTTTCTCCTAATCCATATATTTCTTAGCTTTGTATTTCTATAAATCCATTCTACCTTCCCATGCAATCTCTCATCATTTTCCATTATGGCGTATCAGAAAGCACCCCTAAAGCTAGAATTGAAAGATGTTGTGCTTGTAAAACCATCGAAGTCCATTCCTTCTTGTATTTTTTCTCTGTCAACACTTGACAATAAAGACAACAATAATAACCTTTGTCAAGCTGTTCATGTATACCGGCCATCAACAATTCATGATTCTGATTCGGGTTTCGACCCTTGTCATGTATTCAAAGAAGCACTCTCAAAGGCTTTGGATTATTATTATCCTCTTGCAGGTATACTTGTAAAAAAGAAATTTTATAATGATAAATGTTACTAATGAATTGTTATAGCATAAATTTATGTGTGTATCCAAACACTGTTTATTTATTTATTTATGCTTGTGACCACAGAAGAATGTCTCGTTAATGAATCATATAGGCACACTTTCTTATATCTTCAACTTCTATATTTCTTTCCTCAAACCACTAAACCAACTTCTCAATCCGTTTCCCAGGTAGAATAGTGAGACATGCCGGAGACGGAAGACTTAGAGTCGAGTTTGGTGTTGGTGGTGCAGAATATGGTGTTCCATTCTTAGAAGCATATGCTAATTGCACCCTTTCTTCTCTTCATTACTTGGACAATACCGACACAGATATTGCAAAAGACTTGGTGCTTGATATTCCTTCTCCTCAAGATAAAATTTACCCTTTGGTATTCATGGTGACAAAATTTATTTGTGGTGGTTTCACAATTGGAATGGGGTGTTCACATGTTGTTTGTGATGGATATGGTTCAATTCAAGTCTTCAAAGCAATTGTTGAACTTGCAAAAGGAAGAAGTGAGCCTTCTGTGATACCTGTGTGGGAAAGAGAGAGACTAGTTGGTTCAACAAGTACCAGCAAACAACCACTTCCACCATTACTTCAACCAAAAGAACCTGTTGCATTTTCACCTTTAGTTCAACCAAAAACAGTTATTAAAATCTATTGTTTTAGGGTTGAGAGTGAGGTGATAAAAAGACTTAAGATGAGTTTGATGAAGGAAGGTGATAGTGAAAGTGAACCAGTTACAACTTATGAGTCACTTGGTGCCTATGTGTGGAGGTCAAGAGCAAGAGCCTTACAACTTAGCACCAATGGAAAAACAATGTTGAATATGTTAGTTGGTATTAGACGCGGCATGAAAGGTTATGATCCTTTGCCTAAAGGGTATTATGGTAATACTACTGTGGATGGAAAGGTTGTGTTAAAAGTGAGTGAGCTCAACGAAATGCCACTCTATGAAATTGTTAAGTTGATCAAAGAGACTAAAAAGGTTGCTTCCACCACTGATTATGTCAAAAAGTCGATCAACACTCCGGAGACGGAGAATAAGCAAGGTTTTAGCATGGACGGTAGCGGTGCGGTAACGATTCTGACTGAGTGGAAGCATTTAGGTTTTCTTGATGAAAATAGTATAGATTTTGGAGGGTATGAATCAGTGAATTTTGTACCAGCACCATGCAGTATGTTTGCGTCTTTGGAAGGGTGCATTTTCGCATCTCCTAGTATACTTGATGATGATAATCCATCAATGAAAGGAGGAGTTAAGATTTTCACATCTCTCCCTGTTGCTGCCATGCCAAAGTTCAAGGAGGAAATTGAAGCTTTAAGGTTATTTAATTGAAATGGGAATCTATGGCATCTGTTGAAATTGCCTTAATGTTTTAGTTATGATATTACTTAATAAAAAACCAAATTAAGAGACGTTGATATGTTATTATTCAGTTATGATTTATGTAAGAACCAATTAGGTTCAATAAATAATATACTAGTCTCTTGACCCGTGCTATCGCATAGGTCTGATACAGTGTTAGTCATTTATATGTTAGTAGGAATGGAAAGACATGCTTTGTGTTGGAATGGAAAGATCTACTATAGAAATATGTTTGTGGTGTATAATGAAGAATAACAAAAATGCAAGTACGTACCCTCCTTGTGAGAATTTAATACTATTTTCTTCGGGCATCATAAATCTTAATTGCTACATACCTGCTAACACAGGAATGCACTACCCTCTAACAAAGCATAGCCGTTTTTTTCATACATTAATTAGGTGCACTGCTCAATGTCTACACAATTAACACGTGACGTAGTACAGAAGCGTAGGCTAGCAAGCGCTAAACCTAAATAGAAAAAAACTTGTTTGCAAGCGACAAATTTGTGAAAATAGGGTTCCGGAATCCACCAGAAATTGAGAAAACTCTCTAAAATAATATTGAATTAATAAAGTCTCTTTTAGGCTACAACTGCTAAGCTTAAATAGGGAAATAACAAAACCCTAATGGACCAAAAATAACAAACTAAAACAAAAACAAGAAATTACTAAAATTAGGCTAAAATAAAAATACTAAAAAAATACTAAAGGGCTGTTTGTTTCAAGGTTAAGAATGACATTCCCGGGAATACATGGTTAGGGAATGATTATACTCATGTTTGTTATGAGGTTGAGAAAAAAATATTCCTGAGTATAAAGGTTCATGGGAATGAAGTAACTTCTCATAACTTCCATTATTCCCATGAATTTATTCCCATGTAAAGAGATGGGAATGTGCATTCCCATGATATTCTGCATAGATTTTAAAATAAAAATTGTAACTTCCAATTTTCCCAAGAATGTCAAGTTATTTGTCAAACACTTTTTTTAACAAATTCCCAGGAATTAAATTTTCATATTTTCATTCTCGGGCATGTTATTCCTGGAAATAATTTGTGTTTCCCCAAAACAAACGCCCCCTAAGGAATCTCTCCTACATCAACATGTGCATTAAACCAAGCAAGATTCACATACATTTGAGGTTTTGTTGGCGCGCTAGGGCAATCAATTTGACTAATCAGATGGCTTAAACTTTTAATTAAGTAAGATTTGGATTATATTTTATTGATAAAATAATAAATGAATAATTTGTCTACTAAAGAAAAAGAAGACGAACAACAACTACAGAGGAAATGGAAAATGATCACCAAGGACAAGACAAGGTTGATCAAGTTTATAGGATATCGAATTCTATGGTCATTGAAAAGTCAACAATAGCATTGTTTTTGCAAAACTTATCATCATGGCTATCGTCTGAATATGACGACCCTGCAGATCTAGACATTTGATATATGTGTGGTTAAAATTACAAAGAAATAATAATGCAAACTATATTAAAAATAAGAAATAACATTGTTTGATGCAATACATTACAATGAAAATCACCTACTGTCCATTTGTTGAAAATAAGCTAAAACTACATCATTGCTAATTGTTAAAAAAACATCTCTTTCTATATAAGTTACAAGACGGTCATTTAGTCACTGATCACCCATTTTGTTACGTAGTGGACTCTTCACAACTTTTATGGCTGAAAAAACACGTTCAACACTTGCAGTTGCTATCGGGAAGAGAAAAACCAACTTCAAAAGCTTATAAATTAAATAATAACAAATGTGTTACACTTATTTGTTTCCACAGGTTTTGCACAAAGATTTGAAACTTTCGAAATTTAAAGACTAACTTGGGAATTTTGTCAAACTAAAAGGACCAAAAGTTGTATTTGGCCTTTTATTTACTTTAAGTTTTATGATCAAGTTCTTTATGCTTTGACTCCGCTCTATTTTTGTACCTCATATAAGGTTAACTGTTTTGATAAAGTGTCTTTTAATTAACTTTATATCGAAGAGACCTTTGGAAAGGACACAATTCACCCCCACACACACATTTTTTGTGTTCTCCACCACATTCGATTTATTTTAAAGAGCACTAGTTTTAGGGAGTTTGTTTTCTATTTTCAATTATATTTTGACTTTATTTATAAAACCACGAAGTGCTTGAAATGGGGTGTTTCATGATATCAATTGTTGTGCCCAGTTTGAGGTGAGCTCGAAGTGTCACATTGGATAAAAATGTGAGTTTGACCAATTTATAATTGAGAGGACTCATAATCTCAATGCATAAAAGTTTTGGGTTAAGATTTAATGTCAAACACACCTTTACACTATCTTTTGACCCAACGTGTTAATCTCCCGAGCTTCACTCATGGCCCAACATAAATATTGGTCTTTGTATTTCAATACATCATAGAATATTGCTCTTCTCCCAACATAAAACGCTCACTTCCAACCAAACTGCCCAAAATACCCCTGCGTGAGTTAACTCATGCAGGTGTATAACCCAACATGACTTAAGTCATGCTCGGCACATGACTTAAGTCAGCGTGAGTTAACTCACGCTGGGTTTTGTTATAAGAACAGAACAGCTTCATAAGAATTTCCAAAACTCCATTTGCGGTTTTGATCTCTATTGTTGCGATTTTCTCCCACCTTAAGTCATTCAACGCCAGTTACAATCACAAAATCAAGTAATTGCTTATTATCCTATTGCATTGTTTTTTTTTATTGAATTGTTAGATTTTTTTGGATAAATTGTCACATATTTAGGTTTTGTTGATTTTTGATGTTAGACGTTTATGATTTGATTGAATTGTTTGATCTTGATTAGAGTAGAAATTGTTGGTTAGAGTTGAATTGATTGAATTGTTGTAGAAATTGTTAGGAATTGTTGGGAATTCTCGGTAGAATTTTTAGGATTAGAGTAAGTTTTGATCTCCAATATTTGCATTATGTAGATATGTCTTAGAATCATGGTGATCTTCAGATGAAAAATGAGGAGGGTGAGAAGAAGAAAGCAAAATCGACTGTGACATGGCACAAAATCGAATGCGATGGTTCCGTAAAAAAAACAATTCGAAGATCTCAGTGTACAATTATTCCAGGCTGAGGAGGAGTGGAAGGACTTGTTATTTTGGTCCTAAACCAAAAGCAGGTGTCCCAGGAACTGTCGAGGACAACTCAATTGACTTATGACGAGGGAGATTATTACAAGCCATTACATTTAATCATCTCCCTCGTCACATAAGTCAATTGGGTTGTCATCGGCAGATCCTGGGGTACCTGCTTTTGGTTGAGGACCAAAATAACATGTCTTTCTGCTCCTCCTCAGCCTGGAATGAATGTACACTGTCACCTTCGAATTGTTTTTTTTACGGAACCATCACATTTAATTTTGTGCCATGTCACAGTCAATTTTGATTTTTTCTTCTCACCCTCCTCCTTTTTCAATTGAACATCACCCTGATTCTGAAACATATCTACACAAAGCAAATATCGGAGATCAAAACCTACTTTAATCCTAAAAATTCTACCACAAATTCCTAACAATACCTAACAATTCTTAACAACTTCTACAACAATTCAATCAATTCAACTTTAATCAACAATTTCTACTCTAATCAACATCAAACAATTCAATCAAATCATAAACATCTAACATCATAAAATCAAAAATCATAAATCAAAAACTTAAATATGTGGCAATTTATCCAAAAAAAATCTAACGATTTAATCAAAAAAAGCCAATGTAATAGGATAATAAGCACTTACTTGATTTTGTGATTGTAATTGGCGTTGAATGGCTTAAAGTGGGAGAAAATTGCAACAATGGAGATCAAAACCGCAAATGGAGTTTTGGAAATTCATATGAAGTTGTTTTGTTCTTATAACAGAACCCAGCGTGAGTTAACTCACGCTGACTTAAGTCATGTGCCGAGCGTGACTTTTATACACCTGCGTGAGTTAACTCACGCCGAAGTATTTTATGCAGTTTGGTTGGAAGTGAGTGTTTTATGTTTGGAGAACAGTAATATTCAAAAGGCACGCCACCAAAACCCCAATCAAAACCTAGAAAGATCAACCTCGGCCTAAAAACAACACAAACAAACCCATCCACCAAAAATCGTGAGCATCTAAATCCCCCACACAAATAACTACGGACAAAACATGTGGGTGACATTGTGGTGTCAATGTTACGTGACATTAGCCAACCACAACGTGATACTTTTTTTTTTCTTTCTCTTTGACAAGGATCTTTTGTTTTTTTGTTATTGTTTTAAATAAAGAGTGACACATGGCATTTTACGGTTGATCAATATCACATAACATTAACACCACAATGTCACCCTACTGAGAAAAGATTCTCTCCATTTGGTAAAATAAATGGAAAATGCAATTTGAAGAGAGATAGACACAAATATTGATGGTGGATCCTACCACTAAGTGGGTCTCATCATTATTAATTATTTTATACTTTTTTTCAAACTTTTTTGTATTTGTATCTCTCCAAATGAAAAAAAATGGAGATGAACATAAATGAAAAGGATCTTAACTCCGACGAAGTGTTGTCCAATATCTACCATTTTCAATAGAGAATTGACTCCTACTTATTGAAATTTAAAAATAAAATAAAAAAATCCTCTTCAATAATGTCGTATGACACTTGTTAGTTTGATCCTAATCTCTATAATAATGGGTTAAGATCCTCCCCATTTATAATAATAGCCTCATCACTTTTGACATGTAAAAAGCCTTCATCACTTTTGCCAGACATAGTCCCTTGAAGTCAGAACCACACGACACTCTAACATTGCAAAACATGCAGCCACGAAAACATATGTGGGACAAAATTTGCATGTGGCAGAATCGTGTGTTCTCCACCACCATAGCTCGAAGCAATGAAGATGGTGTCAATTTTCTTCCCAAAATGCCACAATTCAATCACACTCCAGCTCCCTACAATGGCCCTTCAGCATCTGATCTCATACAGAGAAGAAATCAGTATCTTCCCACTTTTGTTAACACCTATTACAATCACCCAGTAAGCAGTTTTTATCTCCCACAAGAGTGTTCTTTTCTTTGATGAAATGTTTTTGCATGAAGAAAAAAAAAACTATACTTATTTTACTTATTTTAAATGGTGACACAGTTAAATTTGGTGGAGGGTAAAATGCAATATGTGTATGATGAAAATGGTAGAAGATATCTTGATGCATTTGGTGGAATTGCTACTGTTTCATGTGGTCATTGTCACCCTGATGTTGTTGAAGCAATTGTTAATCAGACTAGGCTTTTGCAACATACTACTGTTCTTTATTTGAATCATAATGTTGTTGATTTTGGTGAGGCACTTGCTGCTAAGATGCCAGGAGAACTCAAGGTTTCTAATTTTTTTTTCTCGTTTTTTCACAGCAATTTAGTCCGTCGAATTGATCGAATAAAAATTAGTTTCTTAAATTAAAAAAGATCGATCAATAACCAAGTGATTAATGAACTTTTGTTAAGATGAATTGTTAGAGAGAACCCGAGTTCGAATTCTGGTTGGAACAATCCTTGCCAGGTTTTACTTACCTCTAGCCAAACATCGGATTACCAATGCTCTTTTCTCCTCGGAACCTAAGAGTTAAGACGAAAGATCAATTCATTCAGTCACTCAATCAACATATCTCTTTAATCAACATGTTCTATTGATTTGAATAGTCTCGCTTTGCATCAAGATAAGCATAAAACGTTTAGAATTGTAGTGCTAAATTTGGAAAAAAGAACTAAATTGACCAACATTTTTCAATTTAAGGTACTCAACTGGCAGAATCTTACAAATTCAAGGTCTAAAATGTTGATTTGCTCATTCTATTTTGCCACAGCTGGGTTATTTACTATATTGACGAAAATAATACATTTTTTTAAGGTTGTTTTCATCACAAATTCTGGGACAGAAGCCAATGAGTTAGCTTTGATGATGGCAAGGTTGTACACTGGCTGCCATGATATCATTTCCATTAGAAATGGTTACCATGGCAATGCAACCTCAACTATGAGTGTCACTGCGCAGTTTTATCACAAGTTTAATGTTGTACAGGTGACCCTTTTTCTCTTATAATGATGGTATATTTTGTGTGAAATAGTTCTTATTTAAATCTGTTATAACATAGTTAAGTTCACAAAAACAACTGCATTGTTGTTTTGCTGGGGTGCCAACATAGCTGAGTTGTCGGTAATTCATAATGATGCCTCTGTACTTTGAATTTTCGCCAAAAATAGTTTACAAAAACAAAAATAACTACTAATTGCATCAATTCTTATCCTTGTAATTGTTTCTATGACAGTAGACTGGAGTTCACCATGTCCTTAACCCAGATCCATATAGAGGAGTTTTTGGTTTGGATGGACCAAAATATGCAAACGATGTTCAAGATATAATTAATCATGGAACTTGTGGTCGTGTAGCTGGCTTTGTTGCTGAGGCCATTCAGGTAATACTGATATATGTCGTTTATTAATTGAGTTTAATTTTGATATACGGTTAGTGTAGAAGTTCTACACTAGTTATCGTTAAAGGAAAACGTTTTTGATGATCTGACAATTATGGTTGTTTGATAGTGTAAAAGATATTTACACCGGTGGTGTATATGAATTAAATTCTTATTAACGTATCAGTGTAACATAGAAATAAATATGATGGTACTTTCTCACTCTCATAAATTTGTAAAGGGATTCATGTTATTTAGTGAAAGGTTGATGCTTGACACAGGGAGTGGGTGGAGTGATAGAATTGGCTCCAGGTTACTTGCCTGCTGTTTATAGCATCATCAAAAGAGTGGGAGGTCTCTTTATAGCTGATGAGGTTCAGTCAGGTTTTGGTCGAACTGGTAGTCACTTTTGGGGCTTTGAGGCACATGGAATTGTCCCTGATATTGTAACATTGGCAAAGGTAACATCACTTCTTTAGTAGTAAGCAGCATTGGTGAGTTTTTGACACCATTTTCTAGAGAAATCAATGAAACTTATAGCAATGACTTGGCACATATATGCACCCTGGCACGACACTCATGTGAATCATTTAGAGTACAACCTTTTAGATTCTGTGAACACAAACTATACAAGACATGTACCATGATAATCAGCATCTCATGTCTAAATAATGCTTATGATTATACACAATCTTTGATTTCATATGAAGTTTAAGGAAATCTCAAATTTGTCTATGCTAATATTCAAAATGAACATTTTCTCTGGCTTAATAGATAGAAATTTTCACTGCTTATTGTATAACATTGTATGTATATTGCATTTAATTTCAGTACTACATTAATCCTGCAGTTTTATTTGGTGAACAATTATCGAGCCATCCTTAAATTACAGAAGTGTGGAAAGTAGTGCTAGCTTTTTTGAACAGTTAAACTAATTTGAATAATAATAATATGCTATGTAGCACAGATATTTCATATTGATGGCATGTTTGGTATCTGACATGTGTTAGAGTCCAACACCGACACATTTAGTTACATTCAATTACTTTCATTTTCTAAAAATATTACCGCTGTCCACATGTCAGTATCAATGTCGTGTCTGCGCTAGTGCTTCATAGATAATTTGAAATTCCAGTGACACTGTTCGAGAATATACCAATAGCCAATTATTCAGTACACCTCATGCCCTGCTAATCTTGGTTAATTCATTACATCTTTCTGTATTTTGTGAAACATTATTCATCGTCATCTCAGGGAATTGGTAATGGCGCACCTATTGGTGCAGTTGTAACAACTCCTGAGATTGCAAAAGTCCTGAAATATGCGTACTATTTTAGCACATTTGGAGGAAATCCTGTTTGTGCCTCTGCTGGATTAGCAGTTCTGAATGTAATTGAGAAAGATAAACTTCAGCAAAATGCATATGTTGTTGGATCATATTTAAAGGACCGTCTTAATTCACTAATGGAAAAGCATGAGAGTAAGCTTCCTTTTTTCCTTTCCATCTTTGGTTTGATGCATAGTGAGCAAAGAAATTTGGCTTATGAATGCTATCGCTAACATGATTTTCTTATTGCAGTAATTGGTGATGTACGGGGAAGGGGAATGTTGCTTGGAGTTGAACTTGTGAAAGATAGGAAGCTAAAAACTCCTGCGAAAGATGAAAATATGCAGATCCTCGAACAGATGAAAGGTCTATTTCTATTGCTTCTTTCCTAAGAATCACTGACATAGACACGACACGGATACTTACTGACACGTTGAAACCAGTAATATTTTGAGAAAATAGAATAACCAAATGTAGCCACATGTGTTTCCCTCGTGTCAGACACTAACATGTGTCATACACTAGATGCGTCTTCAATCTGAAGTGTCTGCTACGTAGCTTCTATTTGGTTCAAAATATTTTTTTAAAACAATAAAAACAAATTTCAATTATAGTACAGATAAGCAAAGGCTCAAGATGATCCTTGTCCAACAAAAATAAAGAACACTATCCACCAAATTACTACCAGAAAAAAAAAAATCATCTAGTAATTGCAATGATCCTTAAAGGCACACAAATGAGCATGTGTATCTGGTACAATTGTACAAACTATAAAAAATGTGTGACACAATTTTCTTAGCTAATATCATGGTGTGATTATTTTTCAGATATGGGAGTGCTAGTTGGGAAAGGTGGCTTTTATGGAAATGTTTTAAGGATCACACCCCCACTTTGCTTCACTAAGGAAGATGCAGGTTGATTGTCATCATTTTCTTTTGATTCCTAATACTCTATTTTGCTATTGTTATTTTTGTTAGCTAATTTAGACAATTTACTTCATAATTGTAGATTTCCTAGTAGATGTGATGGACTATACAATGTCAAAGATGTGAAGCAAATGCAATACTAATGGATGAAGAACTTGTTCCAATTCTGACTCCATACTTGGAGGTCCTATATAAAACCTGATGTAAGCCTAACATATGAGCAAATGTAATGTAAAAGCGAAATCAATAATGCACTTTTGGGGTTTATTTAATAAAAATGAAAAATTATTATAGACTTGGAAATTTGTACTAGCTATCTCCACAATTGTTCATACATCAACTCTAGCACAAGTGCACAACCGATCCAAGAATAAACTTAAAGAGTCTGTCTGGGAGTAGGGAGTTTATGAGGAGAGGGGAGGATTTTGGGAAAAAGGTTGAAAATTTAAGGGCTTTGGAAGAGTTTATATTTCTTCTTAATAGAAAATCTTTTCAAAATATGTGTTGGAGGAGGATTTTCTGAGAGTTTAAATAAATAATTTAAATCTAATATATGTTGTTACAACACTCTCATAACTAAAATCTCACTCTCAACATAAAATTCTTCCTCAAAATAAAAACACTTTCGTAATTAAAAATGAGTTTGTCTAACATGTGGAATGTGCAATATTGCACATGTTAAAACAATGAATAGTAGTAACTTTTTCTTAGAAAACAACAATTACTTATTCAAAAGTTTTATATTTCATATTAAATGTACAAGTTCCAATATTAAATTTCTATTTTAAACTTCTTAACATGTGAAAAATGGCTTAGGCGTGCTTAAGTCACCCTAATGGCCCTAGTTTGATTCTTTGCAACCTATTTTATCTCTTAAAAATAAAAATATGTACAAATTTGCACATGATAGAAAATTCATTAAAACTATATTAACATTAATATTGTGTGTCACTTTGTTAGAAAAAGAAAAAATAATTAATATAATTATTTATTAATTTATGCGGCATCAGTCAATCAATAAGAGAGAATGACATAGTTGCTGCATCTAATTAATAATTAGCATAAAAAATACTCCCTCGGGTCCTTAATATAAGAAAATTTTCAAAAAAAGTTTTGGTCCTATTTATAAGAAAATGTCACAACTTTTAAGGTGTAATTATTGTTTAAAAGACTTTTATATCTCTCATTTAATGATTGTCTTTTTAATAGTAGTGGATGTATTTAATGTTTCACAAGATTCTATAAGGATATGTTTGAAAAAATATTTAAAAAGTTACAACAATTAATGATAACATCCTTATTTATTAATTTTATTAGGTCTACAACAACTTAACCTAATAATTTCCCTCTAAATTGCTGCATTAGGTTAGCAGCAATTTAACCTAACAAATTCCCTATAAAATGCAGCAATCCCTAATATTTCTCGTCATTGATGAGTTTTTCATTCATATCATGTTGTGTCATCGTTTGTATATATCTATTGATTCTGTAGACTTTTTTTTTGACAAGTTGTTGTACACTTATTTAATTCCTTACAAACAAAATATATTAATTTTCATGCAAACTCGGCTACCCTAATAGTATAACTTACTGATGTTTATTATAGTTGATAGGATCTGTGCGTTGCACGGGTCGAAAGTCTAGTTATTTTAATGTTTTTTTGTTTTTCTTCTTATAATAAGGACCGGAGAAATTAAATGACTAATTTACTGATATAACACTAGATAAATAAATAAAAAGTTAAATTATGTTTTTACATCCTATAAATAGATAACTTTTTGTTTTAATCTATCTAAAAATTTCTTTCATTTTTACTTGCTAGAAGTTTTTCATTTTGGATGACATGTGGATTAAATTAAATAAAAAACCTAAAAATGGTCGAAATTTTGAGAAATTTGTAATCCAAATTCACATCCTTGTACTGAACTCGTCACTCAACTGCCCGGAATACGCAGCCGCACATCGTCGTCCGCCGCCATAATCGGTGAGCTTGTCCCTCCATATTTTCCTTTTTTTATGTATTTCAACTATTTTCCTTCTCTCTCTCTGTTGCAATTGAGTTCTTGAATTCATGAGTTAGTACTTTCACATTTTCTACTCTTTAATGTGCATATAAGCTGTTTGTTAAATGTTCTGTTTGGATTATTTGTTGAAAACCCAAACTTGTTCAACTTCAATTAATACAAAATTCTCTTAACTCTTTTTTCATTTTACATTGAAGGGTTAAATTAAAGGAATTTGATATTATGGGGACTGAAACTGAGTCAACAGATAACTCTCTCATTCTCATCAAACAAGGAGCTGAAGCTGTAAGTTTAATTCACACTCATTGGATTTTCAGAATTAATTCAGCACATACCCATTATGTAAAAAAACAAATTTTTCTTGTTTTATTTTTATGCACACGCCTTGTTAATTTAAAATTGATTCATGGGCTATCTTTAAAGTTTCAATCTTTCATTGTGGCATTGTTGTTAGGTAAGGTAGCTGCTATAGCATATACAGAATTTGAATTGAACAAATTACTATTGTTTTGTGATTTGTGATATACTATTTTGTACAAAACGTTGTCAAACAGCGGCACTGTGGCATTGTTGCTTAGCGAAATTTGAACAACCGCTATTTCTTACTATTTGTGATTGACAATAATGGTTTTGTGAATTTGAAGGAAATTGAATTTGCAATAGCTTATGGTTTTTAATTTAGTTTTGTTGTTGTTGTAGAGGGTTTTTGAGACTTCTTTTGTAGGAAGAAGGTCTGTTGTCAAGGAGAGATTCTCAAAGAAGTACAGACATCCGACTTTGGATGCTAAGTTGACACTCAAGCGCTTAAATGCGGTACGCTTAGATTTAGATATCAGTTTGATTTTTATTTCTGATGAAGTTAGGTCCTGTTTGGATAAACTGCTTAATTGAACGTATATCGTATAAGTGTGTAGCCTCTTTCTGTAACAAAAATAAAATAAAGTCAAACTTTTTTTATATAAGCCATAAGTTGTTTTCATAAACTATACTGCCAAGTTTATGGAAATAAGCTGAAAACAAGTTATAGACATGTCATGAGCTGTTTCCATAAACTCTTTGAAACAGTCTCATAAGTACTTATTTAGTAGATAAGTTATGTCTCATTGGATGTTTTCAATACTTTGTTCCGCCAATTGATTGCTGGAGTAGGAGGCGAGGTGCACAACAAAAGCAAGGCGACTCGGTGTTTGTACTCCTGTGCTGTATGCTGTGGATCCTGTATCGCACACTTTAACATTTGAATTTGTTGAAGGACCTTCAGTCAAAGATGTATTTCTCGAATTCGGATCATGTGGTGTCAATGAAGAGCGCCTGGGAAAGATTGCATCCCAAATTGGTGATGTAATTGCAAAGTTACATGATGGTGGTCTTGCTCATGGCGATTTAACAACATCAAACATGTTACTAAAGAATGATACTGATCAGTTGGTGCGTTCATTCATTTCTTAGGTCCTGAAATTATTATTTATTACATTTACTTAGGTTATACAATATGAGAAATATCATTAACTTTTGTTACTGCTGTGATGTGTATTTTATGTAGGTTCTTATTGACTTTGGTTTGAGCTTCACTTCAACTCTACCAGAAGATAAAGCCGTCGATTTGTATGTTTTAGAAAGAGCCCTTGTTTCGATGCATTCTTCATGTGGTAATGTGGTAAGCCAACTTCTCATTTTCCCAATAGTCCTAATTGTTATAGTGTTAAATACTAAGGATATAAAAACAGGGTCTTATTTGTCTGTTATGGAAATTTGAATTGAAGTGCAAGTATATTTTAGTTCTCCAAGTTCAAGGTCTTACACTTTCCTTCCCTCAACTTTTGTGTAGAGGCTATCTGTCATGCTTGTGACTTTCTTCGACCCAAAAATCATTAAGTGGATAAAGCTTTTATTTATTTTCCTGTTTTATACTATTAGAATTTTATAGTTTGTGCACTCAAGGTTGATTTGAAATTTTGAACAAGAACTTTAGGACAAAGCATAATTATAAGTTATCCATTTGCACTAAAGCTGATGATTTTAAATATCAATACCATGGGATATATATAGGCCGAAAGCAATAAAGACTGTTTATATTGGTTTATCTCACGAATGAACTTGCCATTATTAACCAACAGTTACGCCTTCCTATGTACCAAATGAACTTGATTGCATTTTTTATCTGACAAGGCTGAGACTTATTCCATCCCTCTCATATTATATGTCACTTTTGTAATGTCGACTCTTAAAATATATCACTAGAATATCAAGGTGTTATTAACCATTTTCAATATCACCCTATTTACCTGTATCTATAACAAGACCAAATATTTTTAACAATAGATAATGCAAGGCAGAGTAAGTATTAACAATAGATAATGCAAGGCAGAGTAAGTACTATGTTTTTTTTTTGGTACAAGAGTAAGTACTATGTTATTTAAGAAAGATTGGAAGACTTGTTCTGCTATAATATAGTTTCTATACTGATATTGATTATTGAAATTTGTCTGGATAGATGGATCAGATACTTGCTGCTTACCGCAAATCATCGAAACAGTGGTCATCCACAATGAACAAGCTTGCAGACGGTATTGTCTTCCATCTAATATTGTTTTAGTATTGAGACATTTTCTTTAATAGTACTTACCTCCGTACATTTTCTTTAATAGTACTTACCTCCGTACATTTTCACAACTTGTAGTGCGACAAAGAGGACGAAAGAGGACCATGGTTGGATGATTCTGAGTTTCATTTCCTTACTGTAGTAAAAAAGAGGTGACAATCAATGAATGTTATCAACATAATTTATATGTATTTCTTATATGCACATCTCTTACAAATTAAAAATCGCAACATTTGAACTTTGATTGTCATGTCCGAATTTTGTGTGTAACAAAAACTGAACTTTTCTGAGAGCTTATTTTGATATCTACACGTCAATGGTTCAAAGGGTATGCTTGTTACTATATTGGTTATTGATCAATCTGTAAATAGTAGATTTTGAAGGTGAACAAATTTTAAGAAAATGCTCAAGTATTGCTGTTTCAAGGCTTGAATCTATATCTCAATTAAGTCTGCAACTTGATTAGCTTCACGGTGAACCTGATTGAGAGCACCGAGACAACCTTCAAGTAAGTTAGAGTACCTGAAGATGAGATTACCAACATGATCACGCAAGGCATCACCACAGTATGGATGTAATTTTGGATGCCAAAAAATGCCAACAGTATAGTCAAATGACAATTAAGAACCTTATGTTGTTCTTAAAGGTCTTTGACTTATGTTTTTCTCAATTATATTAATTTTCAACTTTTACTTTAAAAAATCATGTGTTTCTCATTAAAGATCTAGTAGACCGACAGAAAGCAAATCAAGATCCTTTGTTTTCTTAGCTGAGTAACGTTCTCTGTAAATATGTGCAATATACTTAGTTACCTTTCATAATAGGTACCATTTAATATATTTTTTTATATTTATTAAATAAATATTTTTGCTACTTTATTCGTACTACTAGGTATTTTATTGCACACTAACGTCACATATACTAAAAGATAGTTTCGGTTCATACATCTTACTCGTTTAACAGTGCTTGCAAAAATAAGGGGGAAAATGCATAATACCTTGGATATGTGAGCTTCTCCAAGTATCAAGAGTCGATTTATAAATAATGTTTTAGTAAAAAAAATCTCAAACAATGTTATTTAAGAATTTAATTGATATTATAGTAAGAATAAACTTGAGGAAATCATTATTGATTCTAAACATATAAGATGCCAGTCACCTTGAAATAAAAATGTTGAACGAAACATACTTTTAAACTCTTCAAATAAAATAACTTATAATAGTTTTGTTGAGGAGTTTTTCATCTTTCTTCTCCCATGAATCAACAACCATCCTTTCCATAACACCATCGTTCATCACGGGCAGTGAATGTTTAACCAACATTGACTATTATGGCACATGCCTCTACTTGCTGGTCTGTGACCTTCAGCAACACTATCCTCAACGCAAATCAATTATTGAGCCATGAGTCACATTGCTTGTAACCTACCCACAAGACCAAAACTCCCTGACTCCAACTACACAATCACAAAGATAAACATCTTCTCCAACCACCAAACTTTTACCTTCTCATATATCTCAATTTCATCCCTACAACTGCGGCATAGACATCCCGTAATCAACTACTACTGGAACACAACCACAAGAGGCTGCTGCACTGAAGTCATAGCCTGTACGTCGCCTTAAAAAGTTACTTCTTAAACTGACTTTACGCAACATTTGGTTCGACGGAGAAAAGGAGAGAAGGGGGATTGTTTTACTTTTATCGGAGGAGAGATTGGAATTAGATTCATTTTGATCAAGTAAAGAGCAACAGAGAATGAGATAAAATAAAAAATAAAAACTATCATCTGGTTAATAAACGGAGAAGAATATGTTTCAAACATAAATTTTATATTTTTTAATAAAGATTTTTTAGATGTACAAAATCTGAATCAAACACTCATTACACTGCCTTTGCGAACAAGATTAAAAGTAAATTAAACAGATTAGTGGATCATACAAATAGTAATCCAATTTTATCCTATCCTATGATAATATAGCTCATGACAATAAGAAACATCAATATTATTATGGATGACAGTCGGAACACATCTCATTGGTTGATTTTTTTTTTATAACAATACATCTGATGTCTGTCATCGCATGAAAGGAACTAACCCCCTTATTTCTGTTCCATTCCCATTGCACAGAAAGTAAATTTTCTTCCAATTATCTTCCGTGAATGCTTCACGGCGAATAAGCCTTTGCCTGTCAAATATGAAAACACAAGAAAATCAGGAATATGAAACACAATTTTCAAGGTATGAAATTTGTATGCGTTTCAGTATCAATCAAAAAAAAGGTAAATGCAATATTCTTTCAAAAGATGTTAGGTAAGCAGGGGCGGACCTGAGCAGGGCAGGGTGTGGCAATAGCCACACCACACCAGCCCAGGCCCAATTGTTTTAATATATTCTTTTGGATCAGTACAGTCACTCAACAGTCAATAGCCTAGCCCACC
>Ga0228711_1002452_pt1 | contig 28530 bp, 13 predicted proteins | sample MedpolnodulmetaG_2_FD_177996 | JGI IMG/M metagenome (GOLD analysis project Ga0228711, IMG submission 177996) | Root nodule microbial communities from Medicago polymorpha collected in Santa Monica, California, United States - brown nodules | ecosystem: Host-associated > Plants > Roots > Nodule... | reverse complement strand
TTTAGAAAAATTATATTTTTAAATTTTATAAAAATAAAAAAAAAAAAAAAAAAAAAAGAAGGACTTAACTAGTATACTCAATGAGCGTACTATTTGTTGATGTGTTGTGAAAAAACAAAGTGTGCTAAATCCAAAGACACAACGTCTAACTAACTGAAATTCAAGGCAAAGTGTTTTCCCGCCGCTCTCAACCAAAGAAACTCTGACCATTTTTCATTTTCCATCTCAAATTCCACCGTGTGACACAAGAAAGCCATCGTGAAACAAAAGAAACGATCTTTCTGCATTTTCACTCTTTGTCAAACACAAGAAACGAAACCCTTTTCCTCCATGAAACTCAAATTCCATTACGGATTCTGAGTTCAGTCTTTCTGCATTTTATCCAAGTTCTTTCATTAACATTGTGATTATCGTTTTCCAGGGTCGTGAAATCCTTTGTCATCGTCCTGTTACGCTTGAACAATTCCCAGGTTCCCTCTTTCTCCTTTAAGAAAAGTCCCTCTTTTGGTTATTTGGAATTTTGAAATGATTAGGTTATTTGGAATTTTGAACATATGTCATAGTATAGTGATTAGATCTCAAAGGTCTCAAAATGATCTTATACTGAAATGGCCAGATGAGCAGCCAAATAATTCGGTTGGAAGCATGGGAATCAGCTTTGGTCCATCTCAAGTAAGAGAAATAGCATTAGGACTTGAGCATAGTGGAGTTAGGAAGCTAACAGTGCAGAGAAAAAAGCGTTACCAAAGGGTTTTTAGGATGGATGGAATTCTATTTTGAAAAGTTTGTGGTTTGGTGTGCCAATATTGACATGGCCAATCTATGCAGAACAAAAGTGGAATGCTTTTATGATGGTGAAGGAATTCTTTCATTTCTGTTTTAAAAGTTATTGATAATATGATATTACTATTTAATAACCTTCATGGCTTCAGATGTTGTTTTCTTGTGGTTTTGGTGTTATTGTTAGTTCTTTTGTTTTTTGTTGTGATTCTTTCTTTTTGCGTTTCTGGATTTGCTTACCTTTCTGTTTTCTCCAACATAATTTGACTTGTATTTTTGTAACACTTTCCACATCAATGTTTGTTTTCTTTCACACAATGATTTTTTTTTTTCTGTGTTTGAAATTAGAATTAGACAAAGGAAAACATGGAGCCTGAAGAAGACATATTCCACAGAAAGCTACCTCAACCAATTATAGCTAAAATTTTATCTTTTCTGCCAACAAGAGATGCTGTTAGGACTTGTGTTTTGTCCAAGAAATGGCTTAATGATTGGACATTCATCACAAAGCTGGACATTGATGATAGTATCTTCTACGACGAATCTCATTCTATTCAAAATTGCACTCGCTGCAAAGATGAATGTAACTGGGAGTTTTATGTCTCTGATAAGGTAAATAAGCATTTTATTCTTGTTAAATACCAAATATATTGACTTGAATAATGTCTTGCTGCATCAAGACAAACATATAACCTTTTAAATTGCTATTTCTTAAAATTTAGATACTAAATTGAGCGACCCTTGTAATTGGGGTTAAAATGCTCATTTACTCATTTTTTGTTTGTCTACATGATTCTTAGTTGATAGTAACTAACGGTCACACACTGTGGTTTTAGGTCGGCTTTCGTGATTTGATTTTGTGCAAGGAGTGTTATATTAACCATCATGTATTCAACAATGGTGGAGGAGCCAATTTGAGGCCTAGAGATTTGAGGATAGTGAGAGTTGGTGGTGGGAAGAAATTTAGGATGCACTTTGCAAAATTTATGTACAAGGCACTAATTTTTACTCAACATGATAGTCCAATTTCAAATATGCTTGAAAGGTTTTCTTTGCTGATCGTTAACATGCATGATGTTGATCATCTCAATATATGGATCTCTTTCATTTTAAAGAGGGGAGTAAAAAATCTAAAGATACATTCACCTGGTTATGAAATACCTTTTTATGATAGCACATCCAATTATCTTTTTAATTCAACATTGCTATAAGAATTGGAATTGGTGCTTCGGAGGTTCACCTTCATCAACGTTCCCACCAATTTTGTTCATTTTGGACATTTGCAACATCTGAAGTTGTCTGGTTTCTTTCTTCTCCCCTCCTCTGATTGTCTTAAACTTAGCCTACCACTTCTAAAAAAGTTTGTTCAGAAATGGAATCAACAAGTAGGAAGCTTGAAGCATTTGAAGAAAAGAGGTCCTGAAGACAAAGTGCGCCTGAAGTGCTGACGTCACCAGAAGCACCTCATCAGAAGCAATATCACCAGAAGCAGTTTTCATTAGAAGATCTGAAGATCATCAGAAGCTGATAGAATTGAAGCTTCAAAGGCTGTTCAAATGATTTAATCTCGTCTGTCATTGCAGAAGACTGGAAGAATCAAGCAACGGCTAATTCAAAAGGATTTGAAGGCATTGGATGCTTTTTATGTTGGAGAGAATTGAAAAAGGACAATTGTACGAAGTGTACAGCCACTATCTCCACTACTCTGAGTTGTGTCTGCAATAGGACAAGAACAACAGCTATGCCTGCACCAGTATCCCTTCAGACTTGGAATGGATTTGAAATTGATCTTTCATAGGACAACACATCAGGCGAAAAATCATAGGTGATTTGATCAAGCTTCAAACGACTCTTTTTGAAGTGCTGTCAATTCACAACGTCTCTTTTGCACCTCTATATAAAGGAGTGAAGACTTAGAGAATTGTGAGAAACTCAACAACAATTTTCAAGTGCCAGAACTCTGCTGAAATTGTTCTGCATCAAAAGTTCACTTAGAATTTCTTAACAACTTTCATATCTTAGAAATTCTAGAGCCTTAAAGAGTCTGTATCTGATTTGTATTGTGAACACCACTGATTGTATATCAAGTGTTCAACCTCAAACAAATTTCTTTGTAATTCTGTTTGAATATAAGTCTCTTGCTTGTGTGCTTGAGCATAAGAAGTCTCTTGCTAATATTGATCATGAAATTTGACTACGAGAAATCAGACAAGTGAGGTTGATTGCAAATCTTCACCCAAAATCTTAAGTCATTAGGTATATAGTTCATCTCACTTATATTTTGTTCAAAATCTACTCTTCCATCCAATATATAACTTTAAATAACATTTGACACATTGACATATCTTAATCAAGTGTTTTAATCTTCATGTCTGTAATTATGTGACATAATCAAATAAGATCAAGGGAGTCACAACATGTTCAAAAAAGTTGGTTCGTTGTGGTTTTATAAGAGGAGATTTGTGTTCCTTCATTTCATGAAAGAGAGAAAATTAGAAGGAAAAAAAAAACATGTGAAAAAGAAATTTGAACATGAGAGAAGATAAGGGAAAACAATAAGTATTGTGTGTTTTGTCCGTGAGAGTATAGAGAATAGTTTAAGTTACTGGTAATTTTATGGGTTTTTTTGAAGGAGTTGAAATTTTTCGGATAACCATTTTACCAAATATTAGAGTAAATTAAAAAAATGTCATATTTAAAATTGTCTAATAAGCATGTATTTTATCAATTCAGCATAATGCATCTACAATTTTTCATTTTCACTTGCAATCAAAGACCAAAAGTGAAGGAATTTAAATTAACAGTGAAAAATTCTTATGAAACATAATGACATTCAAATACTAAATATTAAGATCCAACAATTAAACAAATGACACCAAAAAACTATAAAAAAAATAAAAAAATTCATCATAACGTTCTTACTACTTGGTGCTCCTACATTGAGTTTGATCATCACTTTAGACTAAAAGAAACTACATAAGTGATATTGAGACCACATCTTCACCCTAAATCTTAAGATATTAGGTATATGGGTCAGAACTCTATTATGCTGCTCAACATATGCTCTTGATTTCAATGTTGAACCTTTACTTACATTTCACACATTAACATCTCTCCCACTCACGTTTCCGCCACAAAGTCGAACCGAGTTATGCTACGACTATCGGGATTTGTGGGGAGCTAACAGTGGTGTGGATCAATCTATTGGACCTAGAGCAATCATCCAAATGAGAATGATACCACATTTTCATCGAATATTTAAGGCATTAAGTATATGAGTCTTCCAACTTATATGTTGTCCAACCTTCACTCTTTTATTCAATGTTGAAATATAAATGACATTTGATACATCACAATATTTTCTCTCTAAAATATATTTGAATTCTAGCCCGTGTTTGGCACGAGTGTCCATACTAGTTTATATAATATAGATATAGATATAGATCTACTACTCTCTATGTCTCACAATATTAGTTGTTCAAAGTTTTTACACACAAATTAAGAAATGCAATAAATTAGTCAACATACATACTAATTTTACTAAACTAACCTCACTAATTATTTTTTTATTATTTAAAGTCACATTTACTTAAAGTTAAATTATTGGAAAGATTAAGAGTCACAATAAGGCATTAATTACAAAGCTGGTATAAATGCAGCCCAACCAATTCTTTCATAGAGGGAATAAGATTACTAGATCGGTAACATGAATATTTAATTCGTGTACAGTGTAAAAAGGGAAACGTGCAGTTACTGATAGAGGAGGAGTAAAAGGCATCAAGGGCAAAGCTGGAAAAACTTGTTTAATTCCACAAACTCACAAAGCGACCATAATTTTGCTACCTTATATCTTTTTTAAAACGTCAATATTTAAGATATGGAGGGAGTAGTTTATATTGTTATGAAATTTATGTCATAAACATTTTCTTAACTTTTAACATAGAACAGTCTAACATGAGTCATTTGATTCAATCTGATTTAACACATGTACATTTTTAATAGAAACTGAGTTAAACAACTGGTACCTTGACAAATAAACCATTGATCCATACTTAACCAGGTTGATCAACGATCAGATTTTTAAAACACCGTCGTTTTCTATTCAAAGGTTGTTGGACAGTTTCTAGTTTCTGATAACTTTAGTGAGTGATTTCTAAGAATATAACCAAAAAACGTTAACCCTAAAAGTTCAAAGAGTTTATTATGTGTAGCCAGCCGCCTCATTTGTTGAATACGTATTCTTAATTCTTCTTATTTGTTAAACTCCGTTCGTTCAGGTTGATAGCTTCTGAATTTATACTTCAAGTTTGTTTATGTTTTAGCGTGAGATTGTATTTTTAGGTTTGAATTTGTTTGATGATTAAATTGAAGCAATTGTTTCCAATATGGTTTTTTAGCGTTGGATTGTTTTTCTATGGTTTACCACTTCTACTTCAAGGACTAAATTGTTTAGGTTTAATTTTATAACTGAATAGATACGATCTCTTTAATTGTTGAGGACTAATTTAACCCTTACACATTTTTGTTACTTATAGTGCATTTTGGATGTTACTTCAAGTAACAGTCATCCTATCAAAGCGTTTTGTCTCATGACTTGGGTTGGAACCCGAAGCATGATTTTCAGGTCTTCAACGCATGGCTAGAGGCTGCAAAACGGCGCTGTGTTGAGGAATGTAGTCTTGTTATTAGTACCTTTGTTTTTCAATTGATTTAGATGTTGGATATGATACTTCGTGTGTTAGATAGAATTCTGATATGATACATTGGTGTTTTCTTCTCCCTTATTTTTTTTAAGTGTAGTGTTCAAATTCAAAAGCTGAATTTTGCCACTTTTTGGATATCAACGTTGTAGCTTATGCTTGGATACTAACAAAGAAAGAATACATTTTATCCAAAAAAAAAACAGAATGATTAAACTAGCAATTAGAAATCATCTTCCTTTCCTTGTAGTGGCGGAGCAAGATATTTGAAGTAGTGGAGGCAATATTTACATATAAATTTCTAACATTATATTTGTGAACTTATTTGAAAAATTAAACTAAAATAAAGCAAGTGTTTCAAAAATGGAAAAAGATAAATGGTACGAATTAGGAGCGACGAAAATCGAAGAATTCTCAATCACCGTTGGATTGTATTTTGCTGCTGTTCATGTTCTACTTTTATTTATTTAAAAAATATTAACGCATTGCTTGGCTTTTATTGTGCCTATGTCGTGCGTTAAAGCATCCGCACCATATAGCAAGTCTCTTCAAAAATATATTGAATATAACTTTTACAACTGTTATTAGAGACGTGCTAGCAACACTCTTTTTTGAACATTCTCTAATACTCATATATCTAAACCAATTTGTGCAATGCTAGTGCTCAATTTGACCTCAAGCTCCTTACCAACATAATCCAGTAAAAAGTACAATCAAACAACTGATCTGACAATAAACAGGACTTGGAACAATTCTCACTTTCAAGCAATAAAGCAAAACAAAATTAAAAGCATGCAAACAGAATCATTATCGAGCCACAAAGGTAATCTAGTACCATAGAATTCATCAATACTGAAGATCACCATCCCGGTTAATTTGTCCAATAGGTCCAAAGCCTATATATGTTGTCAAAACTGTCAAACTAAATCGTTGCATATTAGAAAAGGAAGAAATGAAAAACACAAATGATTCTAGTATCCATACATTACTTCAAATGAAAGGTTACATCCTGGTGATATCCTAGGATAATAGGACAATTCTTCTATAATTCCACTTTTTTTCAAAACAATCATTCGTTTCGTAGTAAGGCCAACTGTCATGTCTTGTAAAAGACTCGCATTCTGTAACATATATGCTGCAAATCGAAGATCATATGCCGAGCCATCGAAGTTTAAAATAGTACACGATCTAAGGTGAGATGAAACACATTCAAGAACCGAAATTGGGTATTTCCATTCCTCGGATAAGCTGGTAAACCTCCACTGCCAATGGGATAAAAATTAACATTTATCAAAATATATACAACAACAATAAACAAACATTATTCCACTAAGTGAGTTTAGCTACATTATGCATGGATCAAATGACACCATTATGATCAATCAAATAACATTTATCAAAATATATGGAAAACAAGAGGAAGCAAACAAAAATACCTTTTTAATGAAAAGAATTTGAAGCTTGGGACAATGGCGGAGCAGTTCTACTACATCATCCCAACAAATATGTGAATAACTAGGAAATACTAGTTTGATGGAAATTAAGTTTGGAAAGAGTGGAATGGCATTCAAAGAGACCGGTTTTGTGCATTCCATGACTACGCGTGAAAACTTGACAGTATTAATACCATTAAACAGACCATCCATTATCCCTATACTCGCTCTAACCAACATTGGCAATGTCAAGGGTTTATGCCCTTCTTCTGCTGCATTGTTTTCATCATGTCTCATAAAATAGATAAGTTCAGCATGCAAATCTTCTAGGATAGGACAAGCATAGAGAAAATTTATGTAATCATCCCTATTTTCAAAAGAAACTGATGTCAGATTTAGGGTTTTGAGTGATGGAAGATGAACACTCGAAGTATCCTTTCCAACATATAAACTTTGAAGTTTGAGAACAACAAGGGTTTGCGAGACGAAAATAACAGGCTTCAAGGTGTGGAAAGGCAAAGTGAGATGAATTTCCTCTATATTAGGTTTTTGTGCCGCTTCGAGCCAATTTGTCACATTAAACCTACTATTTTCCTGGTGGTATCTAAAGTCATACTTGAGGCAAAAAGTTTTGATAGGTTCGTTGGTTGAATGAGGAGAGAGGATGACATTATTGACAAAACTACGGAAGCTCTCAATAACAGGTAGTGAGTAGCAGAGTGTGGTCCATCGCTTGGAAAGAATGGTTGTAGTAAAAGCCAGTTTGGTTTGGAGGAACGAGAGAATGTAAAGCAATAACTCATCTGGTAAATCGCTGATTCTATGGACCAAATTGTTTTCACAATTGTAGAGTGCACCCTGTGATAAAATATTTATTAGTTGACAATGAATAAAAACTATGATTATTTAATAAAACTACTTTAATAATTTTTCAAACAGATACACACACAAAGAAGTAACAATTAACCTGAACCGTAGAAGAAGAAGAAGAAGAAGTAGTTGAATGAACCCTCTTTTCCTTCGATTCTCGTCGTTCCCTTCTTTTTTTCATAGCTACAGGATTGAATAAATTAATTCTCCAATTTGGTTGCTATTTATACTAAAACGATAAGACAACAAGCTCAACAAACCTTTCTTTAATTATTTGCACAAATTCAGTTTCCAATCATCAAAGAAAACGCAAGTCTAAACTGACAAATTTTTTTTTTTTTTTGAAATAATTGACAATATTTTTAGGATATATAAAAAAGGTAAAATTACAAAATTCGTCCCTTAATTTAATTTTAGGTATCACTTTTATACTTTATCTTTTTCTTTGTTTCGATTTAGTCCTTTATGTTATAAAATATCAACGTAGTTATCCATTTTTATGAGAAAAAATAATAATAAAAAACTCCAAAATAAATTCATCAAACCCATAAACAAACTTAAATATTCATTATACAAATCTATAAAATTATATCAATAGTATATATATATATATATATATATATATATATATATAGTAAGGTTGTTTATGTCACATGCCACTTCCACGTTTATTCTTAATATTTTTAAAACCAATATTTTATTTTGCATAAACATCTCAACAAACTTTACATATTAGATTTATCTTATCCACTAAATATTTTATTTCATTTTCAATATTTTATGTAGTATAAATATCTCAACAAACAACTTATTATATTTTTTTTTGAAAGAAAGTTATTATATTTTTTTTGACAAATCATTATGTTGTAACTCTTGGCAAACATTTTCACCAAAACTTTAGATGCTAAGCAATTTAAAACATTAAGGGGCAAGTTAGGAATCTACCTATATGAGGAGTTATAATGATCGGTTGTGTAAGATGTACTTGTCTACATCGCTTGTTGCACGTCTTTGTTTTGTGGGCTATGCCCCGGTTACATTGAGCGCTCTATGAGCTTTTGGTACTTTCTGGTTATTTCTGCACTTTATGCTTTTGGTTGTTTTGGCACTTTTTGAAGATGATATTGCTTTAGTTATAGGTTTGTGTTTTGATGATGTCTAAATGGCTAAATTTATTTGATGATGTTCTTTTATGTTGATTAACTTTAGCTTAGAAACTTGTTAAAGCACCCTAACAAACCATGTCTCATTGTGTCATGTGATTCTTTGATGTCTTGTGCGTTGCCATATATGGAAAATCCTTCCTTGAATTGCTTAATTCTATTCATGATTCATTGATTCATGTCAAGCATTCCTTTTGTCCATTTTCCTTGTGTCACTCCTTTTGAATCGAGTCAAATTTTCCTCAATAGTATCACAGTGAATCTATTCACAGTTTTCCTGAATAGTATCGCACTGAATCTATTCATAGTTTTCCTGAATAGTATCATAGTGAATCGATTCACAGTTTTCTTGAATCGATTCACAAAAAGTCTGAATCAATTCAAATGTTGACAACATCAATTTTTCACTTCTTCCTTGCCTGAATCGATTCAAATGTTAGTGAATCATATCATAAAACTCTCTGACTTTGATTGAATTGATTCATAAGAGTTTGAATTGTATCAATCTTCATCAGAGGAGATTTGAATCGATTCAATTTGTGTTTGATACGTATCCATTTTCATTGTTCATCTGCCTTGTCATTTAGCTCTTTGAATCGATTCACACAGTAAGTGAATCGATTCACTCTGTTGTTTTTGGCCGAAATTTTGCACTTGTCGCCCTTTTCTATATATACACACTTCCTCATAACACCCAAATTATTGAATCATTTGCAACTATTCTCTCTAGGTCTTAAAAACTCATTGTTCATACATTCTTCAAGATTAAACACTTTTTCTGAGAATCACTTTGTTCTTTGAGTGTATAGATTCTCTAGGGTGCTAGTAGGGATTGTAAGTTGATTCTCTCAAGAAGATTGGTTGGGCTTAATCAAGGCTTCAAAGGAAGTGAATAATCCCATTCCACCTCCAACGGACTTGGGGGTCTTTCTAACCGTTCTTGAAGTCGAAGGGGGTTCGTTTACCAGACGTAGCATCGAAGACTTGAGTGAAGAGTTCGAAAGAGTGCAAGGGCAATCAAGGATCTGAAGATTCAAGGAGCACCAAATTCATGGGTTACTTGGAGTTTGGGGAAGTGTTTGCATAAGGGTTGAAGAATTAGGTTTAATTTCAAGGATCTCTTGTAAACACATTGTAATCAACTTTTGTTACTTAGTGGATGACCTTGGTGAAGGCGAACTTCATCAAGAAGAGTAGAAGTAGCTATAGCGAGGATGAGAAAGAGTGAACTACTATAAAAATATCGGTGTTATCTCTCTTTCCCTATCCTCTTTACTTTTCGCTATTGCATGTGATTAGTTGAATAATTGTTGGGTTAACTGCTAGTGTTGATCTAAGTTGTTTTTCATTGAAAATCAATCTAATTCATTGAGTTAGGTTTCACATAACTTGCTTAGATCAATTGATTGCAAAATCTATTCAATTCTTCAATTACACATGTATTGTGTTTTAGATTTGATAGCTTAGTAATTTTGTTCATATAGGTTTGGATTGGAATTGTGTATTGTTTTGTACCTTGTTCGAGGTTTATTAACATTTGATTGTATAATAAGAATTGTATCGTGAATATCTCAATTCTAAGATTAAATCTTATTGCACATATATTTGTCCTTTTTAATCATTGATTGTGATTGTTCGAGCACGACTCCAATAGTCAAATTTCACTAAAATCCGTTTATGTCAAATTAGACTGTTTTATTGAGTTGTAAGTTATTGCTACTCCTAAGCTTTGAAGCATGGAGGTAGTTTGTTTTGAAGGTAACTTCACCAAATTGAGTTGTAATCTGATAATCACAATGGTTGTGGTTGACTGAGGGAAGTGAGATGGGATCTCAGATCTAGGAGTTCCTAGGTTGAAGTCAAGACGGGTAGGTCCTTGGTCTAGAGTTGTAAACGAGTAGTTTGCTGAGAACTTAGAATAAGGACTACACTAGTGGATTTCCTTTCTGGCTTGATAACCCACAGAGTGGGTGTGTTTGTCACCGAACTGGGTTAACGATTCTCCTGTGCCTTTTGTTTTCTTGTCTTTTACTTTTACGTAAGTTATGTTGGTTAGTAGGATTTTGAAACATTAAACTCAACATTTGTATTTGTGTGTTTGGTGTTGGAACATTGCATAGAACATCTTAAAGCTAACGTGCTAGAATTTCACATTTTAATCTTTTATATTTTCCAAAAAATTCTTAAATCCTAATTATAATCAAAATGCTGAGTAGAAATTGAAGCAATCTATGTGAAGACGAATATATTTTATTACTTCGATGAAGAAAATGATATTTTCATTGATAAGGGTAAATTACTCTCAATTCATCAAAGGGTTTGAAGTAGAAAAGATCCTTTGTTTAACACTAATTACTAGTTAGTTGTAAACGGTGTCTCTTCATTCATCATGATTGTCCAATTTTTTTTATAGGAATAACCATATTTTTGCCACTGATTTTATTTAGGCTTAAATGAAGTTTTCCCTCCTTATGTTTCAAAACGTTAAGAATTTGGCCCCTTAATTAAAATTTTATTTTTTTGCCATCTATCTTTAGGGAAATATGCTCTGTTGACCCTCTAACTTTAGGGAAATATGCTCTTTTGCCCCTCTAATTAGGGAAATAATATATTTTGGCCTTTTGTCTTTACAAAAAGATGCAATTTTATCCCCTTGTTTTGAGACAGGTGGCATCTTCTCAGCAGCTTTGCCACGTTTTGTAAAATTAAGCGGTGAAATTGTTACTTTTTTGTTTAAAGGCCGAAATTGCAACTTTTTAAAAGTTAAGAGGTCACAAATGCACTTAAGACTACTATTTATATAAAAAAAAACATCATCTTCGTAACTCTTTAATTGTACCTAGGGCTGGAAACGAGTCGAGTCGAACCGAACTGGTATGAGCTAGACTTGACTCGATAAGAACTGGTATGAGCTAGACTTTTCAAATCTTTTTTTAGCTCGAGTTCGCCTTGTTTAAAGTTCATGAACAACTCGGTTCGGCTCGTTAGGTTCATCTCATTTGTTCAAAGCATATAATTTAAAAGGCATTTTTTCTTTAAAAAAAAAGTCCAAATTTTTAGATCTTTCATATTTTAATTTTATGTGCCACTATATTCATATTTTTTCACATAGAAACTATTGCAAAGCAGAAGAATAATTAACAAAATAGAAAAACAGCGAGATTCAGAATTTGCATGAGAATAGCATCTCAAATAAACCTCCACTTAAATTCTACTCTACACAACTCAACAGTCAATACAGGAACAACATAAAAAATATAATTCAGATTTGAATGTTAGAAAGGAAGATGAGAGTGACAGAGATGAATGAGGTTTGTTCACGAATCACTAACCCAGAGGTGAGGAGTTGAATGTTTACCAGTTGCTTGCTCGTGTTGCTGTCTTGCCATTTTGCTATCACAACATTTTGAGAAAAGAACACGAAAATTTTTATTTTTTGTTGAAAAGGAGAGTAATGGTTTTTTTCTTTATTGAAAAAAAAGGAGAGTAATGGTTAAAGACTAAGTTTAAGAAACAAGGTATAAAGTTAAAGTATAAACTTTGACCAAAAAAAAAAAAGTTAAAGTATAAACTAGATCGCTACCCGTGCTGCCGCACGGATCATATATTTTTAAAAACACAATTCAATGATTTATATAATATACGTAAATTTAACGATAAAGCACTATTGGTTGTTGTCAAAAAAAAAAACGATAAAGCACTATTTCTAAGTTATGTTTAATATCTTATAAAAATCGAATGGTTTGGAAGAAGTAAACAACAAACTTGGCAATAGTAGATATACGCAAGCACCAATGGATATAATAGCATAATGAATCAGCAACGTTCATCAAACACATAAGGATTAAAGGAAACGAGAAGTCAGTTATATATTCAAGGCATGGTGGCATTTAACCTGGGGCAGTAAAGTTTTTTTCCATCATGGAAAACTGGTTTTTTCACTGCAATGTGTGAGTGAAACAAGTTACATTTTTTTGTTTGATTTTTTAAGTGTTACAAAAATTAAAATATTAAATAGTATTAATATATTTTACTAATACACCTCTTGTTTGTATGAAAACAAATCAACACCTCACTCCTTTCATTACATAATCCATCGTGAAAGTCAGATGCGCCAAGCCATCTCTTCATATCACCAATGCTTGTTTGAGAGTTTGTCTTATGATTCATAAGTTGTTGTTTTAGTTAATTTTCTGGTACTTCTATGTGTCTTGTAATTCTAAAATTCTCAGTTTATAACAATGGTGGTGTTTTTTATTTCTTGAGAAATATGGTGGTGTTGTGTTGTGTTGTAGTCTTGTTTTATAGTTTCTGATATTCTGAAGCTTAAACATGGCCATGGTGTAGTGACGGGTAGAAGTGTTTTGGAGAAGAAAGTGTTTTGGAGGTTTGTGTGTGTTGGTACATGAGGTGTGTTTTGGAGAAGAAAGTGTTTCGGAGGTTTGTGTGTGTTTGGTGTGATAAATAAGGAGATCGCTTTTTTTACATTCAATGTGTCTTAGTAACACAAGTAAATGATCAAAAAACTTAGCGGCAGTTAACTGCCGGTGTGTTTTTTAGTTATAAGCCAGTGGTAGTTAACTACTGCTGAAGGTATTTTAGTTTTTTACTTGTGTTTTTAGGAAGTATTGAAAGTCAAAAAAGCAATTGTCGATAAATAATGTGGATTATATTTAGTGAAATTAACTAAGTTTATATTTTTTCCTTTAAAAAAAACTAAGTTTATGGTTTCGTTTGTTAATGTATATAATTGTGGAATATTAATAAAATTTTAATTAAAATAATTTAATTTTCCTTCAAAAAAAAATTAAAATAATTTAATTTATGAAGATTTGTGGAAAATCAATTCAAAAAATTTAGAGTAAATTATACTCCCCTCTCCTAAGAGAAACTTGAATTACACCCCCCTTCCCACTTATGTTAAAATATACACTTCCCTCCCTTGAAAAGTAAAATTTATACTCCACTCCCTTATAAGATGTTTTAATTACAACTCACTCCTTTAATAATTAAATATACACTACACTTTAATCTATTTTAACTTAAATATATGTTTTTATGATATATATTAATTTTGAACTACCATTTAAGAAATTTAAATTTATTTATTTATAATTTATATGTCAATGATATTAAATTTAAATATTTTGATGTTAGAAATAACAACCCAAAAAAAAATTAACATAAGATGGGAGAGATGTGTAATTTTAACATAAGAGGGGAGAGGTGTGTAATTCAAGCATCTTTAAAGGTCTGTTTGGTTCGAGAATTAGGAGGGGAGGGGAGGGGAGGGATTTTAACGGAAGGGAGCGGACGGGAGATATTTTAATTAAAAACGTGTTTGATTCGCAAGGGGAGGGGAGGGATTTTAAAATTATTTTACCGTTTTACGCTTAAACGTAATTAAATAAAAGAAACTACTTGTTTTTACGATTTCGGAGATCGACGAAAGACAAGCACACATCTAAGCTGTTTATTTTTATCTCAAACTGGCTCATATATTTTGCACAATAAGACATGAACAGGTGAATTAACAGTGAAAAAAAAAGGAACAACAAGTAATAATAAGCTGAATTAAAATAAGATAATAATAATAATACGGCTGTCGACAACAACAAAGTAGTAGTAGGAGTGGTTTGTATGATAATAAAAGTTGTTACCGGAAAATATAACAAAATAATAATAAAAATTGTTACAATAATAAGATTGTTACAAAAATAATATAATCTAATAATAATAAAAGTTGTTACAAGGTTAATATTGAGATTTGAAATTAATTTAAGGATAATTATGGCAATGCAATAAAATTTTAAAGAGATTTGTTCCCCTCCCCTCCCCTTCTAAAAATTGACCCAAACACTTCAAATTAAAAATCTCCCCTCCCATCCCCTCCCCTCCCCTTCCCTCCAAAACTCTCGAACCAAACGGACCCTAAGAGGAGAGTAGTGTAACTTACTCAAAAATTTAAGATAATGGGGAAAAAAGTATTATTTATTGCACTTAAATTTGGGTTAGAAATAACAAGCACAATTTTTTTTGCAAAGGCTCATGATTTAATAAATGTTTAATTGCATGTGTTGGTCCCCTATGTTTACTTTAAGTTTCAAGTTGATCCTTTATGTGTTAAAAGTTTCGAGTTGGTCCGTTACATTTTAAAAGTTTTAAGTTAGTCCAAAATGTTACTCACATTAAAATAAGTTAGTCTCTTCCATCACTTAACCGATTAAAGATTCGATTGACAATATGGGTGAAGGAATTTAAGTTATTTAGAAAATCAGTTTTTTTTGTAATTTTTTTGTCGCGAAATGGGTAAACTTATTTCAACGTAATTAACGTTTTAGACCAACTTGAAACTTTAAAAACGTAAGGGAACAACTTAAAACTTTTAAAACATAAGGGACTGTCGCGTCATTTTTTGGAGATCAAGGCTATTTGATTAGCATTTGACTCACTTTTTATTTCACGACTGAACATTTAAATTTTTTAAGAAAAGGGGAAAAAAGTTCAAATTACCCATATTTTAAAAAGATTAAGGGTTTGTGGGTTGTGCTATAACTTGTTTACTTTTGAAAATAGAATTAAATGGTGAAGAGGAAAAAGAACATTTTTTATTTACTTTTTTAATGATTTGGAAGGACGAGTGCCCTTTGCCTACGTACCCGTGAGGGATCAAAACCTCTTAGTTCATGGTAGAAATGGACGTTTGATTTACTATGTGTTTTTTTATTAGTTTTGAAAAAGGTTTTAAAATAAAAGCCAAGTGGCAAGATAAACTTGTTTTTATTTTTAATATTGGAAAATATTACTCAAAATGAAATTAGATTGATTAACATTTGATTAAGAAAATAAGAATAAAAAAGGATCACTTGATTTTTGAATCAAGGTTTATTGAGAAAATATTTTTGTAAATTGTGGTTATTTAAATTAGAATTACAACTAACGGAGCAAGAAAAATAAAACGTAGGAATTTTGTAGTGACATTGGATCACTACAAAAAACCTTTAACCTAAACTATAAATGAAGCATAAAAAATGAGAGACACACACAGTTACATTGACCTAGGATACATTCTATAGTCTGCGTAATAAAGTAAACGACGGAAAAATAAATATGCATGAATGATTTACATTAAGCCTAACATACATCCTAAATTTCATGCGATAAAAATAAATGACATAAGAAAAATAAATAAATATGCAATAAATAAATGAATGATAAATATGCAGCCTAATCTAATAACCATAAAAATAATTAAAATACAAAAGAAATTAAAAATGCAATAGAAATTAAAATGCATGAAGAAATAGAAATAAAAAAAATGAGATGAAAAAAGGGGGTGCAGGCAGTAAGCAGGGGGTACAGTAATTAAAAAAAAAAAGCAAATTGGTCTTTGAAGGACACAGGCACGTTGGTCTCAAGGATTCAATCAAGGCCATATGATTAAAAAATTATAAATTGTAGGTTTTTTAGTCCCTACAAAATAAATTATTTCTAATTTTAGTCTCTGTTACAACAAAGTTTGTTTAATTATCCTTAAACTCTTAAATTTTTGAACGAATTTTTTGAGAGAAGTTTAGAACACTATGAAAGGTTGATTAACTAAAATTTAGAATTTTTTAACATGAAACAAATTAAATATGAATTTTTTAAAATGGGAAAAGTTAAAGATATAATTAACAAAATCTGAACTTAGAAATCAAATTTTGCAACAATTTTTTGCATATGAACTTTTAGGAATCTTCTTAAAACGTCTACAAAAAATTGTTTAAAAATTCAAGAGTTTAATCATAAATTAAACAAATGTGAATTGAGGAGAGACTAATACTGAGTGCAGAATTTTTTTTAAGGACTAAAAGAACTATTAAAATTAAGTAAGGACTAAACTTAAAAGGTCTCAATTTTATAGAGACCAAAAACATATTTAACCCTTAAATTTATGGTTGTGGTCAAACTTTTCCATAATGGGAAAGAACTTTCCTTTCTCATGCTAAACCCCACCTCAAGGCATATACTTTCAAGACAGCTTATACCGTATATTTTTAAGAGGGAGGTAACTTTTTTTTAAAAAGAAAAAGATAAAGTTTAAGGTGTATAACTTTAAAAAATATATAATACTTCCGAACTATATATAGGTTAAGTTCGGTTCATTTAATAAATGAACTTGATTTTTAACTTAAGTTTAGCACATCAGGTTCACGAACTAAGTTCAACAAATTAATTGCAGAGTCGAGCTTTGAACTATATTCAAATGGTCTCGGTTCATTACCAGCCTTGATTGTACCTCTTCTTTGTTCAAGTTGAGTGAAAGAAAAAAAAACATAATATGGCCTTGCGGTGTAAGGACTAAAATTTAATCCCAATTAATCTTCTAGTATGAAATTTTTAACTTTGGCCGTACTGGCAATAGAAGAAAATGAGCCCATGGACTTTTCGCAACCATGTGAGACTAGAAGGAAGAAAAGATATAAAGTACAGTCTCCTTGTTTTGTTGAAATACAAGGGATGGTTGCAAGTTGCAAGTTGCAAGTTGCAAGTTTGGTTCCCTTTGACCCTTATTTTGTATAAAGAAAGACAAGGGATGGTTCCTTTCTCTAAAAAGGGTTACTTACATCTCTGTGTGCGTCCTTATTTTGACTGCTACTCCAACCATGGGGAGGGATTTCATATGGATTAGATCCGTGAAATAAATATAAGATATAAAATAAAATGTATATACAATACTTATAAAGAAAAGAGATATAAATTAATCTAACAATAATGTTACGTTGACACCTTTTTTCCTACTTTTATTATACACCATATGTAAAAAGACATTTTAGTAATTTCACTCATGTGAAAAAGTGTGAGGTGATAGAAGAGGTATGTGTCACCTATGGTGGTTAATATATCACAACTTTTAATCTATATTGATTTTCTTTAGAGGAATTATGCTATATTTATATATACTTGTAATGATCACCTATGAACAAGGATAATAACAATAAAAACATCATTAAAAAAATTCAAAATAGACATTGATATTTAAAAATACGTGAAGATAAATAAACAAATATTTATGAGTTATGTTAAATAAATATATATGAAAATTAATGAACAAATATTTATGAAAATAAATATAGGAATTGTATATCTTAACTAGTTACAAACCCGTGCTTCGCACGTGTTGAATAATGTATTTTGTAAAAAATTATTTTTAGAGGAAAAATGAGCAAATTAATGAATATTGCACAAACTCGGATATTCTAAATAAATCACTTTTACTGTATTTTTAAAAAACTTTGTTATAAAGGAGAAATGAGCAAATTAAGGGAAATAACTGCATCTTTCTAAGAAATTGTTGCCGTTCATAAATGTGAAAATCAAGCAAACATATTGCACAAATCTCAGCTATATGTACTTTTCTAAAACATTTACGAAAGCATTATAAAGATTTGTTGTAGGAAAAGAGCATGTTCTATTTTGTTCAAGAGATTAGGAAAACAACATTATAATTAACATGATACTAATTGGAACCAATGAAGGAACCAACAATGTGCAGATTAACGTTACATAATAGTTAGGTTTATAAAAGAGACTGTAAGTGTCATAGACTAACCAAAAAGGGATTTTTGCCAATATTTATATCAAACAAAATGAAAAGAGCAAATGACATCCCAAAGTCAAGATAGTTTACGATTACAGTCCAAAGCGATACGCCAAAATAGTAGAAGTTCAAATAGTTCAGCAACAAAGATCTACTTTGGAACAACTCGAACGTGCAAGTTCTTCGGTGACTTTTCGAGATCAAAGATGAGCTTACCACCTTCTTCCATCACACGTTCTCTGCAGAAATTGAACCACTGCTCACCCAAGTATTTTTCATAGCTTGCTCTTTCGGCGGTAATGAGGCGACACTTATACTTTCTCTGTGTCTGGTCATCAATGGGAGTAATTGTTTTGCGCTTTTCTTTCAGAATTGTTCTTGACACCTCATTTGGGAAATGCTAAACATGGTCATAACTGCAATATTAGTCTAATTCATATTAACATGGATAAGATGTATGCGAATATAGTTACTTATAATTTATAAAATGAAGGTAGCATAACTGATTTTAAGCTAAAGAAAATGTATCATGACTTCTAATTTATCTTCCTATTATCTTCCTATAAAGTCTAGATAAATACATGTATGTGGATTATATGTACCTCGTTGGCCAATTAACATTGATGAAAAAAATGGAAATTAAGCATCACTCCCGCATGTGCATCTATAGCTAGCACCATTTGACATTGATGTCTTCGAACATTTGGTGCAACTCTCATAATACCATCCAAACTGGTTAGGATTGAATTTAGTTGTTTTCCAAATAGTAATGCAGTATGTATCCTAACACAAATTATGCACATAAAATAAAGAATAATGCAATATGTATTTTTAATTTATGCGTAAAAAAACTCAAAGCATGTTTGTGCATAAAAAAAGCAGACCTTGACTAAGTTTATAAATTCAGCAATTGGCCTAACTTGAGAAGAAGCCGAACTCTGACTTAAGTTCTGACTGAAGCTTTGACTATGAGCCTGAGAAGTGTTAAGGTTACGACAACAATTCAAGAAACATGGTCAAAAAAATATCAAATCAGATTGTGAAATAATAAGTTACTCTAACACTATATTGTGAAATCATAACGCAAACTTACTAAGTCTTAAACTTCTCAACAACCGGATGATGTAGGTTGATGAGCAGCCTCGAACCTGACCAATTGTTACATATATTTGGGTTGCCATTGACTACAAAATGGAAGCAAAGAACTCAAGGTAAATAGATGGTAAATGATAAAGTTACGAAGTATTTTTTCCATAGTGTTACATCAACCATATTCCCACTGCATAAGGAAATACATCTTCCTGGTCACTATCAAACTTATACAAAATCCTATCATTTGATGCTGCCAAATTAGAAAATAATACCTTTTATCTTTCAACACAATGTTCGTACACGGTTTCTTTTCAGTCCCAAATGGCATTGTCTTGACAATCTCATGAAGATGCCCGATGATTTTTTTAAAAAATATTACATCTATAAGAACATTATAATCGGAGAAAATACAGAAATAAATTAAAGCACATAACTATACCATATAAAACGTCAGTTTTGAATTTTCCATCTTGAATTTCCTTAAATGACTTAAAGCGAAATTCATGAGTAAGTACGTTAGTTAACTCGTCAATTTAAAATGCATAATCGTGAAAAAAGGAAGAAAACCACCTATGGTGAAGCAAAAACTAAAACAGTGTTGAAAAATGAACCCCTCAAGCCATAAAAATCAGTCAATTCAAGTCATGCATGGTCTCAGAACCATGAAAAAAGGAAGAAAATGACCTCTTATGAAGAAGAAAGTGAAATAGTGTTCCCAACTGAACTTAGATACCGTTTAGCCAAGGTTTTTTACGGTCTAAAAGTTACTTCAAAACAAAGTTAAAATAAAGGTCTTTAAGAAAGAATTTAAAGTTGTTTGGTTTCTTTGTTTTTTTTAGTTTTAAAGATATTTTTAAGTTAAATGTTGTTTGGCAAAATATTGTACAAACTTTGAGTTTATTATTTTTTTTGGTGTCCGGGGTTCGAACCCCAGACTTGGCAGATATTTCTGCATTGTTCCTATCAACTGAGTTAAGCTCACGAGAACAAAATTTTAAAAAAAATTTAAAATATTTTCTGAAGGCTAAAAATGTTAAAAAAGAAAAGATGTTTTTTTTGTACAAATACTATATTTACTCAATAACGTTTATTTTGTGTAACATGAATACAAATTTGTATCATCATATAAATGACTTGTTAAATATTTGAATAGGAGAAACAATTTAAGGAGCCTAAAATAATAACATAAATAATATCAAAATAGTTGGTTTTTTCTATTTTAATTATACTCTATAACAAATTTCGTTATAAGAATACCATATTTTTTGTGTCTTTCAAAAATATAAGAATTTATATTATATGATATTATATTTGTTACATTGTTGGTGTCATGGAAACCGATATCTTTAGTTTTTTTGAATAAGAAAAAGATATGCATTTTTTGTTACAATATAAAGGTACAAAGTATATGTATGTATGTATGTATAATTTTTTTAGGCATTTATACCTTTTTTTGAAGAAAATACATCTACAATTTTACTTTAAATTAAAATCAAAATTTTATAAAAATAATCATACACATTATGCAACGCCAAAAAATATTATACGCATTAGCGTAACGAAAAAACAGACACACATAAAGTATTACTTTAAACGCTAATGTGTGTGTGTGTGTGTATATAAGCGAGGTTGAAGAAAGAAAATAAAAATATTTGGTATCATTAAATGACAGCGTGAATAAAAATATTTGTGAGGTTCTGATGATTAAACCATATTGAAATTAAATATATAAGTGATAAAAAGATAATAAAATTCCTTTAAAATAAAGGCAATAAAGTTAAATAGAACCTCCTTAAAAAAAATTAAATGGAAGAAAAAAAATTGAAATATAATATTAAAAAATAAAAGAAAAGGTTCCCAATGTGAATTGAAGAGAGATGCTTGTGAAATAAATTGTCGAGAAGTAGTTTTTTGAAGTAACATTCAACAACTTTTGGCCAAAGCTCATTCCATCCAATTTTATGCATTAAAAAAAGTACATTTTTTAGTAAGTACTTAATTGATATTGTATTTGGCCTAACTTCTCCTTAAAAATGTAGAGAAGTTGAAAAAAACCTAGGTCAAACAGTATCTTAATCTTGCACAACGGTAGTGTAGAAGCAATTGAATTTGGGAGAAAAAAATTGGAAAATAGTTAAATATAAAAAAAAAAATGGAAAAGGTGAGGTAGCACTCAACCAAGCAACACTAAAAAAAAATATATGCATTAGCGTAACAAAAAAAACTGAAAGACGAACATAAAATATTACTTTAAACATTAATGTGTGTGTATATATTCGCGAGATTGAAGAAAGGAAATAAAAATATTTGGTATCATTAAATGACAACATGAATAAAAATATTTGTGAGGTTGTGATGATTAAACGATATTGAAATTAAATATATAAGTGATAAAAAGATAATAAAATTCCTTTGAAAAAAAGATAATAAAATTAAATGGAACCTCCTTAAAAAATGAAATGGAACGGTTCAAAAAATAAAATAAAATAAAGTTAAATGGAAGAAAAAAACATATTGAAATATAATATTAAAAAATAAAAAAAAATGTTCCCAGCATGAGTTGAAAAGAGGTGCTTGTGAAATAAATTGTCGAGAAGTAGTTTTTTAAGGTAACATTCAACAACTTTTAGCCAAAGCTCATTCCATTCAATTTTACGCATTCAAAAAAAGTATTTTTTTTAGTAAGTACTTAATTGATATTGTGTTTGGCCTAACTTCTCCTTAAAAATGTAGAGAAGTTGAAAAAAAAAGCCGGGTCAAACGATACTTTAATCTCCCACAACGGCAATGTAGAAGCAACTGAATTTAGGATTATATTTATTCTTATAAAATAATATAAAATAAAAAAGAAAATAATATAAAATAAAATATAGAATATAGAATATAGAATATAATATTTGGATGAGGTGGTACTCTCTCCAAGATTAAGGAATTATAATTTACCAAATTGCCCCTCCTAGGGGCAAAATTGGAAATTTATATGGCATCAATTTTATTAAATAGTTAATAGATCTCAATTTTCATCTTAATAATCTTATCGTAATGGTATCCTTATCAAAATATTAAACTTATAGTCTGAAAAATATACACACATATAGAACGAGAACACTTTCAATACATGAAACCGAAGACGGTATCCGCCTCCTCCCAAAAATCTATGTTGAGCCACAAGTATTTCATGAACTGTGCGCTCCTTGGAAAGATGCATTGGTCGTGAAACAGCTAGGGAAAAACCTTGGTTACAACATTATGAAGGTGCGTCTTCAAAAAATATGGAAGCTTCAAGGAGGGTTTGAAATTATGGACAATGATAATGGCTTCTATATGGTGAAATTTGATCAAGCTGAGGACAAAGAGAAAATAATTTCCTGCGGACCTTGGTTAATCTTTGATCATTGCTTGGTTGTCACAGACTTGTCACTGGAATTCGCTTCACCAAACGCCAATGTTGAACGCACGGTAGTATGGGTACGTTTTCCTGGACTAAACCTTGTTTATTATGATGAGCGCTTCCTCCTTGCTATGACATCTGCGATCGGACGACCCGTAAAAGTCGACATAAATACTCTTAAAGTGGAAAGAGGTAAATTTGTTAGAGTTTGTGTTGAAGTCGATCTCACAGTACCGGTGGTGGGTAAAATATGGGTGAACGGTCACTGATACAAAGTCCAATATGAAAGTTTACACTTAATCTGCACAAATTGTGGATGCTAAGGCCACTTAGGGAGAAATTGCATCCTCACCACTGTTGTTCCGGCGAAGCATCACCACCACCAAACCGCCGGTAACCACCCTGAACCCAGCTCCAACCCGCCCAAGCAAAACTCTGATACCAATCAATGTCAATTAATTGCCTTGTCCCTAAACGGTACTACCATAAATGCTGCCAATAATGAGATTCCAACAGAAAAGGAAAAAATCATTACTATTAATGATACCAATCATCAGCTACACGGTGATTGGTTACTAGTAACCAGGAGAAAAAAAACACCCAATCATCCTTCCTTAAATGTGCCGAAAATTGCCAACCAAAAAACTAATAGATGTGTTCTAGATACTTCAATCCTCTCTTGGAATATTAGAGGCACCCAAAACAGCAATGGTAAAAGGCAACTGAAAGATATGATAAGAAAGCACAGGCCATCCTTTTTAGCTACCCTTGAAACTCATGTACCTTATGCAAGATTATCAACCTTCTGGACTAATATCGGTTACACTCCTGAACACATCATAGAAGCCAATGGCCACTCAGGAGGTATTTGGCTTTTAAAGCACACAGCCGCAGCTACTACTACTTCTATAACCGACTACAATCAATATTCCATAACCTTCACCATAAGTCTTGGAGGTGCAAATACCACTTGCACTTGTGTCTATGCTAGCCCCAACCCTACCTTGCGTACTACCTTTTGGAACTACCTCTCTAATCTCAACCATGCTATAATTGGGCCTTGGATGTTAATTGGAGATTTTAATGATACTCTTCTCCCTAGTGAACAAAGAGGAGGGTTGTTCAATCGCTCAAGAGCTTCCCAATTCTCTAACTTCATGCATGAATGCAACCTTTTGGATCTTACCACAACGGGAGGGCGGTTTACTTGGCACCGTAATCACAACGGCCTCCACATTCTCTCTAAGAAGCTTGACAGAGGCATTGCAAATATTAATTGGAGGCTCTCCTTCCCTGAAGCCTTTGTTGAAGTCCTCTGCAAGTCTCACTCTGATCATAATCCTCTCCTCCTTCGATTTGGTGGCGTCCATCTTGCAAGGGGTCCTAGACTTTTTTCGTTTTGAAGCTGCCTGGATTGACCATGAGGAATATGCAGATTTGGTAGTAGAGCCTGGAATTCCTCTAACCATAATACAATTGTGGCTCTCAACAAAGTTAGAGAAAATTCTATCTCTTTCAATCAAGAAGTGTCTGGTAACATTTTTCAAAGAGAGAAGCACATTGAGAAGAGTCTCAAAGGTATCCAAATCTGTCTAGAAAGAGTTGATTCCCTCCGACATTCCCTCGTTGAAAAAGATCTCCAACGTGAATATAGTCACATCCTTTTTCAAGAAGAAATGTTATGGTATCAGAAATCCAGAGAGAATTGGGTCAAATTTGGTGACAAAAATAACTCTTTTTTCCACGCTCAAACCATCATCAGAAGGAAGAGAAACAGAATCCATAGGCTTCAGCTTCCGAATGGTCATTGGTCCTCTGACACCACCATTCCGGAAAAATACAAGTTTCTCATTTGGCTAGCTTGTCACAATTCTGTTCCCACTCTATCACTGCTTTGCCATAGAAATATTGCTCCTTCGTAAATCTGTTCTCGTTATGAAATGCATGAAGAGACCTTTTTCCATTGCATCCGTAACTGCAGGTTTTCGAGGGCCATCTGGCTTCGTTTAGGCTTCAACGATCCAGCCTTCTTTACTTCTGATTGTGTGGTGGATTGGCTTAAGGAAGGATTGAAGGGATCTCAGGCTGTCACGTTTTCTATGTGCTTTAACAATGAAACAATGTCTCTTAACCTACTGTCTTCATACGGTCAGAATTCTGTAGCAGAAATCATTTCGAGCTTCTCCCCTTCCACTCCGGTTGTTTCTATTGAAAAGCATATCATGTGGAATAACAATAATTTTGACTGTGCTATCCTCAATGTTGACGGGAGTTGTATTGCCAACCCGATTCGAGCAGGTTTTGGCGGCCTAATTCGTAATAGCACAGGCTCTTTTCTAGCAGGTTTCTCAGGCTTCCTGCCTTCCACCTCTGACATTCTTCAAGCTGAGCTTACTGCTATTTTCCATGGTCTTTCTATGGCAAAGGAGATGGAGATAGTTGAGTTAGTTTGTTACTCGGATTCCCTCCTATCCATCAATCTTATCGTCGGCAACACTCCCAGGTTCCATGTTTACGCGGTTCTCATCCAAGAGATTAAAGTGTTTCTTTCTCAAGCCAACTATGCGCTTTACCACACTCTCCGTGAAGGCAATCAATGCGCAGATTCACTTGCAAAGCGAGGAGCCAGTTCAGACGTTGGTCTCAACCTCCACCAGAACCCCCTTGACGACTTACTTCCTTTGTTGAGGAATGATGCTACTGGAACTTGGTTCCTGAGATCCTAGTTTTTTCTTGCTTCTGCTTTCCTGTTTTCTTTTCTGTTTTTGTGCCTTTGTAACCAAAAAAAAAAGAACACTTTCAATACAATATTTCAAATTATCGATCGACAAATGCATGGTCGCCACTTTATACCTAACACTAGCAAATTCTCCAGCTACATTACAATACCTCGCTCCTTATACAAGTGCAACTCTGGCTGAATATTTTATACACCGTGAACGTCACACTGTAATCATTTATGACGAACCCTCCAAACAAGCACAGACTTATTGTCAAATGTCTATTCTATTACGAAGACCACCAGGTCGTGAAGCGTATCCCAGAGATGTTTTTAATTTACAACTATCAAATATAAACATTGTTTTTGTAATATCCCGCTTATTATTTCTACAATGATTTACCTGATAATTCACCTTAAGCGTATTTTGAGAGGAAGGGCATTTTAGTATTTTTGTGTGAAGAGTATTTAAGGGTGTTTGGAGTAGAAAATCTTCATTTTTCAAGTCTTTCCCTCTATCTAAAAGTCTTGGACAGAATTTCACTCCCTCATCTCTCTAGGTTGTCGACCCTAACCTCCCTCTTTCACCTCAATCTTTAGTTGTTCACAACTCTTGCAAGATTAAGATTTAAAGATGGGTGTTTGTGAAGATTATGTCAAGTGAAGCTAGGTAGAATCTCTCAAGTTGTGAGATCACCTTTGGAGAATCTTGCATGCTTTAGGGTTGCTTGAAGTTGCTAGATGATTGCTGAACTCTGTTTGTGGTGAGTTCTTAGATATAATTCCTTCCCTTGAATGAATGGTTACCTTGAGTGAGTAGATTTCATGAATGTTAGTGTATGTTTGTTTAAGTTAGTGCCATTTCCACATGATTAATGCTTGGTTGATGTTTATATGGCCATGCAATTGTTTTTCCTTGAAGTTTTATGTCTTCTGATGATTCTAGTACATTAGATTGATGGAAATTGGGGTGAAACATGAAAAATGATATTTTCTGCATTTCTGGTACGAAGAAATTCGCCAATAGCGAAATTCCCCAGGACCATTTCGCTAATAGCCAAATTTTTGGCTATTAGCCAAATTTCCAGACAGCTCACAGAGCCATTTCGCTATCAGCGAAATTCTGGCAAAAATGGCAGATCAAGTTCCACTTTTAGCTTACTTTTGGACCTCGGGTACCATCCGAAATCACTTGTTTAATGCAGATTAACATAAGAAAAACCCTCGATTTCCAATCACTACAAGAAAAAAAGCATTTTGCGACACTTACTCTGCGACCCCTACCTTTGAACTGTCGCAAAATAGACATTTGCGACAATTTATGCGACCGGTAGACCCAACAGCCGCAGGTCTTTTAGCTTTTATTTTTTTAATGCGCGCTTTCACTTAAAGCTTTTGCCCAAACTATTTCACTCCCGCTTTCTTACTTTCAGTCTCCCTCTCACAACATTAAAACCCTAAAACCCAATTTTATTCTCAATCTCACTTTCCCCAATTTGAAACCTAATTAATCTCTACCAATTTCACTCACTGTTCTCTCAATCTCACCACCACCAACCCTCAATCGAAGCTTATATTCCCTCAATCGGTTCACTTTTCCTCACTCAATCGAAGCTTTGATGTTCGTTTCCTTTTTCCAGTCTCAATCGAAGCTTTGTTCGGTTTGGATTCACAACCTATTCCTCCTTTTCGTTTCAGATTCAATCGAAGCTTCATGTGAAACCACTGTTGTTCGCTTCCTCACTGCTCCTTTCTCCACCTCTTCCTTTTTCTAGGTTATGATTTCACTCTCAGTTCACCACTTTCCTTTTCTAAGTTATAAATTATTATAATTTTTTGTTTATTTAAGAATTTTATTTTTTACATTTTCTGTTTTTTTCCTGTTGATTTGAGTGTTTTATTGTTAATTTCTAGATTTGTTTGAGTGTGATTTCTTGATTTGAGATTTGCTTGTGTTATTTCTCAGTTAGCGCATTCGGGTTTCGCCGTCGGGTGGCCGTGATCCACAGTTTAGCTCTCTTACTGCACCTTCTCAAGGTAAACCCTTCTCTTGACCTGTCTTACTCTTAGTTGTGATTTTGATGATTTTTTCTGAATTTTGAATTGAATACTTGTAATTACGTTTTACAATTGATCAACAACGTCAACGTAAGACATCAATGACAACGTCAAAAACAACGTAAGACATCAACGACAACGTCAACAACAACGTACAGCTCAAACATTATAATCTCATAGTTATTCATCAAGTTAATTCAACATATCCAGTTCATGTAGTAATTCCTCAACAAGTTATTCATATAATAATCATCAACATATATACATACCTTCATGTAATATTCCATCAACAAGTAATTCATATCATAATCATCAATGTGTATATTCATATATCAATTCATAAATCATATCATATTCATCATTTATGGCCACATCATATAGCATCATAACAATTCAACATAAGCATGCATATAATAATTCATCGACATATATATTCATGCAACAAATCATCAGTCAAGGTTATTCACGACAAACAAAGTTAGACTCATCACAACATAGGTTAAATACTCTTAAACACTATAATTGAACTCATAGTACACAAGCTTTGAAATTTGGAGACAATCCACAAGTTTTGGGTTGACTTAGAAATAGTTATGCGGGATTTTCATAAAATTTCACTAAGACCTCCTTGGAGTATTTTCATCATAACTCAAAAACCAACATTTTCACGTCGAACCAAAGCCATTGGAAAGCTAACAAAATTATCTACAACTTTGATGTTTTCACCAAAGACCAATTCTG
>Ga0228711_1002450_pt1 | contig 28536 bp, 20 predicted proteins | sample MedpolnodulmetaG_2_FD_177996 | JGI IMG/M metagenome (GOLD analysis project Ga0228711, IMG submission 177996) | Root nodule microbial communities from Medicago polymorpha collected in Santa Monica, California, United States - brown nodules | ecosystem: Host-associated > Plants > Roots > Nodule... | reverse complement strand
TGCACACTTACTTTATTAAACAGTTTTTGTGTATGAACTTCAGAACGTTCTGAAGTCAGAATATTAACTTAACACTTCCAAGTAAACTACTTGAGAATCACTTTTAAGTTTCAGGATAATTTTTAAAGGGTCACAATTCAAACCCCCCCTTCCTCGTGACTATTTTATCTACTTCAACTTTTTGGGTTTGATGACAATTTTGATATACTAGTTTATTTTGGCTACTTTTATCTTATAATTTGATGACAACTCTTATTTTGGCTACTTTTCATTTCCAACTATATGTAACATTTTGCTATAATGTAAAATAGAAAAGGTTCTGCTATAGTTACACTTACAAAAAAATGTGAAATAGAAAAAGTTCTGCTAAAGAAAAGGTTTTGCTATAGTTACACTTGAAAAAAATAAATATGAATATGGTACAATTGATAACAGTACAAAGCCAATTCATTACATGAAAATCCAAACATTACATTTGATATGAATATCGTTGAAAAATATGAATATGGTACAGAGCCATTTAGATACAAGGGTGTCGTATATAGGCGGAACACCCGACACAAAACCCCGAAACAACACTCCCTAAAGAGACTACCAAAATAAAACCTCGCCGCCTAACACTAGAGAATGATGCAAAGGTACACACTGAACCAAAACAGCCGAAAAATGAACATCCGGACAAGAGAAATGGCCCCCTACGCATACAACTGCATCAAAACCAGCCCCCTTGCACAACAAACAACGCAGAACCGCGCCACAGATAGCTGCTGGCAGCTGCTAATACCAACTGACAGCAGGAGCAAATAGCACCAACCGCCCCTACTGATGGCAAACACCAACCAAAATCGCAACACTTGCGATGAGCACCAAACCAGATGTCCCAAAATCTACAACGCAGATGATAATACAATTCAATACAATGTTGGGCTCCTCTAAGGATTCTTCCTTTAGGACAACAATACAACACCAGGACATAAAAACAGTCCGCAAGACAGAAAAATAACAACATTATATCCCTTGAACTTCATCATTGCTTATGGACTTGGCTCACTAACCCTCCTCACTATGATATTATCATATATGTAGCAGCATTACATGTAACAACAACCAAAGTCTAGCTCAAATTATGAATATCATCACTAGCAAAATCTGCAAAAAGAATAAGCCAGTGAAATAAAATACAAAGTGGGTTCCTCTAAATTGATATGAACAATTGAACATGTATGCAAAGATATATGTCAAAATTGAAGAATTAGAATGCCAAGGGAAAACCTTCATGTCTTTGTTGTCTTCTAGAAAACATGAATGAGAAAGGGCAGATTTGGGTCGTCGCAGTAACATATGGTGTTGCCTTCTCGAAAGGGTAGGTTTGCGAAGAGGCGTGACGGCTGCAGTGGCGGAGGGATTTACTTTAAGATGCGGCGACGACGGAAGTGGTGGAGGTTGTTAATCGGAGAGACAATTGTGAGAGATGGAGAAAGTGTATTCTCTCTCTTCGTATTCACTATTCCCATCCATGTTTTCTAACTTTTTTTTCTTCAGTAAATCTCAACCATTGGTTTTTTAATGTGCCACGTGTCAAGCTCATACTCAACAAACTTGAAGATCTCAATTTCTTAAGGAAATGGAGAGGATCTGCACCCGGTCAAAGATGCACTTTAAGGTTTTCACTCGAATTGAACAATCGACCATTGGTATTTATAATGATTTGATTTGAAATAAATTGTTGCCTTTGAAGGTGTCGTTAATTGCTTGGAGATCCCTCAATAAACGAATCTCAACAAAGGATAATCTTTTACGTTGCAGTGTTCTATCTCAATTAGGTTCGTTACTTTGTTCGGACGGTTGCAGTAAGGAGGAAACAATACATCATCTTTTTCTTGGATGTGACTTCTTTGATAGGGTACGAAATCTCATTTTTAATTTGTTGGGTATTCATTTTGTTAACTCAACTGATATGACCTAGCAAACTTTGCAATTTTGTGGCGTGCATGTTTTCAAAAATAAATTTGTTCTAGTTTGCAAGTCGTCTTGTTATCTTTTACCTAACTTATTTGAAAGGAGCATAATGTTCGGAACTTTTGCAATACTCAACTTACCTTAGATTAATTACTTAAACGAGTAAAGTTTCACTTTCAATGGTAGCTATCTGGCTGAAAACTTGCAAGCCAAACTCTTTAATGGATTTTCACTCTCGGTGAAATAACGAATTCCTTTGCACGAGTTTATTAATTTTGTGATTTTTCTTCTTCAACTTTTAGTTTTTCTTCATATTGATCAGGGACAAAAAATAAAATAAATATTTTTTGAGGATATTTTTTTACTTTTTTTTATACTAAAAATCAAAATTCATTATATTTTTATTTTTATTTTTAAATAAGAAAAACGTTTAAAAATCACACAGTATATAGATGAACTTATTCCATTCACCGGCGAATCTTTCTCCGGCTCCGCCACTCAATCTCTCGCCGGGAAATCCATACGAACCTTGCAGCCGCCACCTCTTCAGCCTCACTGTACTCGCGCATCATGCTTCTGCATTTCAAAGCATTTCTATCATCATCATTCTCACAGAGAGGAATCTCAAAGCAAATGCGTTGGATGCGAACACTGTGTTCGCACCGAGAGGATTCAGAAATGAAAGATTTAGTTGATTACATTGATTCATTGAAGAATTACGAGAAATCTGGTGTTCCTATTGGAGCAGGCACTGATTCGAATGATGGATTTGATCTTGGTAGAATGAGACGGTTATTGGATCGTTTTGGTAATCCTCACTCCAAATTCAAGGTTCAGATTCTCATTCTCACTCTATTGTTTATAAGCTATGAAACATAGACACAGACGCCGGATACAACACTGACATGTAGACACTGCTAATAATTTGAGAAAATAATGAATTAATTGAACGTAATCACATGAACCAGTGACACATTTCGGATACTAGACACGCCTAGTGTTGGTGCTACATAATTCATAAGCTGTTTTGAGCTTATTTTCATAAGTTATCCAGGATAGCTTATGAACACAGCTTATAGCTTATATGAAAATAATTTAACTTTATTTTATTTTTTGCTATAGAAATAGCTTATACGTAGGTGCTTATCATGGTAAGTGTTTGTGATAATAGCTGTAAAGAAGTTGTTTATTGAAACAAGTCCTAAGTGAGAGATAGATGTAAACTGTTACTCTTGTATATTCAATCAAGAATTTTATGTAATCTAAATAACCAGTGGTATTCAATTAGGACAACTATGATTTTTTTAAACTGGGAGTACAAAATTTTAATTAGGAAATTATGTAATCTAAATAAGAATGATAAAAGATTTTTGTAGTATTAAAAAACTTTTGAATTTTGAAGGGTTATTTTCTAAAGTGGATTTATAGGATTCTCTTGGGTTTTTAGTGATTAAAAGTGTAATCCTATCACATTGGAATCCTTGATACTGCGGAGGATCAAGATCATAACCAGTCTCAAACATAGTCGCATTTTAGTCTCGAAGAAATCGAAAGCCCTGATAACATGGTCTTGATCTCTGTTGCAGACCTTTATTTAGAACCTTTACTGCTACCGGTGAAATGGTTTGTGGTTTAGACCTTTGCAGTAATCCACAAGATTGAGCCTCACTCAATATGCCATTAGTGTCTTTCCCATTAGCCTTGGGGGCTCCTTTAAGGGTCATGAGTTTGTAGTAATTTAACTCAATGTTATGCAGTTGAAGTAAGTGATAAATAATAAGTGTTTCAATTTCTGGAAATTGTAGGCCGTTCATATTGCTGGGACAAAGGGAAAAGGATCAACGGCTGCTTTTATATCTAATATTCTGAGGACTGAAGGTTATTCTGTTGGTTGTTATACTAGGTAAAGGTTCTTTATTATTTTAGTTGTTTTTTAATGTTTAATTTTATATAACTGCAACAGCGTCAGCTTGTAACTTCGTCTACAATTCATAGTTTTTTTATGATTGATATATCATTGACGACAGGCTTTATTTTTCTCGAGCAGTCCACATATTCAGACTATCAGGGAACGCATTATGCTAGGAAGATCTGGCGATCCTGTTTCAGCGAAATTGTTAAACAATCTCTTTCATAGGATCAAGCAAGATCTTGACCAAGCAATTAAAGAGGAAAACGGTTGCATAAGCCATTTTGAGGTATTGAACTGTTGAAAATTGTTATCAAATTGCTGAGCTAACTTAAGGAGTTACTGTGCTGAGATTTTGTTGAAAATTTGGGTGTGAATGCACATTGATTAGGAATATGTTAAGCGTAGACAATGTAAGTGAATAGGATTATTGTTATAATGTCGTTGCAACTTAAATCACTTAAGGAGATATTTCAATTTCAGGTTTTCACTGCCATGGCATTCATCTTGTTTGCAGATGAGAAAGTTGACATTGCGGTTATTGAGGTTAGTTATATATTTTACTTCATCCAACAACTTCCTGTTACAAACTTCATATCAAATAATTCTTCTTATAGTACTGCTGTTATCGCTCTCACCAAGAAAATCTTGAGTTGAATTTCACTTTTCCTTGCTCCAGCGAGTGCATTGGGGTGGTTGAGGTTGTTAGCATTGGTCTAGTAGAGATCTGAACTAGCTGTGTATGCAAGATAGAATGGAGGGGGGATGATAAGAAACAAATAATGTGTTATATAATTTATTAAACCAGACCCTCAAATTGTCTTGGTGCCATCTCATCAACAGTTTTTCCACATAAGCTTGGTTTTGCCATGTCAAGAAAAATCCTATGAGTCTACTTTGAAAAATCTCGTAATGACAAATAGTAGCAAATTTCATGACAATATAAGCCATTTCACTTTGTACCGTTTCATCTATACCTATTTTCTTACCGTTATTCATCTTTTAGTAACAACTCATTCTCCTTCAATGCTCAAAGTTACGTTTCATCAGTTTTGCATACCCAACAATAATGATACCATTACTCAATTTATTCATTTGGTGGACAGTTGGCTCTTAGCCTCCTACGTTAATAGGTTTATGATAAAGTGCAATGAAAATCAAGAACCCAAAAATATACAATTATACACCACTTCTCCTAATCTGAGCCTTCTGCAGTTAATTAAAATCACCAATGAAATGGTGCCAGCTAATATGCATCACACTACTAGGAGCCACATCAAGAAAATGACATTATAATTCAAGTGATCTCTAGCTCTCTCATGGTTAAGCTTTCTGCAAGGTATCACCTTCACCTTATAAGATTCTTTCAATCTTCAAAATTTGGATGAAGGGAAGCCCTGGAGGATTTTTCGTCTATGGTGATTGGTTATGGCATCAAAGTGAATTTATCTTCACATTAAAAAAAAAAACAATTTATCTTGAAGTTTCTTAGGGCCTTGAGGCGGTTTGGCAGTGTTGTTGAGCTTGTGAGTAAGAGATAGCTTATATCTACTCTTTGGGAGGGCTTTCATCGCATCTCATTATAAGGTTCATGGATTACACTTAACTCTTGAATGTGTTACATGTATCAAATCAATCTATTTCTGTTTTTTTTAGGATTATTTATTCACTGCTATTAGAAATTTACACAATTCAACAAAAAAAAGAATTTTTTTCTTTGAACACACACGTAGGACTTGAGTAGTTTTCCTATATTGTTTGTCACACTCAATCCTACGAGTTGAAATATAAACAGGTCCAACTGATTTATATATGGGTTCAACATAAATCTTAGGGATCATATGTATTTCAACCAATAAAATTTACTATGTTTTACTGTCAAACAATTAGCTGTGTTTTGATATTATGATATTTGAGCTATGTTATTTGGACACACCCAACACCTCTTTGAGCTTAACAAAGCTTGCTACTATTATAGATTGTGACCGTATTTAAGATTAACGCAAACTTATATTCTCTAATCTCTACCAAACTTACATTTTCTATTTTTTATATTCTCTACCAAACTTACATTTTCTATTTATATATCATCATCATTTCATAATTCTTAAATAAATTAATAGAAGCATATATTCACACGTGCAACCACACAACGCGCGGGTTAGCATCTAGTGTTGATGAATAGAGACTCTGAATTTGGCTATTATGCAGAGATGCAGGATCAGGGAGTGAATTCCCTTACAACATATGGTCCTTAAAACAGAGTAACTGAGTTAACTGACATTTATTCCAACCTGTTCCTGATCTGTTCAATGTTGCTACATAAACTCTAACTCCTAACTAACTACTGCTGAAACCAATTTTATTTACTGACTAACTCGCTAGCTGTCTTAGTGCTTATTCCTTTGTGCACCGATGTTAAAAACCTTATTTTATTGTGTACAGGCTGGGTTAGGAGGTGCACGAGATGCAACAAATATTATATCAAGCTCTGGACTTGCTGCAGCAGTTATAACGACTGTAGGTGAGGAACACATGGCAGCTCTTGGGGGTTCGTTGGAAACTATTGCAATGGCAAAGGCTGGAATTATTAAACAAGGTTGCCCAGTTAGGTGTATCTCTTTGTAGATCTCATATTCATGTTATTGTGATATGCTGAAATTGACAGGGTATATCCATTTGTCTTGGTCATGAATGAATTTTCATAACTACAAGAACTTTCTGAGTGAATTGGCAAATGTAGATCCATTTTTTTTTGGTGAACAAGTTCCATCCAATTCTTATGTACACAAAACTAGCAGTTTTTGTTCTAAAGGGGAGCCAATAATGATAAATGTAAAATATTATTTTTGCTTCTAATCTTTAGTCCTGTGGCATTTTTTAATGTTGTGGCAGCAACGAAACATTTTTTAAGGATGAAGTCAAATGTTTCTTTTTTTGTATTGTTTATATGTAATGTATAAATACAGATTTCGAAGTTCATTTATTGAACAAGCAGAAAAGTAGAAAACCAAAATGAAAATTTAGTGTTCTTTTTTAATAATTGTATTTGTAAATTACTTTGAAAGAGGCCCATTTTCTCCTTTATGTTTTGCTGACTAAAATATACATTTCAGTTGGTGTTAGGTGGGCCGTTTCTTCCTCATATTGAGCACATTATTCGAGAAAAAGCAGTGAGCATGGATTCCCCTGTAGTATCGGCATCTGACTCTGGGAATAACTTAGCAGTAAAAAGTTTCAGCATACTCAATGGCAAGCCTTATCAAATTTGTGATATAGAAATACAAACTGTCAAAGACTTGAAACTGGTAAGAGCTTGTACTCTATAGCTTTCAGTGTTTGTTTAGTTTAGCTAATGCAGTGTAGGCCACTGAAGATTGGCATCTTGGCAATATGATGTGCAATTTTGTAGTTAGCATTCTTTAAATTTGATGTAGTTTGGTGCAAGACATATTTTGTCTCCATCTAGACCACATTTATGGGAAATTCATTCTTAGGAATGAAGTTTGTTGGAAAGATTTAACAGTCATGTTTTGTGCCATTAATTCTTTTTGAGAATAATAAAACATATTTGTAACAAAATTTTATTTCTCCAAATGGAAGAAATGGAGAGGCTAATAAATGGAGAGACTAACAAATGGAGAGGATCTTAACTCATTTTATAGGTCATATAATAACTTGACGACATATATTTTCCTGTTTGCACATTAAAGTTTTATTTCAACATTAAAGTTTTATTCCTACAAAAGAATGTGGTCATTGAAATTTTATTTTTTATTCACAAATTCACAAATTTTTAACTCTTCTACAGAGCAAGGAAAACTTTTATTTGTTGCTTAATTTTTAAAAACATTCTTAATACCAAATATCATAACATATTCTGAAGATAACATATTGATAATGTTCTACCATTAAAGCTTTTATTAGAGTAATAGTCCACTTGAATGTGATAATCTACAACAAAATTAGGGAGTTCAAAATTATAACAGAGTAATAGAGAACTTTTTGAGCTTCTAGTCTGAAATCTGAATGTTCAAAGAAGTGCAGCCCCCCTCTCTACTACCACTTTGCTGTGCTAGTTTACTAATTTTCAATCTATATTTTATTTTTTATCATGGGAAAGTTTATGAGCAATGTACTAAGTATAGCTATTCACGCAGTCCTGTAAGTTGCATGATTTGAAGCTGCAAATGCCTGGTGCTCACCAACTTCAAAATGCAGCAACTGCTACTTGTGTGGCACTCTGTCTTCGTAATTTAGGTACACATTTTCTAACATAGCTTGGCCTTTGACTTTTCTTTTCTTATGAATATAGTATATTGCCATTCTAGTTCAGAAGCTATAAATCATGTACTCACGCACGGACACAGGACGCAACGCGACACTGGGTCACCGGTAATGTAAAAACATAGGACACAGACACGGCTATTTATATGGTATAGTAATAAAATTAATTTATGAGCACGATTTATACAAAGTCTAAAACGAGAAGCATAATTTATGTTTATTTAAACTCAGTACTTTCAATCAACCAAAAAAAGACAAAAACACAAACCGAGTACTTTCAATTATGAAAAATATTCTAAAACAAAATGATAAAATCATATCCTAGTCACTTCACATTGAGAAAATCAGCCTCTAAGCCTAGCTAATCTAAAGACAAGTTAGCAACTTCAAGAAATCCACTATCATCCAATGATCCAAACTCATCTCCAACAACATCCCACATTTTAGTTTCCTCTTGATGAGATACTAAACCTTCCGCTCTATGTAGTGCCATCTTGTTTCTCTTCAAAGAATAGATAAATGAATATGTGCTCCAATTTCTTTCACAACATGAAGACGAACAAGGTTGTGCAAGTAACTTAAGTGCAACCTTTTGAAGTAATGGAGCTCGAGCACCATGAACCAATCATCATGTTTTTGGATCCATCTTATCTCTATCAACAATAGGATCAATATTGTCAAAAGGTTGGTTCATGGTGCTCGAGCTCGATTACTTCAAAAGGTTGCACATAAGCTACTTGCACGGTTTTGTTCATCTTCATGTTGCGAAAGAAATTAGAACACAATATCATTTTTCAATTCTTTGAAGAGAAACATGATTGCACCACATAGAGCGGAAACTTTAGTATATTTGCATAGTAACCTTCGACTTCTATCAAGGAGCACTCCCCAATACCATCAAGAAGAAACTAAAATGTGGGATATTGTTGGAGATGAGTTTGGATGATAGTGGATTTCTTGATGTTGATGACTTGTCTTTAGATGAGCTAGGCTTAGAGGTTGATTTTCTCAATGTGGAGTGACTAGAATATGATTTTACCATTTTGTTTTAAAATAGTTTTTGTAATTGAAAGTACTCGGTTTGTTTGGTTGATTTATGTCTTTTTTTGGTTGATTGAAAGTACTGAGTTTAAAAATACAAGAGGCTTCTCATGTTGGTCTCTTTATAAATTGTGCTCATAAATTGCTTAATTTTATTAATATATATATACCCGTGTCCTATGTTTTTTACATTACAAATTTTCCCGTGTCCGTGCTTCATAGGTGTATTCTATTATGCGTGGTATAACGCCTCTTGCATTTTTGTGCGTACATTGGTTAAGTATTTTCTATCTCTCCTACTCAGTTATTTTTGTAGTTTTCCTCTTGGTCTCTGTCATTTTGGCCCTAACCATGACAAATGAAATCAAAGTCTTGTGTTGTGTTACACAACACCATTAGTTACAAACAAATAGATAATTAGTAGACATAAGTAAAGAGGGTAGATAGGGGCACAAAGTATATAAAAAATAGAAAAAGGGAAGAAGAGGGTAGCCAGTCATTTGAGTGAATTGCAGCCTCTGGACCTTGGGTTATATAGCCCCAAAGTTTTGCATTGTTATGTAATCAACCAATTCATATTGTAAGTCTAAATTTTCTTGCTTTGGTAATAACCATCACCATAAATTGTTTATTGGATGATTAGGATGGAGAATTTCTGATGAATCTATAAGGTGTGGGTTAGAGCGTACATCCCTCCTTGGAAGGAGTCAGCTCCTAAAATCTGAAGAAGCCAAGGCCTTGGGACTTTCTGGAGCAACAATACTGCTTGATGGAGGTTGACTGCTCTTCTCTTTTTATTACCATGGGATAACCTGATGATTTCATTTTGTTTAAAAAAATTGGGTTCATTTGCTTTGGAAAATTTTCTAGAAATCCTCTAATTTTTTTGGATAACACTTGTGTGACATTGTGGTGCCAATGTCATGTGACATTGGCCAACCACAATGTGACAAGTGGTTTTCTTCTCCCTCTTACATAAGAACTTTTGTTTTTTTGTTTTTTTTAAGTAAAGGGTGGCATGTGTCACACTAGTTGGCCAATGTCACTTGACATTGGCACCACAATGTCACACAATCGTTGTCCAATTTTTTTTAAGGAAAGATAGACATGAAAATATGATAATTCTCTGTTGCAGACTGGACACATTGTTAATATTTCATATTGTCCTCGCTTGTGAAAAAAAAGGGCTACCAAGATCATGCTCTGGGTGTGATTAGTTTCACGCCTGTCAGTGCCTTTCAATTTCCATACAAAAATAAGTACTCTTGAATTGAACCACATGATTTTTGCTGGTTTGCAATTTACTCATTTTAAAGAAGTCAAATTACTTAATGAAACATGAAGTTATGAAACATGCTAAAGCAGTAGTTTAAATAAAATATGTAAAAGACTTATGAAACATGCCAAATTAAATGGAATTTGATTGTAGAATCATGAACAATATGGTGCAAATTCAAGTGCATAACCTGTTTGACAGTTTATGTTTGTAAAATTTCTAATGGTATTGTAAAATGTGAATTTATAAGCACCATAGTTATGATTGTGTCTATTCATTCTGTAGCCCACACCAAAGAATCTGCCAAAGCACTGACAAATACAATAAAGATGGCGTTTCCCAAGGCTCCATTAGCTTTTGTTGTTGCAATGGCGTCTGACAAAGATCATGCAGGTTTTGCTAGAGAGATTCTCTCAGGTAAACTATGCTAATCTGATGTGGTAATTGAATGAAAAATAAAATATCATATCATCGTATTAACTTTAGTTTCATAAACTTTGTTGAATGGAGGAATAAAATGTCAACTTGATTTAATTCATTTAGACTTCTAATTTCAGCCAGTCTATAATGCCTTTATCGGTAAAAAGATTTAAACTAATAATTCAAAATAAACTAGCATAGATATGTCGAGCTGTGAAGTTTAAAATTGTAATTTCATTCAATTTACTCTCCAACTACCATTTATAATTCCATATTTTTTTGTTTGTTTGAAATTCACTCATTTTAAAGAAGTCAAATTACTTGATGCAATATGTAGGCTTTTGTTTAGCTGAACATTTTAAACTAGTGTAAAATGCACTCCTAAAACTCAATATGCTGCGGCATTTGTTCAGGTGCATATGTGAAGACTGTTATTTTGACTGAAGCTTCTATTGCTGGAGCTGTAACTCGAACAACACCAGCTTCTTTGTTGAGAGATTCGTGGATTAAAGCTTCTGAAGAGCTTGGCGTTGACATTTGTCATGATGGCATGACAGAATACAGAGAATTATTTAAGGAACAGCCAGTAAGCTCAGAAAGCAATTTGACTGATGGTAAGACCATATTGGCTACTGAGTCTTCTTTAAAGGATTGCTTGAGAATTGCAAATGAGATTCTAAACAGAAGAGGAGATGAAAAGGGTGTTATTGTCATCACTGGATCACTGCATATTGTATCCTCAGTCTTAGCTTCTCTTGCTGATTAAATAGTTTTACATAGTGTATGATCACCATTCAATAGCAATGTACTTATTAAGTCTAGAATGGATATTTTAGATATTTAATAGGAACAGTATGAGGCTTATCTAGTATTTGATTACATTAAACCAATGTTTTGTACAATTGGATCCGAAATTATATTTGTATACATATCATCGGAAATCAGGTTAGGTGGCATTTAGGGAAAATAATCTCTTAACTTTCAAGCCCCACTCTTCTTATGGTGCCGCTCTGCTAGGGTTTATCCCTATTAGGTCCCAGCCGTATAGTGTCATAATCATCCCTTGTTGGTGCCTATTCTTCCCTTGTGTGACTGCCTTCTTTCTCTTTTGTTTTGCTCGTTGTTTTGTAGCTTGGCATCAATGAGAGTGTCTTATTTTGTCGGTACTGTATTTTGAGTAAGGAGCTTATTGTGGTTATGACCAATTCAACATTCTTTCGGTCTTACAGAAGACTTGTCAACATGTGGTTGATTTGGTCATTTCAAAGACCACCTATAGTCGAAATGGGCAAACATCTAGAACTTCTTTTTTTCTTTCTGAGGATGGATGTAATTGAAGACCGTTGATCTTTCATTATTCTTGATCATTGGCCACATGTATGTGGAAAAATTTAGTCTGGTTGTTAGGATTAAAAGTTTGGCTTGTTAACGTACTTTTGACTTCTAATTTTTTTATGTAAATTGATAGCATGTATTTGACTTTTAAAATGTGGATGATGAGTGCCCCAACTCATAATAAATTGGATTCTTGTTTCAAAATTTGAATGAAGCTTAAGTTATTGAAAGAAAAAAAAAGGTTCGGTGGCCCTTTAATTAGTACAATATTTGATACAATATTATGAGTCCTAAATCACAAACAAAGGCTGTGCCTACCTAAGGTTCACATAGATTTAGCCTAAACATTAGTCTAAGCATAAGTATTGACAAATGGTGTGTTAATTAAGGGATGAATACAAATAATGAGAAGCATCTGGAATGACATTAGAATATCAGAATAATAAGAAATCAATCTTCATTGATCTATGCGGATATGGCACTGATATGATATTATATTGTATTCTTTGATTATGTTGCTGTTTATTCTCCAATAGCATGCATATATCTTGAAATTCTTTCTTTTTTCTGTCCAAAATTCACCTCTATAACTGTAATTTTTGACAGTTAAGTGGAACTATTAGTATTAAGTGTATTTTAGGTTTCATTTATAGAGGTATCAAAATGGATCCTAGAAGTAATGCTAAAAATTTGTCTTCCTTGTGTTACTTAATTCAATTGTTTAGTGATATATTTTCAATTTCTCTCTTTTCTACATCTATGTTAGAAATTTAATTTCTACTTGTATAAATTTAATTCTTATTCAATTATATGTACGTGACCATTATTGAGAAGTTGAAAAGTGAAAGGCTTCCTAAAATTTCAATAATATATTTTCCTGTCAAGAAAAACAGTATCAATTTTACGTGATTTTACTATCGCGGGCAAGATATTTATCATAGAAAGTTAAAATCAAAACTTGGTTGTTTACCATGTTTCTTTGAAAAATTCGGGAAAAAATTAAATAAAACAATCAATGTTTTCTTGCAATACTTAATTATTGATGGAAAACAAGGATAAGCTGACAATAAAACAAATTAACCAAACAATAATGAATCGGTACAAGAGGTAAGTGATATGAGTCATTTAAATAAATTGTAGTGTTAACTTGTGCCCTTAAGGCACATGTTAAGAAACCAAAAGAAGAAATATCTTCTTATTATAAAAGCTTATAAGGTTAAGCTTTTGTTTAACCCTAATCATAAGCTAAATTTCCTTCCTAAGCATCTTAACCTATCTTCCTTAAGAAGTCTCACGTGTGCATTTAATGCAGTTTTAAAAGTCATTTCTCTCTGAATACTTGGTGACTTTCTAGCTGCCCATTTTGAATTTGAATTTCCCTCTTTCCAACAATTAATACAACCCTAATTAAACTCTAATCTTTTTATCTTCTTATTATAAAAACTTATTAGGTTAAGCTTTTGCTTAACCCTAATCATAAGCTTGATTTCCCTCCTAAACACTTTACCTATCTTCCTTAGAAAGTCTCACAAGTGCATTTAATGTAGTATTAAAGGTCATTTACCTTCCAATTCTTGGTGACCTTTTATCTACCAATCTTCTTCTTCTTATTATTATAAAAACTTATTAGGTTAAGCTTTTGCTTAACCCTAATCGTCAACTTGATTTCCCTCCTAAACACTTTACCTAGCTTCTTTAGAAAATCTCACAAGTGCATTAATTGCAGTATTAAAGGTCATCTACCCTCCGATTCTTAATGACCTTTTATCTATCAATTTAAATTTGAATTTTCCTAATTAATTTTCCTCTTTTGGCTCTCTGTATAGAAACATGTATGGAATAGAATTTTTTCGTCATCCTTAATTAGGAGCACATGTTATGTATGGTAACCTATACTACCACATTTAACTAATATACTATGCGGTTTTCCAATGAAATATCATGATTACCTACTATGAAAAATAACCCATCGGAAAAGTGCTCTTTCAATGTATTAAGGGGTGGGTTGCGTTAATGTATGTCCTATAATTTCAATGTTGTGAATGTTATTTTTCTTCATTAGGTGCATTTGTACTAAACAAAGCATCTTCTCTTCTTTTATTTGTTTCTTTTATCCTCTTTGCAGATTAAAAAATTTCCTCTAATTTTATTTTAATAAGTGCAAGGAAGTGTGATTATATTTTTGATTTATTCTATGTACAAATATATCTTGTTATGATTATCACTCCATATTTAGATGATTTTTAAATTATATTTTTTTGGCTTTGTTGTCAAAATATGAAAATAATTTTAATGAATTTTGTCTCAAATATGTTAAAACTAAATAGATGTTTTGATAAGATCGAAATACCCTAATAGGGCATTTAAAGAAAATCTTAATTTCAATATTATTTCTCTATTGAATTTTATGTTTTCTAATAGACCCGGGCATCGCACGGGTCAAAAGTCTAATTCTCTAAAATTTTGTGTATTTAAAAGTTAAAGATTAAATGTAATGCATACATTCCAATAAACTATTTCTATATTTGATTCATTAACCTGCGCCTTAAAGCCACAAGTTAGCATTTCCTTTAAACAAATGGTCAAGAGTTCAATCCATAGACTTCTTATGCACCGCAAATTCATTTAGAAGGATAGAATTTATCATTCAATGAACATTAGTCAATGTGAAAATTTTATACCAATAACATGTAACCTAAAAAAGAAGCCAACCAATCTCTAAGTGCATCATGAGCTATTAATACATTTTTTAAAACATTGAACAAACTTTTAATTTTGAAAGTAGCATTTGTCTTTTGCATAATACAAACAACATAAGAAATGTTTACTATTTTATTATCAAATGGAGGGACCTTAATAGAGGACTACAATTTTTCATACAAAGGTTGTTAGATGCTTAATTGTTAGCCCATGGCATATTTTCTTGCAATTGCCTCATACCCGTTTTTGTCTGTCTGATATACATCAGCAATTTCAGGAACCAAAAGATCATCAGGATTTGGGTCCGTCAACAAGGAAGAAATAGAGAGCAATACCTATAGATGTCAGAGAAATAATGAAAATGGAAATACTGATTAGATATAACTCCATAACCACATCTTAATATAGGTACCATTGTTATGTAAAAAAAAACTACATTAAATATGAGGTGTCCTCAAAGGTGTGGTATAAGATTTTAAGGTGGTTAGGTTGGTTGCTGATTTTGCATATGGATTTGGTTTGTCTTGTTGAGAGGGTTTTCGGGACTAGCTGGGAGATATAAGATTAATCATGGTTTTTTTTTTGATCTGACGTATTGTTGTGTGGACCATCTGGATAGCTCGTAATGATATTGTGTTTTCTAGTAGGACTCTAAATATGGAGGAATTTGTTCATAAGTTCCAATTCTCTTCGTGGTATTGGTTTTTTGGGAGTCACCTTGTTCTCACTAGCAGTGTGTGGTGAAGCCAGTAGTCTTTCTGTTTGGAGGTCTTGTTTGGGTGTCTTTGATTAGGTGTTATTTGAATTTCTCTTATTTTAACTTGAACAAAATGCTTCATAAATTTCTATTATTTTGAAAATTCTTCAAATTAATCATCTAAATAATGAAAATTAAATAAAAGAATTTGAATTCCCTCAAAACATTACATTACCTCAAAATATTTTTCTCATCAAACACATTCTTAATTAAGGTTATTTATTTATTATGTTGAATTTTGGACAACCTTCACTGGTATTGTTAAAAACATTGTGATGAATCCCTAGTTCAATAAATTCTTGTTGTCAACAAGTGTAAGAAACAATCAAATCTTAGTTCAAAAGTAAATTGCAATTGAAGAATGGGAAGCATAATTTAAGGAATGAAAGCTTATCTCAGTATTGGACAAACAGATAAACAAACCTTGGTAATGGGAAGCATAATTTAAGGACCTGTAATATATTGAATTTGAAACAAGGTCAAAACAAAAATAAACACAATTTTTTTTCAAAGTGCCAACATAAGTAGTGCACCTAAAAAAACAAAAGGTTACATAATGTCCCATTATCCACAATGTCAATTGGTATAATGGTATATATAACTTATCTGATAAAGTAGTTTCATCGTACCTAGCCACTTATACAAAAAAATTCACATGGTTACTAGTTGCATAACTAGTTTGTTAAGCAAAATCTAGATCATGACATAAGTTCGATAATATTTGGCACCAAAATATACCAATGATATAGTTCTTTATGCATTAAGGTAGTGATTGGACCATAATCCAAGTATAATATGTTAATTTACAACATCTATCAATACCCATCTACAACAACTCCAAAACTGATTTATGAATAATCTAGTCAAGAAACAAATAACATCATCAATAGATGCATAATCTAGGAAATAATATTGTTAGGTGAAAAAAGAAGATAAATATAATTTGATATTTATAAAATTTAAAATTGCACATTGACGCCAAACTATGAAAACATATAAACGTCCACTTTATCTATTCAACAACAACATCATAAAATCCTCGAATCTTGTATCCACATGGAGCCAAACAAACATTGTCCTTATCCACCAATGATACTAAAACCAATCTCGACACAACACCCACTTCTAGGAATGGATCCATGAATTTTAATTTGTATGGGTAAGATCATGTAATATTAATGTTTAGATAAAAAAATAAATAAACATATACGTCATAAAACATTGACATGATTATCATTTAAAATTCCATGCATACAACTATGTTAATGAAGTGAAAGACGTCGATACCAATTTATACCAAAAAAATTGAAGATACCAAAATGGATTAATACCTTAAAGAACCCCTTTAATTTGGACTAAGTCTGAAAATAGCCTCAGTAAAAATAAAAAAAAAATACATATTCCACCCTTATAATTTTAGATTCGTCATAATTAGTCTTTACTCTGTTAACTGTGAACTGAAGAATGAAAATGAGTTGTTGAATATAAAAAAGTGGTGTTGGTGCGTATTTGAAATTGGTGGACTTTTCTTTTTCTTCTACGTGATTAGGATATTATTAATTGTTGATAATCATTTTAGACATTTTATTTTTATTTATCTAGATTCCAAATAATGTCTCGTCATTGAACACGCATGCGGGGGGGGGGGTGAGAAAAGAGACTAGAAACGAGTCGATGGCATTGTGCAATGCTCGTTCATTGTTGTGTTTTTGGATTGATGCAATACTTTAACTAATCAATTAGGGAATTTGACAAGTTATGACCCTTAATGGATTTATTCGGCAAGTGTACCAGATGTATCGTCAAATAATAATGGATTGTTGTATCTACTAGACAATTAAAATGTACTCATTGAGTTGCTTTGCAAAAGAAAATTAAAATAAACTTAATTCAGAACGATGACAAGTGATTAGGATTGTCTAAATCTTCACGAGAGTTAAGCAAAATATACCACGACCAATATCTTGACTCAAGGTCACACTTATCTAATATAGAATCTTAATGTTTTAGGTGAAACTTACACTATTATCTAATATAGAATCTTAATGTCTTAGGTGAAAAACACTATCAAAAGCTTTATTAGCCAAACTTATTGTTGGAACATGTGTGGAAATTGAGTTAAAAAGATTAAACACAAATTTTCATATTGGGCAGAACTAGTGTTGTGTGAATTGAAAAAAGTGGAAGTCCCACGTCGGATGGAACACACACATTAGTAGTGTTTATATAGTGGGGGTATACCTCTAATAGGGGTACATAATTAAGTGAACGAAGTAAGCACTAGAGAAAAAAAAAATATTGATATATATTTTATTGTTTGGAAATGATAAATTAAATTATTAATTTGATATTTATTAGAAAGTGCTTTCTTAGTCCCCAAGTTTTGTTAAAATATTTTGGAACGCAATCTAGAATATTTTGGAACACAATCTGAAATATTTGGGTAGGCAATCTAATATATTTTAGTACTTGATCTCAAATATATTTTGGTACATAATATAATATATTTTTGTACTCAATATAATATATTTTGGTACTCAATTGAGATGTTTTTGTACTAGATCTAATATGTGAATTACTTAATCACAAAGCAATGTATTACTTGTTCCCAAAATTCCTCACTTATTAGTTGTGAATTTTCTCTATAAATAGAGAGCTCACACAGTGCATTCTACACACCGAAATTCACAGTTGATGCTTCCTGTGTTTTTCCTCTCTTCTCCCTCTTTCGACTTGTGTTGACAAGTCCTTCTCCTTTTTCTACTCCTTTCCGTCCCTTCGGAATTAAGAGTGTTCTTAAGACTATATAGTCCCCTGTCGGTATATTGTCCTTCGGAATCAAGAATGGTCTTAAGAGCATAGTCCCTTCAATTATTTATGTCTCTTTAGAATAAATAAAATATTTTAAGATCATAGTCCCTTTTCGGTATAATAAGAATGATCTTAAATGTAACGCCCTATTTATTTATTTGATTATTTTGGTCAAGTTTAGAGTCTTTTATATGATTTATGTTGATAAGTGTCATGTTGTTGTGTATTAATATTTCATTAAGTGGCTTTATTTATTATTTAGTAGGATAGGTTGGAAATTAGAATAATTAGACTTGAAGGGGGCTGAATTAGAATTAATTAGAAATAAGTGGAATTAATTAGAAATATGATGAGGTTAAGAGATATAAAAACTAAGAGTCAGACAAGTTTAGGTTTAACAAAGCTTTTGGGAGAAAAGAGGAGAACCAAGAAAAGAGGAGAACCAAGAGAAGGGAGAGCTCGTAGAATCTTGTAATCACCTAATCTAAGGTAAGGGTGGGACTATCATTCTCTAATCTTAGGTTATATAATTCTGAAATTGAATTTAGCATGTAGTTGTTGTTGTTGTTTTGTGAATTTGAGAATTAGGTTTTAGGATAGAAATTGGTTGTTAATAGAGTAGAAAATCCATTGAATTCGTGTATAATTGATGTTCAGGTTGTAGAATTATCATAGGTTGAGTTCCCTATCAAATTTGGGATTGGGGTAGATGGAAATTGGGTTTTTGGGGTGAAAAATCATTCTTCCCGACAGAAGTCTGTCACGACTCGCTACGGCGAGTAATCTGCTCGCGAGGCGAGCTATATCGTGACAGAGAGCAGTGTTTGCTCGCCACGGCGAGTAATCTTCTCGCGACGGCGAGTAAGTTAGCCCGCGAGGCGAGTTACATAGTAGCAGTGTACCTTTTCATGTTCCTGCGTCATTTTCACACATTTCTGTTTTGAATCAGCCTTTGGTGTGAACATGAAAGTTTTAGGTAATATTGTCAGCTTTCAAATGGCTTTGTTTGTCATGAATAATTTTGATTGATGAATTATTATATGAATGTATATATTGATGAGTTACTATATGAATGCATATGTTGATTAATATGATGTTACATGATGTCGCTCATAAACGATGAATTATGGAATTATGATGTGGAGTCGTTGTTGTTGTTGTTGTCGTTGTCGTTGATGTCGTCAATGTCGTTGAAGTTATACGTTGTTGTCGAATAAGTTGTTGGGTCCATGCATACTCATATAAAGCTAGGGGCTCATGCCCTGTTGAATGTTTAATCATTCATACCATGTTGATTTGAGAGCCTATGCTCTACACGTTGATTTAAGAGTCGATGCTCTACACGTTGAATTGAGAGCCTATGCTCTAACACGTTGATTGGTACCACATGCATACTGCATAGTCAAGTTGTTGTTGTGTCATTGCATTGTTGCGTAGTCGTCGTCGTCGAGTTGTTGAGTTGTTGTCGTTGTTTTAATGTCAAGCAGAAATAATTGAAGAATTATGTGAAGTATTATTGTTGTTTAGTTGTTGTTGTTTATGTTGTTAAATTCCGTTGATGAATTATATGCTTATTATTATTGAATGTGAATCTCACCCATTCTGTTTGAATGTTGTATCTACGTGGATAACGTTCAGATAACCAGGATTAGCTGCTGATGTGAGTTGACTCTCTCATGCGTCGTCTTAGGGTCGCTCTGATACGTATTGGGATGGGGATATTTGCTTTGTTTTCCTTGTTACGTATTATTTATGAACTATGTTGTCAAACTATTTGAACTAGGATTTTCATTAAAGTTGTTTATGTTGAGGCCGTAGTGCCAAAGTTGTCGAATGAAGAATTAATTTTCCGCTGCGATGTAATTGAATTTTGAGAAAGTTGTTTTAATAAATTGTAACTTTACTCAATTTATACTTCAATGTAGTGTGGCATTCCGTTTTACGTTGAATACTTTGATTTATATGTATTATTTACAAATTTGGGAAAACCGGGTGTTACATTAAACATATATATCCTTCTTCAATTCATGGAGAAGTTAGATGTTAGAATGGTCGTAGCACCATATTTGAGTGGTTGAAATACCATATTGATATTTGGAAAAGTGGGATGTTAGAAGGGTGGCAACACCATATTTGAATGGTCTCAACACCATAATAGAGTGGTCACATTACCATATTGGTTTCAGTATTAAAAGAGTGGTCTTAGTACCATATTGAAAGTGTAATTCTCGAACGGTTTTCTACAGTGCAGTAGTTAATCACACAGTTGTAGTTGGGCTTGTTTTATCCTGGAGGCGGCGTGGTTGATAGTCTGCCTTGCACGATTTTGGGCAGTGCCACGAAACGTCTTAAAGAGAGCGACCTGGACGTGACTCAACCTAGTAACAACTTCTGTAGAAATTAGAATTTGGAAGCCAAAATAAAACAGTTTGGAAATCCAAAAAACAACATCTATTGAGCTTTAACCCATATGTAATATGTTAATTTTAAACATTCAATTCTATGGTGGTATTTGCTTGAAAACTGGGAACGTGTTCATCCTCGAAGTCTCAAATTCAATTATCTCCGGTGTCAATTTTATTGGGCTAATTAAACTTCATAAACAAAATATGGGACAAATATCCATTAAGTGCACATTATGATAATTAACCTCTATGGGCAAAATTGGTCTTTTATTCTTTCCTCAATTACACCATCCCATTTGGAATGAGGATCACTTGTGGTGTACTTGCTGAAACTTCTTGATGGACAAAAGTTATATAAAGACTTGCAATTCATTTGTGTTACTTTTTCCATCTTACTGTGTTCTCCTGCGCCCTGTAAAAAATACAAAAATATTCTTGGTTCGGAAAATATAATCTGAACTAGATTGTTAGTGTTTCCGGAAAATCAAATTCGGACAAAATTTATATGAATATTTTGTGTATTTCTTTGATGTCAAGGGTCTCTGTTGACCGTTATATAACCCCCAGATAAGCTGCAATGCAATTGCAGGGGTCGTATGAACGGTCAACAATGACCATGACACCACAAACAAACATAAAAACTACTTATACAACTATTTTTTTTGAAGAAAATGTGAGAAAGGAGGTGAAGTGAAAAATGAAAGAAGTAGTTGAAGATCCAAACCTTTTTATAGCCTTAAATCAATCATTGGTCATAAGTACAGTCAAATAAAACGTGTTCCACAATCAAAACCGTCCAAAAATGCATTAAAACTCCACTAACCGGTCAAACCTTTGGTGAAATGCCACAGTCCAAAAACTACTGAGGGTTTCCAGATTATATAATCCGGAATGCATGAAGTTTGTCTGGATTATAAAATCCGAACGACATCAGACCTTATATTTGAAGCGTTTTCCTAACAAATGGCTTGGGAAAAAATATAACAAAGGTACTTACCATAAATAAAAACAACATAAGACAAATAAAAACAACCATAATGAAGAAAGGCAAGGTGTTTCAAGAGGATTTCTTTGAGATAGATCATGCTGCCTTGCCAAATGACATATTCATCTGGCAGACAACAAGATCTAACTCACAGAAACCTTTTGAAGTTCATATTTATAGCTCAAGTTCAGAAGCTTTGTATCTATCTATCTATCTATATATTTTTGGCAGCATACTGAAGATCTTCATAATGTTGTCAAATAAAGAGCAATCTATTTGTGACAACATTAGAAAGATCTTCAGCACAATGACAAAAATTTTCATGGTTTCTTTGGTGTGTTTGTGTTTTTTTGTCGGAAACACTTATTTATAGAGGTTTATGGATGTTGTGGACCATAAAAACTGTCTTTGAAATGTGGTCCTTGCAAAAGAATCTTATTCTGAGGCATTCCAGATTTTATAATCTGGATTATACTTACACCCTAAAAAAAGTGAGTCAAATTCAGACTATTTTAGTGTTTAAATGAACATATTTGACGTAAATTAAAATATAATGAAAGTTTAAATAATATATATTATTCAAAACGTAATGCAACAACCTAATTCAACAACATATAACTAACACATAATTAAAACAACATAAAACATGCTATTAATTAAAACATAACACATTATCACGGATCATCTAAACTAACTTCTTCCTCTGGTCCCTCTAGCAGAACCCTGATCTCTTCATAGTTCCTGGGCCGGATCAAACTTTTTTGAATTTGTTCCGCAGATCTAACAAACGAAGCATCCAAGGAATTCCATGATTTTTTTTTTCTTTGGTGTAGTTTACTAGTAATGAAAACAGGGATCCTTATTTATAGAGTTATCTGGGCGTTGTGGACCACATAAATTGTCAGTGCAATGTGGACCACACAAAAGAATCCAATGCCGAAGCTTTTCGGACTATAAAATCCGAACCAACCCTCACCTTACAAACTCCTACAAAAGTCCCAAGTTTTCCTTTGTTTCACGCAGTATCGTATTTATTCGGATTATATAATCCAAAAACCATGATGAAATCCGGATTATATAATCCGGACTGAATCTGACTCATTTGGCCGGTGGTCTGCACCGCAAAGAAAACGTTTTGCAAACGTTTTGGGCGGTGGTCAAGTCGAAAAATGTGTTTTTACACGTTTTTTGACCCCCAATAATGGTTTTTTTACCCTCCCTCCCTGTAAATAGTCTACAACCCTCCACCATTTCTCACACAAACCTCTCCCACCCTCTCCTCCTCTTCCTTCTACAACCATGTGTTTCCATCGTTGGCATTTCATAGAAAATGGCCTCTTTGGAAATTTTCAGGGATTGTATGAACGGTGAATGGGATGGAATCGCGCTGCAACGAAGTGCGGTTCATCGGGGGGTCATGTTGGCCAGTCTGGGTGTGAGGTTGGTCTGTCTGGGTGTCATATTGATCATCATTGTCTCTTGTTCCCTAGAGGCCCATGTGCCCACGCCAACATTGGTTTCTTCTTCCCATCTCCCCTCTTTCCTCCCCCTATGTTTCCCTTCCAACAGTGGATGGAGCCACTGGTATAGCTTACCCCCTTTCCCTTAGAAATAGTTTTAAGTTCTTATGTAATAATATTAGAAATAGTTTTAGGTTCTTATGTAATAAGCTTAAAAAGCTTCAACATTATTGTAATGTATTATTCATATATCAATAAAATGTGTTGTTTTTATCTTTTTGTCTTTTTATTTCTGTTTTTTATTTTTATTTGCATTTATTTTACGAATTTGAAAGCTTAAAATGAAAAAAATTCTGGAAAAAAATCATTCCGGATTTTGAAATCCGGAAAGCATTAACAATCCATTTCGGAAAACTTAATCCGGACAGGGGTATTTTTGGAAAAAATAGGGCGCACAAGAATTCTATAGGGTGGAAAAAGTAATACTCTTCATTTATTTTGATTCGCTAAGCCCAAAGTCTCCATTAAGTAATCTTAGACCCAATGCCAGATCGAGAAATTTCAATAAACGATGGCACGATAATATAAAAAATAATTATTAATGCATAAAATAAGCAAAAATTTGAAGATCACAAATTTATATTATAATATACCCAAAAAATTGAAGATATACCTCACCATCTACAATTGGTTTATATTTTTTCATTTTTTACACTTTCAAAAATATATTTCTCTATACGTGATCAAATAAGTATTGATGAGGGGGCCTCCCTTAATTTTACTGGTGCATCACTTAATTTTTCATAGAAAACATATATATTTTTTAAAAAAAACTAATACTCAAATAAAAATTTGTGTGGGGGCAATCAGTGGCGGAGTCAGGATTATTATAAAGTCTGGACAAAAAAAATTGCAACACATTTCTAAGGGTTTACATAAGAAATTGCAAGCAAATAATACAAAAATCTAAAGAAATTGCCCAATTTATAGGGGTTTATATAAGAAATTCAGAGGAATTTACATAAGAAATTTCAAAAAAATTAGGCCGGAGCCCGGACAACTGCTCAGGCTCGCCGGGCCTTAGAACCGCCCCCAATATCTCTTACATGGATCCGTGCCTCCTTGGACCATCAACATGAGGTTTTGAAGGTTTAGAAGAACCTCAACATCTATAATCAAGATTCAAAAGCAATGATTGGAGGTATGCCTTAATCCTTTAATTTTGTTTCAACTATTCTTGGTAGAATTGCATTTATGGTTTTAAAGAAATTATAACAAAACTATATTCTTTTTTTTAAGAATGCATGTTTCCGAAGGTTAATTAAACATGAATTTGGAAGCCAGTTTCTCTATATTTGGATAACGTCCAAAAACTAATTTCTCGATGTACATATTCTAGAAGTACTTATATATAGTGAAAAGGTAAAGAAGGGTTACAAATGAAACAAAGGGAGATATGGAATAGTGAAAGTCCCTATATTTGAAACATTCAATCCCAAGGTTAATTGTGGGGCTAATACAAAAACATGTAGTCACTATCATAGAAAAAGAGATCAAATTCAAATTTTGGCTTTGTATGAAGTACATAAAACGAATACCAACAATAGCATTTAAAATTGCTGTGCTAAAATGTACGTACGCTTTTATTTTTCATACATAAGTAGGCCACATTTATGTCTTTAGTACAAAATTGATTTTTTTATATGTGAAAATTAAGACAAAATTTGCAAAAAAAGAAGGTTCATTCACCTTGTCCCATTCTCATATCTAAAGCATATGATATGAAAATTAATAGTATATGAAATGGTTGCACATGAAATGGCAGAAACCTTTTCCTATATATATCATGAAAGGGACTAAAGATCTTCAAAATTAATAGCAACTATAAGACAAAATAGAACAACGGATGCATTCTTTTTTCTGTGCCCACATTATTGTGACTGCATTTTCTCAACTACTATTGGCAGTTTCATTATTGTTGATGATCCATATAGATTACTAGCATGCAGTATAAGCATTCAACATTTTATTCAAAACGAAATACTGCTATTGCAAACTTAATCTGTTTCATTAGTGTTAATGAACCATGCATTTCATTGAACTAGTATTGTTTCATAGTAGGATCATTGGATCAACCACCCATAAAAAATTATCTCATGCAGTTAAATTAAATGCGTTGACTCTTGATAACTTTTTTTAATTTGAACTATCTCAAGGGGCCAATGCTCTTGGAATTTTGAGCTGTGTCTAATCTAACTATACAAAACCAACTTGTAAATTAAAGAGTGTCTTTGTTTATAAATACATTTTTAAATGTTATTTCATCTATTGTGGCACTTTAACAAACCCCTCTCATGCTCATGACTGAACATTTGGAGTGTGACATGTGTGGTTTGGTAGCGGTGACCTGATATCACGTGACATGGGTAGCAGTGACCTGAATATATGTATACTTTGATATCATATTATATATATATTTTTCTTTGTATTGAGTCTAATTCATAATCACAAAAATATTTTGTAATGTGATTATGAGTACCACACACATCCAACACTATTGGCTTTAGTGCGTGGATTTAAATAGTGGGTAACCTGAATTGACTCTCATACACCATCTTAAAATTTTGGGTTAGGTCTAACTCGTCATTCCAAAAGAGACTTGTAAGGTGATGTCTGATCCCACTTTTAAATACATTTTCATAACTTATCTCATCTAGTGACTCTTAACAAATGTAGTGACTATTTAATCTTAAAGTGCAGCAAACTAACTTGGATTCCCTCCAAAACTAACTTCAATCACTCTAGTATTCCATACAAATTCAATTTAAACATGCATCATGATTGAAAGCAGGGGCACCAAGTGTAGCCGCCAACTGTCAAAGGAAATGGAGATGGAGACATGGGCAGTACATGGGTCATGGAAATATAACCGAATCGACAATGTGAGTGATGTGGGACTCCCTGCAGCAGAAAGAAAAAAGAGAGCAGTAATGTTTTGCTCACACACATTTCGTGGGGAGTAATCAATGTGTTTTCAGATTGGGAAATCAATGAAGTTTTCTTGTAGAGCCAAAGTCTATCAAGTTTTTTTTTCTTTTTTTGAAAAGAAGCCAAGTCTATAAAGTTAAATTCTCTCTCAATCCCATAATAACTGAGCCATTTGCAAAAAAAATATTGTCTCAAAAAAATTGACTCATTTCACTTTTCAATTCAACATTAATTACTTTTTTCCAAATATAACTCTAATTAATATTATTTTCATAACTTCCAATTCAAATATTTCACTTTGCATTTATGGTAGTGGATTATGGTACCAATAGTTAACAAAAGCACTTAAAATTATTTTTCTCTCTCATTCATTTATACATTTTTCTTAAGGGTCTTGCTAATCAGTGCCCTCAGGGCAATGATTAAGGATTCTACAAATAGAAATTTTGTCTTGAAAATATAAGGTGTTACTTTTGACCAAGTAATAATTACACAACTTTTTCATAAAAACTTGTTTGTTTTGGATGTTTAACCAATGCCCTTGGGACACTGGTTAACATTTTCCTCTTCTTAATATGTGTGAAATGAACAGATGACTCAGTTAATCTGGGATGGAGGGAGTGAATAGTCTTACAATTTCTTTTTATTATTAAGTTAAATTTAACATGTCCTACAAGCTGATTAAAAATAAGGCTAAACAGAATCAAGTTGGTCGAAGCTAGAAAAACAAGTTCGGGCGAATCATTAAAATAAACTTTAATATATAAGTTAATTACACATATCATATTGTACACAAAAAATTTAAGCTATAATAAACACGTAGTTGATCATAAAAAATTAAACCATATACCTTAAAATATTGCTCTATGCTTAAGGTGACAAGTAGTAATCTAGAATCAACAACAATATTAAGAAGATATATTTGAAGAGTTTTGATGATGTCCGGGGTTTGAACCCCACCCTACTACATATATTATGCGTTGTTCTAACTAATTGAATTAAACTCGCGAGGGCATATATATTTGAAGAGTTTTATGATGTTGCAAGTGAGCTTAATTCGTCCTTGGATGCAAGACATTCATAATGACAACATTTGATATTTTTCGTCCTTGGATGCAAGGCATTCATGTAATGATAGCAACATTTGATATTTGAAATACATTATACACAACAATGACTATACTTTTAATGGAAGCTTTTGAGTATTTTAATAAATTTATTAAACATTTTACAATTGTCATAAATTAATCAAATACGTATATATTAGTAATAAAATTATCATAATTAATTGAGATAAAAAAAAATAGTCAATGAATATTTAACCCAAGAGCGTTTAGATGAGATGACATATGTCTCTTCAAGCTTAACCATTGTTTTGAGTTCGAATCCAGTCTTGGTCATGCGTTAAAACTTTCAAGGAAAATCTATCGTCCATTTGGGTTCTAAAAGGCTCGAGGGGTTAGTCTCCGCAGTTGCGCACACGAAGGATTCCCAGTTCACACCAATATTTTTTTTTAGTTTTTGATAACTAAATTTGGCAAGTGCATGATAAGTGTCAAAAAGGAGTTAAATAGACTGCATATTTTAGGCACTTTGATTACTTGGTTTGCAAGTTATCCTGCGAAAAGCTCACAAATACTGAAGAATCATTCAATTATGCTTTTCACATCTAACGCCAACTCTTTGTAGGAAAATACACGCCTGGACACTCTAGAAGCAAGAAAACATGAAGAAATGCAAATGACAACTTTTCGAAGATCAAAGGAACAAAATAGGCAGAATTACCAGTTTACTGGCCATGGCGAGTAAGTTTACTTGCGAGGCGAGTAAGTTTACCAGTTTACTCGCCATGGCGAGTAAGTTTACTTGCAAGGCGAGTAAGTTTACCAGTTTACTCGCCATGGCGAGTAAGTTTACTTGGGAGGCGAGTAAGGCGGTCTAACCCTCAGAGCTGACGTGGCACAAACCTACTGGTGAAGAAACCACTACTCGCCATGGCGAGCGTTTCTACTTGGGAGGCGAGTTCAGACAGAACAGGCCATATAAAAGTTCATTTGTTCATTTCAAAGGGGATGAATCATTAGAGGATAGTTTAGGCCACTAGAGGAAGAGAGAAAACAGGGGAAAATACAGAGAGAACCTAAAGAGCAAGGAGCACAAGGATTGAAGGAAGACACAAGATCATTGAGACATCATGGCTTGG
>Ga0228711_1002449_pt1 | contig 28543 bp, 15 predicted proteins | sample MedpolnodulmetaG_2_FD_177996 | JGI IMG/M metagenome (GOLD analysis project Ga0228711, IMG submission 177996) | Root nodule microbial communities from Medicago polymorpha collected in Santa Monica, California, United States - brown nodules | ecosystem: Host-associated > Plants > Roots > Nodule... | reverse complement strand
CATGTTTCGCAATCCTTGTCTAAATTCACTTGTTCCAATATCAAAGCTCCGCTCTCGCTTTATGAATTGATATTTGAGATGATGAATTAACAAATACTAACCCTCCGCTCTCGCTTTATGAGTTTGGAATTTGTTTATTCATTATAAAAACAGTGAATTAGATTAGAAAGTAGATTTATATAAAATTAGGGTTTATGGCTTGGTTTGATTAGGATTACGTCATTAGACTTATCCAACAATCCCAAGACAAGAAAAAGTCTACTCACTAACGATCCTTGTAGACATAGAAGAATAGAAGAAGAAAAAGAACATAAAATAAAGGTGAACTTTTATTCAAGGAAACAATTGTCACTTATTATTTACAAGAACAAAAGATGATTTTACAAACTAGAGGGCTGCTCTATTTATAGTCTACAATTGACTTGAGCCCCAAGAATTAAATTACTAAATTGTTGCACAAGAAACCATGGGCTCTAAGTCAGAAATACTAAAATAGGCAGCTTTTGTCAATGAAGCAAAAGCAGCAAAAGGGTAAAAGGGGGCGCGCCACTTTGTTGTATTTTTGCACAAGATCTTCAAATTCTTTGCACAATATATTTTGTTATGAGATCTACACATTTTTGGCATGAATACTTGCACCATATATTTTTGTATGAGACCTTCATATTTTTGGCACGAATAAGCTCCAATTCTCCTTTCTTTTGCTCCAAGACTAAATCTTTTGAATATTTGTTCTTGAAATATAATAACTTGCAATTGAAGTAAAATAATTCTAAAAGGAAATAATATTTAAATAAAACTAAATCAAATATAAATAAAATAGACTTAAATAACATATTAAAAACACTAATTTATTGACTCATCAATCATCATAGCTGACATATGTAAAGTTTTACTACTTAGAGCATCTGCAACAACATTAGCTTTACCTGGATGCTAATTCAAACCAAAATCATAACCTTTCAACAACTTAAGCCACCTTCGCTGCCTCATATTCAATTCCTTCTGATCAAATAGATACTTCTGACTCTTATGATCGCTGAACACTTCGAATCTAGAACCATACAAATAATGCCTCCAAATTTTAAGCACAAAGACCACTCCAGCCAACTCTAGATCATGAGTAGGATAATTTCGTTCACGAATCCTCAACTACCTCAATGCATAAGCTAGTACCTTGTTATCCTGCATAAGCACACCACCTAAACCCAACTTGGACGCATCACAATACAGGACAAAAGGTTCATCTGGCTTCGGTAAAATCAAAACCGGAGCCGACGTCAACCGCTGCTTCAACTCGTTAAAACTGTTCTCACACTAAACATCCCACACAAAAGCTTTACCCTTACAGGTCAACTGAGTTCACAGAAGTGCTAACTTTGAAAATCCTTCTATAAACCTGCGGTAATAACCTACCAAACCCAAAAAAGCTTCTAACCTCGGTAACCGACTTAGGAGTCTCCCATTGTGATACTCCATCAACTTTAGACGGATCCACAGCAATACCACAACCAGAAATAATATGGCCAAGAAAACTCACCTCATTCAACCAGAATTCACACTTTGACAACTTGGCGTACAACTTTTTCTCTTTCAGCACTTGCAAAAAAATCTTCAAATGCTCGGTATGTTCCTCCTCGGACTTATAGAGTATATCAAAATGTCATCAATGAACACAACAACAAATCGATCCAGATAAGCATGAAAAATGTGATTCATGTATTCCATAAATACACCCGGCGCATTAGTAACACCGAAAGGCATCACTGAATATTCGTAATGTCTGTAACGTGTCCTAAAGGTCGTCTTCTGCATATCTTCATCTTTCACTTTAATCTGGTGATAACTCGATCTCAAATCAATCTTGCTAAACACACGTGCACCCACCAACTGATCCATCAAATCATCAATTCTCGGAAGTGGATACCTATTCTTTATCATCACTTTATTCAACTGCCGATAATCTGAAGTATTTGTTTGATCAGAAGGAATTGAATATGAGGCAGCGAAGGTGGCTTGAGTTGTTGAAAGATTATGATTTTGGTTTGAATTACCATCCAGGTAAAGCTAATGTCGTTGCAGATGCTCTAAGTAGGAAAACTCTACATATGTCAGCTATGATGGTTAAAGAGTTGGAACTACTTGAACAGTCTAGAGACCTGAGTTTATTTTGTGAATTGTCACCTCAGAGTGTGAAGCTGGGAATGTTGAAGATTAGTAGTGAATTTTTGAATAGTATTAAAGACGCTCAGAAAGAGGATGTAAAGTTTGTGGACTTAATGGTTGGTAATAATCAGACTGAGGATAGTGACTTTAAGGTTGATGATCAAGGAATGTTGCGATTTTGAGACAGAATTTGTATTCTTGACAATGATGAGATGAAGAAGATGATTCTTGAAGAAAGTCACAGAAGTAGCTTGAGTATTCACCCGGGAGCTACAAAGATGTATCATGATTTAAAGAAGTTGTTTTGGTGGTCTGGGTTGAAACGTGATGTGGCACAGTTTGTGTATTCATGTTTGATTTGTCAGAAGTCAAAAGTTGAGCATCAAAAACCTGTTGGGTTGTTGACACCGTTAGATGTGCCAGAATGGAAATAAGATAGTATATCCATGGATTTTGTGACGAGTTTGCGGAATACTCCAAGAGGGCATGACGCTATTTGGGTGATTGTGGATAGATTGACGAAGTCGGCTCATTTCCTTCCAATTAAGATCAGTTTTCCTGTATCTCAGTTGGCGGAGATTTACATTTGCGAGATTGTGAAGTTACATGGTGTCCCGTCGAGCATTGTGTCGGATAGAGATCCAAGGTTTACTTCTAGACTTTGGAAGAGTTTGCAAGTGTAACACCCCGCTTTCCCAACAATGTAAATAATACAAATAATCAGAGTATTCCACGTAAAACGGAATGTCACACTTCAATTATAATATAAATAGAGTAAAATTACTATTTATCAAAACAACCCTGTCGAAATTCATTTAACTTCGCAGCAGAAAATTATTTCAAAATCAACAACTTGTTCAACAATCTTTGGCACTATGGCCTTAACATAACAACTTAAAGGAAATTCTTAATCCAAAGGTTCAACAACATAGTTCATAAGCGATACGTAACAATGGAAAGCAAAACAAGAATCCCCATCCCGTTACGTATTAGAGCGACCCTAGGACGACACACGAGGGAGTCAACTCACATCCGCAGCTAGTCCTGGTTATCTGCACGTTACCAACATAGGGGAACATTCAAACAGAAGGGGTGAGATTTCACATTCAATAATAATAAGCATATAATTCATCAACGGAATCTAACAACTTAAGCAACAATCATGGTTCATATATGCTTATTATCAACAATAGTTCACATATGTTTCATTTATTTCTACATAGCATTTAGGATCAATGACAACGACTCAACAACAACTTACAACATCAACTCGACAACAACTTGACTATGCAGTATGAATGTGGTACCAATCAGGGCATCAAGCCCTCAACTTATATATATGAATGATTATACATTCAACAGGGCATCAAGCCCTCAACTTTATATGAATGATTTACATTCAACAGGGCATCAAGCCCTCAACTTAATATGAATGATTTTACATTCAACATGGCATCAAGCCCCCAACTTTATGAGTATGCATGGACTCAACAACATAATCAACAACAACGTACGACATCGACGACTTGACAACAATAATGACAACATTAACATTATAATCTCATAAGTACTCATCATTTAAGTGCAACATCTTATAATCATCATATTATTTCAACATATACATTTCATATCATAGTTCATCAACATATAAGCATTCAGATAGTAATTCATTAACAAGGTTATTCATATAATGATCATCATCATACATACATATCAATTCCTAAGTCATGTTATTCTTGACAACAAACCCTCTGGGTAACTGATAATATCACCCAAAGTCTTCAGGTATGCGCTAAAGGCTAACTCAAAACAGAAATGTATAAACACAACTCAAGAACATGAAAAGGTACAACATTACCATGTTACTCGCCGTGGCGGGCGACCTTACTCGCCGTGGCGAGCAAACATTGCTCTCTGTTACACACTTACTCGCTGTGGCGAGTGGATGGCGAGCAAACACTGCTCTCTGTCACGTATAGCTCGCGGTGGCGAGCAGCCTACTCGCGGTGGCGAACGTAACAGGTTCTCTGTCGGGAAGTGCGATTTTTAACCCCAAAAACCCAATTTTCATTAACCTTCATCCCAAAATTGATAGGAAACTCAACCTATGATCATTCTACAGTCTGAACATCAATTATCTATGAATTCTACGGACTTTCTACACTCTTAACATTCAATTCTACATGTTCTATCATCAAAATCCTATTCTTAACTCTAATTCTCAACTTCTCATGAACAACAACAAACCTACATGCTAAATTCAATTTCAGAATTATACCACTTAAGATTAGAGAATATTAGTCCCACCCTTACCTTAGATTGGTGATTGCAAGACTCTACAAGTGTCTCCCTCCTCTTGGTTCTCTTCTCCTCTTTCTCCCAAAGACTTCTTTGCAAAACCTAATTTGTGTCTGTCTCTTGTTTTTCTTTATATACCCAACAGATTTTCTACTTAACACCACTTATTCTTGATTATTTCTAAAACAGCCCCTCCAAGTCTATTTATTCTAATTTCCAACATATTATTCTAAATAATAATATAAAGCCACTTAAATAAATATTAATACACAACAACATGTCATAAATCAACATAAATCATATAAGTCACATAAAAGACTCTAAACTCAACCAAAAAATAATTAGATAAATAAATAGGGCGTTACAGCAAGAGGCGTTGGGTTCTAAGTTGAGGTTGAGTTCGGCGTATCATCCACAAACAGATGGTCAGTCGAAGAGAACAATTCAGTCGTTGGAAGATTTGCTGAGAGTTTGTGTACTTGAGCAAGGTGGAACTTGGGATAGTCATCTACCATAAATAGAGTTCACGTACAATAACAGTTATCATTCTAGTATTGGAATGGCACCGTTCGAGGCTTTGTATGGTTGGAGGTGCAGAACTCCATTGTGTTGGTTTGAGTCGGGTGAAAGTGTAGTTTTGGGACCGGATATCGTTCATCAAACTACAAAAAGGGTTAAGTTGATCCAAGAAAAGATGAAAGCATCGCAGAGTCGACAAAAGAGTTATCATGATAAGCGTAGGAAAGACCTTGAGTTTCAGGAAGGAGACCATGTATTTCTGAGAGTCACTCCTGTGACTGGTGTTGGACGTGCATTGAAGATGAAGAAATTGACTCCGAGGTTTATTGGCCCGTATCAGATATCAGAAAGAATTGGAACAGTGGCATATAGAGTGGGTTTACCACCGCATCTTTCGAATTTGCATGATGTGTTTCATGTGTCGCAACTTCGGGAGTATGTTCCGGATCCATCTCTTGTGATTTCAAGGGATGATGTTCAAGTTAGAGATAACCTTACGGTTGAGACCTTACCAGTGAGGATTGAAGGTCGCGAAGTGAAGAAGTTGAGAGGCAAGGAGATACCTCTTGTGAAAGTCGTTTGGGGAGGAGCGACTGGTGAAAGTTTGACCTGGGAGTTAGAAAGTAAGATGCTAGAGTCTTATCCAGAGTTGTTTACTTGAGGTACATTTTCGAGGACGAAAATTTTATAAGTTGGGGAGAGTTGTAACGCCCTATTTATTATCTAATTATTTTTGGTTGAGTTTATAGTCTTTTATATGACTTATGTGATGTATGTTGATTTATGACGTGTTGTTGTGTATTAATATTTTATTAAGTGGCTTTATATTATTAATTAGTAGGTTATGTCGGAAGTAAGAATAATTAGACCTGGAGGGGCTGAATTAGAAATAATTAAGAATAAGTGGTATTAAGTAGAAAATTTGTTAAGTATATAAAGAAAAAAAAGAGCCAGGCAAATTAGGTTTTACAGAAGTCTTTGGGAGAAAGAGGAGAAGAGGAGAACCAAGAGAAGAGAGCAGAGTATGCTCGCCATCCGTTCGCCACGGCGAACTACAACAGGACAGGGAGCAGTGTTTGCTCGCCACGACGAGTAAGTCCGCTCGCCACGGCGAGTAACCTTGTAGTAGTGTACCTTTTTCATGTTCTTGTGTCGTATTCATACATTTCTGTTTTGAATTAGCCTTTGGTGCATACCTGAAAGCTTTAGGTGATATTGTCAGTTCTTTAGATGATTCGTTGTCAAGAAATAACATGATTTATGAATTTATATATGAATGTAAACATTGATGGTCTATTATATGAATAACTTGTTGATGAAATATTACATGAAGGTATGTATATATGTTGATGAATTACTATATGAATGCATATGTTGAATTAACATGATGATTATATGATGTTGCAATTAAATGATGAATATCTATGAGATTGTAATATTGATGTTGCCATTGTTGTTGATGTTGTCGTTGTCGTTGAAGTTGTATGTTGTTGTTGTCGTTGTCGTCGATATCGTACGTTGTTGTTGATTAAGTTGTTGAGTCCATGCATACTCATAAAGTTGGGGGCTCATGCCCTGTTGAATGTTAATCATTCATATCACGTTGATTTGAGAGCCTATGCTCTACACGTTGATTTAGGAGTTGATGCTCCACACGTTGATTTTAGGAGTTTATGCTCCACACGTTGCTTTAAGAGCCATTGCTCTACACGTTGAATTGAGAGCCTATGCTCTAACACGTTGATTGGTACCACATGCATACTGCATAGTCAAGTTGTTGTTGTGTCGTTGCATTGTCGTTAATGTTGAGTTGTCGTCGTCGTTGTTGAATAGTTGTTGTTGATTTAAATGCTAAGTGGAAATAAATGAAGCATATGTGAATTATTATTGATAATAAGTATATGTGAACTATTATTGTTGTTAATTATTGTTGTTTAGGTTGTTAAATTCCGTTGATGAATTATATGCTTATTATTATTGAATGTGAAATCTCACCCCTTCTGTTTGAATGTTGCCTCTACGTGGGTAACGTGCAGATAACCAGGATTAGCTGCTGATGTGAGTTGACTCTCTCATGCATCGTCTTAGGGTCGCTCTGATACGTAACGGGATGGGGATTAATTGCTTGTTTTCCACTATTGCGTATTATTTATGAACCATGTTGTTGAACCTTTTTGAATTAAGATTTTTGATTAAGTTGTTTACGTTGAGGCCGTAGTGCCGAAGTTGTTGAACTATGAATCTATTTTCCGCTGCGATGTCATTGAAATTTTGACAAGGTTGTTTTAATAAATAGTAACTTTACTCTATTTATATTTTAAATATAGTGTGATATCCCGTTTTACGTTGAATACTCTGATTATTTGTATTATTTACATTGTTGGGAAAACGGGGTTTTACAAGCTTTGGTATCCTCCTCATAAATTCTACAGCTACTCACCAAATCAGAAAATTGCCAAATCTTCTGATAACCAATGGCCCGCTTGATCTCAGCACGTAAGCCATTCTCAAACTTGATACACTTGGAGAATTCAGCAGTTTCAGCAGTATAATGTGGATAAAACTTAGCCAATTCCACAAACTTTGCAGCATCCTCGGTCACCGACATGTCACCCTGCTTCAACTCAAGAAATTCAATCTCTTTCATCCCGCGGACATCTTCAGGAAAGTACCTGTTCAGGAACTCCCTCCTAAACACAACCCAAGTTACAAATCCACCACCATTCTCTATGATTGGAAGAACACTCACCCACCAATCATCAGCTTCTTCGGCCAACATGTGCGTCCTAAAACGCACCTTCTGAACTTCACTGAATTGCATCACTCTGAAAATTCTTTCAACTTCTTTGAGCCACGTCTAAGCTCCATCAGGATCATGTTGGAACAAAGGGTGTTTCGCAAAATCACCTCTTGAGTTTTGATGATAACAAGGTATTAAAAATTATCAATTGGATATGCTAAACATTTGTTCAAGTGTACAGGATCATAATTAAAGTACTATTCATAAAGATTCTGAATGAACAAGTCAAAGAGCAAAAGGAATTTATTGAAGCTAAAAGCGTCTGAAAGAATGCGTCTGAAGAAATGCGTCTGAAGAAACGAGTCTGAAGAAAGCGCTCCTGAAGACACGTCATCAGAAGCAAGGTCATCAGAAGCAAGGTCATCAGAAGCAAGGTCATCAGAAGCAAGGTTATCAGAAGCATCTCATCAGAAGCTACTTCACCAGAGTTGACAAAGTACGGTGTACGAAGTGTACGACCACTAACTCTGCGCACGCCTCTGCAACCACCAGCTCTGCAACTTGTCTCCACATCAAGACAAGAATAACAGTAATATTGCTGCAGATTTTGTTCCGTTTCAAATGGAATGAATTTGAAATTAGTTCTTCATAGGACAGCTATCAAATCAGGCAAAAGATCAATGGTGAAGAATCAAAGCTTCAAGCAAGACAAGTTGATGTAACGACTAATTCTCAACGTCTCTCAAATCCTCTATAAATAGGGATAAAAGACTTGAAGAATAAAAACACACACATAGAATACAACAAGCAAAAAGGCCAACACTCTCTGTGCAAAACGTCGCAAACACATCAACAACTTAGAGAATTCTTACAATAGTTCATATCTTAGAATTCTCAAGTTTCTAGAAAAACAGAGTCTGTTCTGTTTCGTATTGTTTTGTGAATACCTCTGATTGTATATCAAGTATTCAAAACCTTATTCAATTATTTGTAATTGTTAAGAGAAGTCTGTTTCAGTTGTGATTGAGCAAAGGAAGTCTCTTGGAGTTGTCCTTGAGCATAGAAGTCTCTTTCAGTTGTGATTGAGCATAGAAGTCTCTTGGAGTTGTCCTTGAGCATATAAGTCTCTTTCTTGTGTGATTGAGCATAGAAGTCTCTTGGAGTTGTCCTTGAGCATTGAGAAGTCTCTTTCTTGTGTGATTGAGCAACTTGTAATCTGACATTACATTTTAGTGGAACTCTCTTTGGAAGTGCAAGGGGTACAAGACTACTTTCGGTTTTTGGAAGGAACCTGTATAATTGCTTGTGTTCTTTCTTTCTCTGTTCTCTTACTATTATCCGCTGCACTAAGACTCTGAACTCAAAGTCAGACTCTAAACTATTTCAGACTCTGAATCTGGGAACAGTTTTTCAGAACGTAAGAAAGAAAAGTTTTTGAAAACACAATTCAACTCCCCCCCCCTACTTGTGGTTTTTCTCACCTTCATCTTTCACTAAACATACAGGTGGTCTTTTCTTATCCCAAAAGAAATATGCAGAGGAGATTGTAGAATGAGCTGGCATGTCCTCTTGCAAGTCATCACCTACACCAATTGATACCAAGGCGAAACTCAGTGCTTCTTCTGGGAATTCATATCATGACCCGACGGAATATCGGAGTCTTGCAGGTGCTTTGCAATACTTAACATTCACAAGACCTGATATCTCCTATGCTGTTCAACAAGTATGCTTATTCATGCTTGATCCTAGAACACAACATATGTCGGCTTTGAAACGTATCATTCGGTACATTCACGACACTCTTGATTTCGGTCTTCATTTATATCCCTCTTCTGTCAGCAAACTAGTATCTTACACTAATGCAGATTGGGCTGGCTGTCCAGACACTAGAAGATCCACTTCTGGCTACTGTGTCTACCTTGGTGATAATCTAATCTCTTGGTCTGCCAAGCGCCAACCCACACTTTCTCGGTCTAGTGTAGAAGCTGAATATCGCGGAGTCGCAAATGTAGTATCTGAGTCTTGTTGGATTAGAAATTTATTATTGGAACTACATTGCCCCATCACAACAACTACTTTAATTTGGTCTATTGTGATAATGTGAGTGCGGTTTACCTTTCTGGCAACCCTATTCAACATCAGCGCACCAAACACATCGAGATGGATATTCATTTTGTGTGTGAAAAGATGGCCCGTGGACAAGTAAGAGTTTTTCATGTTCCTTCACGTTATCAAATTGCTGACATCTTCACCAAAGGTCTTCCGTTGCAACTCTTTCATGACTTTCGTGATAGTTTCAACATTCGTCAACCTCCAGTTTCGACTACGGGGGTGTATTAGTCTATATACCCAGTGGGGTATATAGTATACTCGTTGGGGTATATAAAAGTCTTAGAATATCATTATTGTAAATTAATGTAAATTGATTAGCATTGATTAGTCATGAATGTATAGGATCAATACTCTGATTGTATATATACAAACCTAAAGGAATGAAAAGGCAAGGCCTATTATTCTAACAAAAATGACAGAAAGACAAGAGTTAATAACAGTTAGAGCATAATGAAAGAAATAGAACTGATTGTGACTTTGAATTAGACCCTCTTTGGATAAATAACTTATTTTGCAGCTTATAGCATAAACACTTATCATATAAGCACAAAAGCTAATAAAATCAAACTGTTTAGTATAATCAATAAGTGAATAAACTGTTTTCATAAGCTATCTTGTAAAGCTTAAGAAAATAAGTTGAAAGCAACTTATGAACATGTCATAAGCTGTTTTCACAAATTCTCTCAAACAATGTCACAAGTGCTTATGTCAGTAGACAAGCTCCAAATAAGTCAACCAAACAGACCCTTAGAGGCGGAGGATTAATTGATCAAAAGAGGTAATTCTCCCCGAAACACAGCTTTTAAAGACGGGGACAAGCCATAACCATGTTCAAAACCCACAAGTAGTCATTATTTCATTTTGTGATCCAAGGAAAGAAAAATCTATTTCAGTAAGATGTTGTAACTAGAAAATTGCTGCTGGTAAACGTGTAACCTGCATCATCGCATGCGATGAATGAATTAAAATTTGCAAAACAAATTCTGTAGTTGAAACCGGATATGATGTCGAATGAATGAGGTTTTACTTACTTGTGATGGACACACAAAAAACAAACTTAGACTCTGAAGCTGAGGCAGAGAAGCCAAGAGACCAATGGCATGTGGAATTTTTAACTCTTTAAATTCCTTCGAGGGGACTAATGGAGTTAAGCAAAACTTTGATAACTTAGGAGTATCAATAGAAGAAATCAAAAGAATGTTGTCATAGTAGTCGAAAGAAGAGAGGTTTGAGGCAGCGATATCAATCTTTGTTGGAAGGCGAGAAGTAATTAGCTTGAGACTACGCAATGTGGAACTACCATATGAATCACGTGGTGGAATATACGATCTAAGCATTTATAAAACAGACATAACAAGAGATCCTTCTCTACTTCGAGTTCCTTTTCTACTTCGAGTTCCTCTAACGCAAGCGTCTTGAGATGCTTAAATCCAGAAAAGTTGGTGTGTGGTAGTAGAAAACAGTTTGTTTGTCAGGTGCAGATGTTCAAATGTTTTCATCTCATCAGAAAAGAGAGTGTAAGGAAACGTGTAATTTCAAGGTTAGGCATTCCATAAGGTACATGTGAGAAGAAGAGGTGAATGTGTTAAGCATCCTTGGCAGTCGCCATATAGAAGAGTTGCTTGACAATGAAGTAATGGAACCAAGTAACTTTGATGTTGACGAAACCACAACGCAACCATGATGGAACTGCATCAGCTGCATTTGACGGTGATTCTCCGCTATATCATGGATTGCAATGCGACTGCAACACTCTGAGTGTAGAGGTAGATTTCCATTGTTATCAGTCTAATGTAATGCTAATTAACATGTTATATGAAGAAAAGTAATTTATGCTACAAGCAGCATGAAATCCCACACCAGTTAGTTTAGAAATCAAAGTATGCTGCTTGTGCTATAAAATGAAAGAACTCCTTCTATGCAAACCACGGAACCGTGTGATAAGCACATAACAAACTATTCTTTCACCTTTTACTAAAGAATACCGTGTGCTTGTCACTAAAAGCGGTATACGCTTATTTTTGAAAGGGTTCTCGAAAAGAGAACTTTGCAATGATAGTTTAATTTTTAATTTTTTTGCAAGGCTTGAAGGTTTTAAACAACGGTTGTGGACTCGGTCACGGGTTAAGGTTGTTGTCATTTCAGATGTTAAGGATGTTGCGTTAAACATTGCGGTCGTCGCAGTGTGAATTAATCACAACAATGCACAAATATTATTAAACCATTTATTCTATCATATAATGTATAATAACTTAAATTGAACAATTATTTTATATATTATAAGATGGCTAAAAAAAGAATAATTACAACATTACAACACGAAAATAGGCGAGGAAAGGAATATGAGATACTATTGGTTCATCACAATCTCTCATTATCTATTTTTCCTTATGAACGGTGATGTGTTTTTCGCTTCCCTAATGGTGTGTCGCATTCATAATGGAGTTTTACAGTTGTATCGGTTTTTTGTCACGGTCGTAATGGGCGTTTCGATGTAATTTTTCATCTCACCCTGAAAACAGGTAAAAACAGTAACGGTGGCCACCTATACCTTTTTGTCGTGACCGTTTTCACGGTAACGGACCCGTATTTAAAACCTTAGGCTTGACACAAAAAAAAATTTCAGAATGAAAAAATTAAGACAACATATTTGTTATAGCTTTAAATTTTATCAAATTATATTCAAATCTCAAATAGTTACTATGTCTTAATTAAGATAAGGGTCGGGGATAATTTTGTAAACTAGACCAAAAAGAAAAAATCATAATACAAACTATTGTGATCGCTATATAGTTGGAACAGTAATTTGTATTGTTCCTTTTTCTCTAAAATTCAAGATTGTCTAGAGTAATGTTGAAAATATTATTAGAACGAGTGTTCCTAGCACTACTCGCTTTTTAATTCCTTACTTGTAGTGCAAGCATCTGAATGCTACATTTTAGTAGTGTTAATAAAATCTAATTCATGATAGAATCATCATGCAGTAAAGTAAAAAGAAAAATTATCAACATCAAACACAAAAATTATAGTTAAGAGAATGTAGAGTATAATCCAAGAAAGAAATACAGATGACACATTATTCAAAACACACAAAACGGACACAAGTGTGTCAGCATTATTCCTCTGCTAGTAATCCTAGAAAAATATAAGTTGAGGTGTTCCGTCGATGACATACTTATTTAGTGAGAAAAGACTTGATTGTTGTTGTATTCCTTCTGAATCAAGTTTCTTCTGGCCGAAAACCAGTAAGATCATCAAAGCCATCCATCCATTTTCCATCTCCTAAATAGATTCTTGCAATAGTAACAGAAGTTTAAGGCTAGGGCTCGAAGCTTCGTTTCGAGCTGAAGTTAAAATCTATCTTTTGACACAATATGTCTTCCAGAAATTTTGATATACAGAGAATTCAAGAAACAATTTCAGTATAATTCATTAAATTAAATACAAAAAAATCATGGTTTAATATTAACCATCTAAAAAACATAAATAAATATGGAAATTAAATACAATAAAATACATTATAACATCCTTCTAGATTTTTTTTTGTTGCCAATACCTTCTAGAAATATCTAACAAAATAAAGAGGATTAAATGAAATAAAAGTCACTACTCCATCATAGCAAATATATGTAAAATTCCACTCAAAGAATAAAACAAATATAAGTAAAATTTTCTAAAAATTTAAATACATTTGGCTCAAATTTTAAACTAAATATATTTGTCGTTGTAAAATAAAGTAAAACGCTAAAAAAAAATTTGCCCTACGTGGTACCGGTATTCAACCAAACTTTTAGGTACTTAGGAATTTACTAACATCTTAGAACACATGTTAAGGATTCCACAAATGTCGAATATCTATCTAGGAAAATTGATTTTCAACATTTTAAAAAATAAATTAACACAATTTAAATTACATAATTTCTTGTCAATATTTTCCTAATGTCATATTAATCTATGGTCAAAACAATATATTAATATCATTATTGGTCAATAATAATAATAATATGAAAATCATCAATATTTATGATCAGCTGAAAAGTTGACTCACCATGAGCCTTTAAAAACCTCTAAAGAACATAACTTGTGACAACAAATTCTTTCTCAAATCTCTAACAAAAATGTCTCGCTTTTCATTTTTGACGCTTATTTTCTTTTGTCTTTCTTGTTTCATTTATCTTTCGCATGGTTTGAACAATAGATTCAGTGTCGAGCTCATTCATCGTGACTCCTCAAAATCACCCATCTACGATCCCACAAAAACTAAATTCCAAAGAGTTTATAATGCTGTGAATCGTTCAATCAATCGTGTCAATCACTTCTCCAAACAATTTTCACTCAATACAAATCAACCTGTATCAACTTTAATCCCAGATGAAGAATCAGGTGAGTATCTCATTAGTTACTTGGTTGGTACGCCACCTTTTAAGACTTATGGTTTTATGGATACAGGTAGTAACCTACTATGGCTACAATGTCAACCTAGTCATAATTGTTTCAATCAAACCTCTCCTATATTTATTCCTTCAAAATCTTCAAGTTACAAAAATATTAGCTGCTCTTCTAGTGCATGTAAAGATACACCTGAAGTAGCTAGGTACCTCTTGTAACCATGACGAAGATGTTTGCGAATATTCTGTTACATATATGGTGGCGATGCAAAGTCACAAGGAGATCTTAGTACGGAGACTCTAACATTAGATTCCACCTCCAACTCTAGTGTTTCATTTCCTAATACCGTGATAGGATGTGGGCGCGTCAATGTGTTGTCAGATAATAGTCAAAACTCTGGCGTAGTTGGAATGGGAAGAGGAGAAATATCGATTATAAAACAAGTAGGCTCTTCAATCGGTAGTAAATTCTCTTACTGTTTGATTCCTTTTCATAGTGATTCTAGTCAGTTAAACTCCCCTAGCAAGATTAATTTCGGAGATGCTGCTGTTGTTTCGGGTGAAATGGTTGTTTCATCTCCAATGGTCAAAGTCATTGGTCGAGAAGACTATTATTTCCTAACATTGGAAGCATTTAGTGTGGGAAACAATAGAATAGAATACGGAGAAGGAACAAATGTTTCTACGAAGAACATCGTTATTGACTCGGGTACACCACTTACTATGTTGCCACCTCCTTTTCACTCTTAAGTTGGAATCATATGTGGCGAAAGAGGTTAAACTACCACGTGTCGAGCCTCCTGATCATCGATTATGCCTTTGCTACAATACCACTGGAAAAGAATCAAATTTTCCTGTCATTACTGAACATTTTAGTGGTGCAGATGTTAAGCTAGATTCTAATAGCACATTTTTTCCAATTGAAAAAGGGATTATGTGCTTTTCTTTCCTCCCGTCTCAAGGTCCTTCAATATTTGGAAACTTAGCACAATATAACTTGTTAGTTGGCTATGACCTACAAAAAAATATTATCTCTTTTAAGCCTACTGATTGCACCAAGTATTGATTGAGTGTAAACGTGTTTTACCTTAATTATTTGTTTAATAATAATAACAATAGTGATAATAAAATTTTCTTTGTTTTTACAACTAATTTTTCCATTTCGCTTTACCTATATTTTTTTTGCACTATGAAGCATAACACCTGTTATTGTAACATAATTGATGCCTATAAATCATTGTCTCTAACAAAGACACCTAACATGATATAGACACGTCGACACTTCTTATTGTCAATACATCGGATGGAAGCATGGCTGAAAGATACCTTTGGGAGATCCACTACCAAACATATTTGGCATATCTAATGATAGATAAAGAACATCTAGATAATATGTTGTCTTTGATCCTCATACCTTGCACACTAGTATTGTGAGGGATGATATTGAATTGAGGGAAAGAGTCAAAGTGATGATGCTTGCTCCTCCATTGTTATATAGATTAGTGTGTATATCCTTGCGATGCACGGAGAAATTTTATTGTAAGATTTTGAGACTAAAAAATAAACATGAAATAACTACACAAAAATAAGGAAAAATTAAGGTTTATGATATATTTAAAATAAATTTCACTACTGCACAATTTTACGGGTCATATGAATTTGGCAGTGCTTTGAGTATGGAAGACTTTCAAGAAATAAGAGTGTCGTAATTGATATCAACACTTGATAAATCCACATGTGCTTTGTGTAAATAGTAAAAAATCATACAAAATGTCTCACGGAAAAATAACAATTAAGTGCAGACATACAAATATAAAAATGGTAAATTCTAAATCATGTAATGAAATACGTTACACAATCAAAATATATTATGGTTTACCGGTATTTTTGTAAAAAATACGGGCTGGTTTTAATTATTACAAGCAGGACTAAATCAGAGATCTTAAGACATGTTGTGCATTTGCTTTTGTGCGTTCATCAAGTTCATAGGTTGCTTTACGAACAGAACGAGACCGTGTGACGTCTTTCGACAGAAAAAAGGGTTTTAAAAGCAAAGTAAAGGCATTAAGTTTAAATTGCAGAAACTTAAAGGAAAGGTAAAATACAATGCATTAAAAATAAAAGTGGTTCGGTAAATACTTTACATACATTCTTTATGACTCTTTTCTCTCGCGCCGGTACTTCGAGTGCTTTAGAATTCTGTATAGGTGATATGCGATCCGTTTTCCCTATGGAAAACTCTTATTTATACATAGAAAATAACTGGAAAGAAACTAATCCCACGATCAACATTCTTCCATGTAGACAACCGCTTGTCTCCCACATTCTCCATTGAGGAAACCGCTTCTCCTTTGAAATTCGAATCTTCACGCTTCAAAATTGATCATATCGACTATCACATATTGGTACATAAATTTTTTATTCAGCATATATAAGCAAATAAAATCCTCAACGAGTGCGGTTTAAATATTTAACGGTGTTTTAAATATAAAATAAAAATTGGTTTTAAATATTTATGTTGATATTTTGAAAATAGCGATGAGTTTTCAAAATTTTATCATATCGACTCTCTCATTTATGTATATAAAAATTGGTTTATGCAGATATAAATACATAAAAACTACAACGGGTGCAGTGCAAACATTGAACAGTGTTTTACATATAAAATAAAAAGCTATTTTATAATTACACGACTTTAATTTTGATTTTGAAAATAGTCATAAGTTTTTAAAATTTTATCATATCAACTTTCTCATATATCTACATAAAATTTTGTTTTCGCATATAAATAAAATCCAAAATTGATATGACTCAACTATTTAACGAATTTTTTTATATATAAGAGAAAAATATTTAATAGAAATATTAAACTATTGTAAAAAAAAAAAAGAAATATTAAATTAATACTCATAATTTTTTATACAATATTAACAATCTAATTATTTTTTATATAAATATCGCAATGTTACCTCACCGGTGCGAAATCACGGGTTGTTTACCAGTTATATGTAGATTATATTAACTAGTCTTATTGCTCTCCCAATAATAATCTCTAACATCCAATGCATGCTTTATGTCCTGTATGTCTTTAATTGGTTAGATGAGTGTGGCTAGATATTTATTATCTTTTTACGTCATTTCTATATTCACTAGTGACGTCCGATCTTAACGTAATAATGGTTTTAAAACAAGTTTTAAATTTTATTTTATAATTTAAAAAAATACTAAACATGAATCTAGACTATCCCATGTTGATCAGTATTTTGTATGGAATAAATTGTGAAGTGCTAGGAAGGGTGGTTTACATTAAGGAGCATGGATATGTACCTACCAAATTAAGTGGTGATGACCTTAATATTCGTTGCTCCTTGCAAAACGTCACATGTACTTGTATCTCTTTTTGTACCATATACTAGTACTCCATTGTTCTTGTTGAAGTTAGTAAAAGTCAAAAGCATAAAGAAAATGCATTTAATGTCAAGAGTGTGGGTTGGGGGGGTTTCTTTTGGGACCAATTGTCATCTAGAAATGAAGTTGATTTGTGTTGTGTGGTTCATGACTTTTCCTTGTATGGTGTGTTCGTTATCAAGACTTGCCTTCTGCGTTAGGTATAGGTTTATAAATTTATATGCAAATTGATCAACAAAACAAAAATGACGTAAATCAAAAAAACAAAAAAAAAACAAAAATGACGTATAAAAAAGATAGATGCCCTAATTATTTCTTCAAATTACCAAGATTCATTTATTGTTTACATTGTTAAATTCTTTTCTCCTTCCAAATTTTCTTCACAAGCTTATATTTTTTTTGGTACACCTTTTTCTTTCTTTTCTTAATCTCTTATTAATACCGAGGGAAAAATACTTTCCTAATTGAGAGTTTAATCGGAAAATAAAATAAGTTGATCAGATTGCCTCAAATAATTTGTCCTTAATTGATTTTTTTTGAAGGATTGTCCTTAATTGAAATTTATCAACTATTTGAATTTAATAATGAGATTCAAAGTTAAAACTATTGAGTAATTATTATTATTTTTTAAATATTTTTTAGGATAAGAGACTGATGACACACCAAGACTGTTGGAAGAATATCTTATGACTCAAAGAACACTTATAAAAAATATTTATATTTATCTCTATTATAAAACATTAGCGGAGCTCGAACCTGAAATCTTCAGGTCTAATGCATGTCTTCTTACTATATCAAATTTTTAGAGTTACCTTGAGTACTTATGTTATTCATCATGAAGATGTACATGATTAAGAAAAAACTTCGAATAATAGAAGGTTTGTTATACATATCAACTCATTTCAGTTTGTTACGGATTAAAATAAAAGTGATTTTGCTATAAAATAATTTAGAATTATTTTCACTCAAAAATTTAGAGATCATTTTATAGAGATTTTATGAAAAATCATGATCTATTTTGCATCTGTCTATTATCGCAATAAAAATCACTTTTTTTTAAAAAATAATTTGGTTTGTTTGGATACAGCTATATGAATCAATTTTTTGTTACAAAATTAGTTCAATCTTTTGATCCATATTTTCTCTCTCCTATAAAAAAAATCTATTTTTTGAGAACTTACACTTAAGGCCCGTTTAATGTGTTTTTGTTATAATTTTTTTAACAAAGAAATTTTCAATGAAAGCTTAAATGAAAAATTTGTTTGAATAGTTTATCTTAAAATGTCATTTTAAGTATTTCATCATTTGGTTATAATTTTTTTTGATACTAAAATTTTGAAAAAATCTCTAAAAAGAAAAGCTATTTCAAATAGCTTTCATAAAAATCATTTTTGAAAGATGTCGTTTTGAAAAAATATGTGATTTTTACCATGTAAAATCTCGAACAATGAATATTTAAGTTAGTGAATGTCAAAATCTCTTTTTTAACTTATATCAAATGAGTTTGAAATAAGTTTTTACTATTTTTGAGTAAATTTCAAAAAAATCTATTTTTAAAAATACAAAGGAAAATCCATTTTTTTTAAAATCTAAAACAAACGGGCCCTTAATAGCTTCTCATTTGAAGTTGTTTTTAGATTTTTTTTAGATTATGTTTTTTTTTTAAAAGTCGTAACAAACGGATACAATATTTTTAAAAGTGATTATATTTTTTTAAAAAATGATTTTTTTTCTTCCTAAAAAACTTATAACAAACGAGCTCTTATTCTCTACTTTTAATTGATTATATACATACTCTGTCAAAAAATAATATTAAGGGTGTGTTGCTAATGAGTTCTCCAAAAACATTATTTGAGGATTTCACAAACTAAGTAAATCATCAAAAAGAATGAATTAGATACAGAATTTTTCATAAAAAAATAACTTTTTTCTTGATATCCTACATTTTTGTTTTCTATTTCATATTTCCGTACTCTAGTTGAACTCCCATATTTTTTTTTATATTCTTAAACCATAGCAAAATTTGACACGTACCATAAACCTGGTCAAGTCAACTTGACCAAGGTATTCATACTACAAAAGTTTTGATAGACTTGTTCTTTCCTGCTTTAGGAGGGTTTGATTTTATTTGACAAATTAGAGTGGTTTGATTGTTAGTACAATGTTTATTTATTTTTAAAAAAGAATAATCCCTTTTTTGAAAAAGAAGTGTTAAAATAAAACGACTGACACAAAAACATTCAATTCTATGTTTAAATACTTTAGCTTAAAAACAATTCCATTTATGAAATCAACATTATTTTCTAACCAAACCCTTTTAATATCATTAATATTCATACTTTGCTGATGTAAACTACACTATTAAACAATATAAAATGAACAAGCTTTGTCACATTCAACCCATAGATTGGTTTTATTGACTTTACTACCAGGCAAAATTGAATAGGAAATTGTCTGAGAAGCCAACAATTCTCATCTTTTCTGCTTTTCAAAGTCAAACAAAGACATAAACAGATTCATTGCATTAACGTGTCACACAATTTCTCTAGAGTGTTAGAATCTTCTATGTGCTAACAATTTATTCGTTAGAATAGTTCTTACAAAATTTGTTTTAACTATAATTATAAATTTAAGATAGGTCTTCTGAATTAGTCGGTCTTTAAGTTGGATTATTTACTTTTTAAAAACAAAAATAAAGAAGTTAAATAATTTTCAATCTCAATCATCGGATCAAAACTAACGGTTAACAATGTTTAAAACTTATTTTTTTTACCGTGCAATCTGAATAGGCCAATTTCAAATTAACTTTTTTGTTTTCATAAAGTCAAGCAGTGAAACTCATTCATACTAAACACAGAGAAATGGAGCATCGCATATCGAAATCTAGAAGAACCTTGTAGGCACAACAAAACACAACCATTTTCCTACACCTCCTATTTTCAATGCACAAAAACACACTACAAATCAGAAAGGAACAAAACCTATCAACACCAAAATGAAAATATCAAAATTTTCATTTCACTATCTTCTAACATTTTTCCTCATAATTCTAAACCATGCAAAATCTCAATCTCAACAAAATCTCCATAACCAAGAACATGAAACCTTAATGAAAATAAAACAACATCTTCAAAATCCACCAAACCTTAATCATTGGACTTCATCAAACACCACTTATTGTTCTTCTTGGCCAGAAATCACTTGCACAAATGGTTCTGTCACAGGTTTGACTTTGGCCAACTATAACATAAACCAAACCATACCATCTTTCATATGTGACCTTAAAAATCTCACACATGTTGATTTCAACAACAATTACATACCTGGGATGTTTCCAACATATTTATACAATTGTTCAAAGTTAGAGTATCTTGATTTGTCAATGAACAATTTTGTTGGAAAAATTCCTGAAAATATTTTCACTTTGTCAAATTTGAATTATCTTAATCTTAGTTATACTAATTTCACTGATGATATTCCTTCAAGTATTGGAAAGTTGAAGAAACTGAGATTTCTTGCGCTGCAAGTTTGTCTGTTTAATGGAACATTCCCGGATGAGATTGGAGATTTGGCGAATCTTGAAACGTTGGATTTGTCGAACAATTTGTTTAAGAGTTCTACGTTGCCCTTGAATTGGACCAAGTTGAGTAAATTGCAGGTGTTTTATATGTATGTCTGTAATCTTTTTGGTGAAATGCCTGAATCAATGGGAGATATGGTTTCTTTGGAGGATTTGGATATTTCACAAAATGGGTTGACTGGAAAAATTCCTAGTGGTTTGTTCATGTTGAAGAATCTTAGAAGATTGTTACTTTCGAGGAACGATCTTTCTGGAGAGTTACCTGGTGTCGTTGAAGCGTTAAACTTGACTATCATCGATCTTGCGCAGAATAATCTTACAGGAAAAATACCAGATGATTTTGGAAAGCTGCAAAAGCTAACAGGATTGTCTCTGCCGGTGAATAATTTTTCAGGAGAGATTCCACAAAGCATAGGTCAACTTCCATCTCTGGTAGATTTTAAGGTCTTTATGAACAACTTGTCAGGTATGCTTGAATTTTTGCACAAGTTTTGGTTTCTCCGGATTTTTTTTATTTGAATTTGTTAGAATAGCAACTAGTAACAAAAGATGAAATAAGAGAACGAAAGAGAAAGACAATGAACACACGATATTTGTTAACACAGTTCGACCAATTGTGCCTACCTCTGCGACTATAGAGCAGCTATATTTCCGTTTCTATTACTGTGATAGGAATTAGGGTTTCAGTGTTACAATATTACCCCTGAACCGTACCTTCTTCAGTGTCTTGTATATATGAGCCATACTTCAACAGTATTAATTTTCGTCTAAAAAACATTTGTCAGGTACACTTCCTCCTGATTTTGGACTTCTCTCAAAGCTAAGAAGTTTTCATGTTGCAACAAACAGATTTGAGGGAAGGTTGCCAGAGAATTTGTGCTATCATGGAGAGTTACAAAATTTAACTGCTTATGAAAATCATCTAAGTGGTGAGTTACCAGAATCACTTGGAAATTGTAGTAGCTTGTTGGAGGTGAAAATTTACAGTAATGAGTTTTATGGTAAAATTCCTAGTGGACTTTGGAGAGCTGAAAATTTGGTGTATTTTATGATAAGTCATAATAAGTTCAATGGTGAGCTTCCTCAGAATTTGTCATCAAGTATTTCACTCTTGGATATAAGCTATAATCAATTTTCTGGTGAAATTCCAATTGGAGTATCTTCTTGGACTAATGTGGTTGAGTTCATAGCAAGCAAGAATTATCTTAACGGAAGTATTCCACAAGAGCTAACATCACTTCATAAGCTACAAACATTGTCGCTTGATCAGAATCAGCTAAAAGGGCCACTTCCATTTGATGTAATATCATGGAATTCATTATTGACACTAAATTTGAGCCAAAATCAACTGAGTGGAGAAATTCCAGCTTCAATCGGTTATTTACCTGATCTTAGTGTTCTTGATCTATCAGACAATCAATTCTCTGGCGAAATACCTTCTATAGCTCCAAGAATCACAGTTCTCAATCTATCATCCAATCGTTTAACAGGAAGAGTTCCTAGTGCATTTGAAAATTCGGCATATGATAGAAGCTTTTTGAACAATTCTGGTTTATGTGCCGATACACCAAAATTGAACCTTACCTTATGCAATTCTAATTCCAACACTCAAAGTGAAAGCAAAGATTCATCTTTATCTCCTGCTTTGATTGTAATCTTGGTGGTAGTTTCCATCTTAGCGGCTTCATTGGTATCTTTCGTGATTATCAAGCTTTACAGTAAAAGAAAACAAGGATCGGATAACTCGTCATGGAAACTCACTTCATTTCAAAGACTGAATTTCACAGAATCAGACATAGTTTCTTCGATGACAGAAAATAATATTATAGGAAGTGGTGGATATGGCACCGTTTATAAAGTTGCTGTCGATGGATTAGGCTATGTAGCTGTGAAAAAGATTTGGGAAAACAAAAAACTAGACCAAAATCTTGAGAAATCATTTCACACCGAGGTTAAAATATTGAGCAGCATTCGACATAGAAACATCGTGAAGTTGTTATGCTGTATCTCTAATGATGATACAATGCTACTTGTTTACGAGTATGTCGAAAACCGAAGTCTTGATAGATGGCTGCAGAAGAAGAAAACTGTTAAGTCTTCAACTTTGTTGTCGAGGTCAGTTCATCATGTTGTTCTTGACTGGCCAAAGAGATTGCAAATAGCTGTCGGTGTAGCTCAAGGTTTGAGCTATATGCATCATGAATGTTCACCGCCGGTTGTTCATAGAGATGTGAAAACAAGTAACATTCTTTTGGATGCTCAGTTTAATGCAAAAGTTGCTGATTTTGGTTTGGCTAGGATGTTGATCAGTCCAGGGGAAGTTGCTACTATGTCAGCTGTGATTGGTTCTTTTGGCTATATGGCTCCAGGTGAAATTCATGACATGCCGATTTTTTGTTTTTCTTGCTTACAAATATGCTTCGTCGTTAACATTTTTCTCATGTTCATATATATTTTGGATTTAATTCGTATGCATATACATATTTTACCTTGCCAATCAATCATGCAAAAAGGTTATGCACATGCATTTCATTTACTGTCATACCCAAAATGCATATACATTCCTGCACAAGAAACCGGAAAACTGGCAGGCCTCACACGAACACAGCACTACTCTAACACGAACATAGGCAGGCCGCCACACAACAAACCAAAACTGAATAAGAAACTGGAAACCTTCCTGCGCCCGCACAACAGATACACAGCAGCGGAACCAGAAAACTTGCTGCAATCTGCAGGCCGAAAAATCCGCCAGCCGATCCTCAACCTCTCGAATCCCTCTCCTCCATACAATAACATGGATCCCAAAACCATTCGTAAAAAAGGCACTTACGCATATTTGATCTACTTCCATTTTCAAGACAACACCTTAATCTCCTCCACCGCGTCCAAAATATCGGAATGCTTATTTTCAAAGATAAGGGCATTTCTCGTTTTCCAAAGAATCCACGTCAATCAATCATGACTGTCGATCATTAAAACATTTGATTTTAACCATAACAACTTTTAAAGTCATTCATCTGATTGCTGTGATTTGCTGAGACTATAGAACTTTTTACACTGAAAGTGTATGCATACTAATCTCATCTATTTTTTTCTCAATGCAAATTGAACAAATTTTGGCTTAGATCCTGCTTAACATGAAACAATTATTGTTAGTCCTTGTAAATTGTTTTTCTAAGTGAAATCTGAAATCATTTTCGTTTGCATGTTCTCTATCAATTGCGGTCTGTCTAAATTGACTTATTTGAATTTATCTACTAGCACAAGCACTCGTGAAACTATTTGAGAGAGCTTATGAAACTAGCTTAGGACATGTCCGTTAGCCATTTTCAGCCTATTTTCATAAACTTTTCAGGATCGTTTATGGAAACAGTTTAACTTTATTTTATCTTTTGTTACAAAAATAGCTAATACATAAACACTTATATGATAAGCGCTTATGTGATAAGTACTAAATTTAAATTTAACCCTTTTCTTTTGTCACTTTTTTCATCTGCATAAGCTTAACTTGAATGTGTTTTTGACATGGTTGAAATGCAGAATATATTCAAACAACTAAAGTTAGTGAAAAGATTGACGTCTACAGCTTTGGTGTAATCCTGTTGGAACTAACAACCGGTAAAGAAGCTAACTATGGCGATGAGCATTCATCTCTCGCAGAGTGGTCTTGGCGCCACATTCAAGCCGGAAGCAATATAGAAGAGTTGCTTGACAAAGAAGTAATGGAACCAAGTCACATGAATGGAATGTGCAAAGTTTTCAAACTTGGTGTGATGTGTACTTCAACACTTCCATCTAGTAGACCTTCCATGAAGGAGGTGTTAGAAGTATTGCTCAATTGTGGAGAATTGTTTGGTTATGCAGAGAGGAATATTGGACTTGTTAATGATGGTGTTCCACTTCTTAGAAATTCAAAAAGAGAGAGTAAGTTGGATATTGATGATAATAGCTAGGTTGATTAACTTGCAACACAAGTAGCTAGATTAATATTAGATTTTTGCTAGTTATAAACCCTATTTTCCTGGTTACACCCCTCAAACACAAAATATTTAATTATAATACATAAAATACCCCTAGCCTCACATTTGATTTTTAAACCCCATTTCATATCTTCCATTAACACTTCATAATATTATTATATGCAACTCATCATCATATACACATGTAAATCTGAATTTTCAAATGTTACATGAACTCAATTCAAATGTTACATGTAAGTTTATTAGCAATATTTTGTTAATAATTTTATTTTAATATTTTTGAAAATTTTAATTTGTAAATATTTTTGTTGTTTATTGTTTGTGAGCTGTTATGAATCATGGAATCCTAGGGATAAAGATCATAGTGATCAGCTAGAAAGAGAGCATAGGTGTATTCATGTGGGAGATACTCATAGTGACTCATAGTAGAGTAAACTAGATTTGATAAAGATGAATTAGAGTACAATAGTTGAGACTTATTTATAGGGATGAGTTAATCTAACTAACTCTTAACCACCTAACCAATTAACTAACCATAGTTTAGTTATCAACTAACTATGGTTTATTCACTATACTCTAATAGTCCCCCTCAAACTCAAAGTGGGAAAACTCACCAATTTGAGTTTGAAATACAATGAAAACACAATTTATTCACTATACTCTAATATGAGCCATGACACAAATAGAAAGAAAAAGGTATTTATTTTGAAATATGATGACTGATGAGTGCACGCACAATCTGAGGTTAAGGACCAAGCAAACCTCTTTTTGTTTCAGTCATATAACGTATCTATAAAGGAAAACAAACTTTTGGGTGAGGCATAAACCAAAGACTTTAGCACCTTAAGGTGGGTCTGCTACTTAATCTTAAATAATGTTCTCATCTTAAATTCGTCACACCAATAATTTTTTTTATGATTTTTTTGACAGAATAATTTTGTGTGTCTATTATGAAAAACATCTCGTTAGGTTGAGAAGAGTGTGTTGTTTATAAAATATTCTTAACTTCGATTTTCAAACAATACGAGACTTTAATGTGTATCGGAACAACTAATAAAAAAAATCCACCATAATTTCTATTTGCATAAAATGTAAACTAAAGTAAACACAAAGAAAATAAAAATATTGACAACTATTTATGTATGAAAGTTATTTTTTTTTACAAGAACTATTTATAAAAGTTGAACTTGACCACTCCAAGGAGTTACATTTATTTATATTGGACACTGTACTAAACTCTATCTTACTAGCAATACTTTTCTCAATGTAAATAATGAAATTATTTGCAAAAAAATCCATCATTCATTTAGTTTCTAAGTATTATCTCCACACTTTTTATAGCCAACAAAGTTCTATGTATTGTTGTAGAGATTAAAAGTGCCAAAACAATAGAAATAAATTTATCAATCAAGTGATAATATTTTATATTTTTCCATTTTTACTAGTTTTTGACAAATAAACTTATTTGAGTAGTTAAATCTATTTTACACCTATCTCCTCCTACTATTTGAGTAATTCTCACACACTAAACTTAGATATTTCTAATAATTATATTCGAATTGGAGATTCAATTTGTGATTTGGTACATTGTGAACAATTAGTTTTGCTAAACTCAACTACTACTTTCTTTTTTGATAAAAAGTTCAACAACCATTATATTCGCATTGGATCTCATGCACTTACAATAAGACACCATAATGGACCATTCGATCTTAAATTGACAACTGAGATCGTTTTGTTACTAAAATGAATTTAAAATATGAATCATCTAATCTTAAATCGATGGTTGAGATTTATTACATCCTAAACTTTGCAAATTACTTACCACAATGATCTCATTATATTCTAACACAATCAAACCTATTTTAAATGTATAATGCTCACATCACATCTTCATTGAGTATTTAATCATCCAAGGTATTAAGACCAAATACTTTATTGATAATATCAAATCAATTGCATTATAGAATATGTAATATGCTTAAGAAAAGCAACATGAAAATAGACAAAAGCCGGATGCTGCTTCCTAGAAGGTATAGCATATTACCATCTTCTCCTTCTCCTTATCTCTATGGGCACATTAATATAGCCATATATATTGACCATATAAAGTATACGTAGAAACAATGAAGAAGGTGACAAAAAGAATTGCAGTTTGTCATTTGATGGGGTATCTATCTAGAAGCCTACCTTATAATATGGCAATAATTTAATTTAAACATGTGGTCACAATGCTTCACTGTCTCTGTGTTTAGTCATCTCACGTGGATTGAAGTCAAAGTTTTGGGCTAGTGGAATATAAAGTATTCTAAAAATAATAATATTATTGGTAGTTAACAATAAAGTATGTATTCTTCAAAAAAAATAAAAGCTAAAGTAATGTAGTGGATCAGTCAAAAAAATGTAATATAGTGGATACACCTTACTTAGAAATTTCACCTAATAAGTCTCCAAACTTGAATTAAGAGTAAAGATATGTAGTATCACCAGGTTGGAAGCCATAAGATGAAGGGTTGGTGGTATAACTTTGGTATAATATTTTTTGACACACATCGATCTTTTAATATCTTAATGTTTTTATTTAGGTCGTTATCAAACTTGACAATATTTTAATTTGAGTGTCCATAATTTTAATTTAGGGCTTTATCATCAATATTATTATTTTAAGAACAAAATACAAAAGATCTGTTAACAAAAAACTAATTAATATTGAAGAGAGTTAGTGTCAAAAAATAATAATAATAATGAGTAGTTATTTATTTGGATACATTCTTTTTGGCAATATCTTTAACAAACCTCACCCAAGAAAAACTAAAGAATCATAAATCTATTGATCAGTTGGATCATGTAAAAACTAATCGATCGAACTTAAGTGATTAATAAATTTCATCAATTATAAATTATTTTAAAGAATTTAAATTTAATTTTTAAGTGAAATAATTTTTTTATCAAACTTTAATTATCTCTTGACCAAACTTCGGATTATTAAAATCCCTATTCAAAAAATTCGGAGGATTAAATAAAAAACTAGATTATGTAAATAAATTGGAACTCCAATTTTGAAAGCAAGCCATGAAGTTGAAACCAATCATTGTTTAATGTTCAACACATATTCAACCAGTAAAAACTGGTAGCTGAAAAGAAGAGATAAGATTGCTTTTTCAATAATGGACCTCTTTTATATTAAATATTCATTAACTTAATGACAAAATTGTTTATGCAATTCCGTAAGGTATTTTATTGTACTAGATTAGATTAGTCCTTTTTAATTTAATTTTTTTTGTCTTAAGTAGCTCTTTTAACTCTTATTATGTGCATGTCGTTGATCTTCATTTACATAAATGACTTT
>Ga0228711_1002448_pt1 | contig 28546 bp, 13 predicted proteins | sample MedpolnodulmetaG_2_FD_177996 | JGI IMG/M metagenome (GOLD analysis project Ga0228711, IMG submission 177996) | Root nodule microbial communities from Medicago polymorpha collected in Santa Monica, California, United States - brown nodules | ecosystem: Host-associated > Plants > Roots > Nodule... | reverse complement strand
ACGAAGGTTTGGTAAATATTTTCTTAAGATCGATAGAAATATTAAAGTGTATCAAAAGTTCTTATTTCTCAATCCCTCTTTACTTCACCATCGACTTCAACTTCAACTTCAAAAATCTCACTTCAAATTTCAAATCCAAAACAAAACCCCCAACACAGATTCCTCGATTCACCATGGAAAGGCTTCAACGAATGTTCGCAGGTGCAGGTGGAGCCCTAGGTCATCCACCACCAGATTCCCCAACCCTAGATTCATCCGAGCAAGTCTACATCTCTTCCCTCGCTCTTCTCAAGATGCTTAAACATGGTAAAGTTTCGATCTTTAACCTATTCAAATCATGGGCTATTCAATTTCATAATTAGGGTTTTGTCAATTCGTTTTTTTTTTTAATCATAAAGTTTCAATTTTTAACTTAATTAAATCATGGGTATTTCAATTTCAAAATTAGGTTTCATTAATTGTGTTTTTTTTAACAATAATAGGTAGGGCTGGTGTTCCCATGGAGGTTATGGGTTTGATGCTGGGAGAATTTGTGGATGAGTATACAGTTCGTGTTGTTGATGTGTTTGCAATGCCACAGAGTGGAACTGGTGTTAGTGTTGAAGCTGTTGATCATGTTTTTCAGACTAATATGCTTGACATGCTCAAACAAACTGGAAGGTATTTTGTTTTTGAAATTTTGCTAAGATTACTGAATTTAGGGTCCGTTTGGATTGACTTATTTGAACTTAGCTACTGACACAAACACTTGTTTGAGCTTATGGAAATAGTTTATGGCATTGTTCATGAACGGTTTTAAGCTTATTTCCATAAGTTGTGACGTCAGGATAGCTTATGAAAACAATTTGACTTTATTTTATCTGTTGTTATAGAAATAGCATATATATATAAGCACTTATACGACAAGGGATTAATTAAGTTGTTTATCCAAACATTGTGTTATTCATGTTAGTTTTTGCTTGATTGTGTTGCAGGCCTGAGATGGTTGTTGGTTGGTACCATTCACATCCTGGATTTGGCTGTTGGTTGTCTGGTGTTGACATCAATACACAACAGGTTCTACTATGGTCCTTTATGTCTTGTTTCTGTATCTATTATTGCCCAATCCAAAGCATTTATGTGTTGCTTGAACCTAGGTAGTTTTGATTTGTGATTATTATAATTTTTTACGACATGGTTTGGAAGTTATTGATTTACTTTCATTGGTTTCTTTACGTGAATCTCTTTGACGTGAATAAACTTCTAAATGTTTCTGTTTTTCTATTTAAGTTTCTTATTTTGCTGAATACTCTTTTTGGTTCCTAATTTACTCTGTTTTGGAAAAGTTTTGTGGAAAGGACATTAGTTGATGGATTTCTTTTCGAAAATTAAAGAGAACAATATAGCATCCCTACTTTGCCAACCCACTATGTCAATCCTCATGTTGTAACTACTCTGACTTATGAACCTATTATCAGTCTCATCATAATTGCCATTGTGACTTTGGTTGTTTGCTCGTTTATAGCATATACTGCTGCCTATTGTATGTATTGTATGCTTAGTTTTCCCAAGAAGATTGGATCTGGGCTGCGTGCAGTCACAACCTTGTGGCTGCATGCAGCCAACCACGTATGTACCGTCCAATCAAGATCAGACGGTCCAGATTTCAAATTTGGTATTTTTGGCTTTTAAAAAAATAAAATCGGCAATGAACCTACCAGTCTCACCTTAATTGCCATGGGGACTTTGGTTGTTTGTTCGTTTATGGTATATACTGCTGCCTATAGTATGTATTGTATGCTTAGTTTCCCCAAGAAGATTGGATCTGGGCTGCATGCAGCCAACCACGTATGTGCCGTCCAATCAAGATCAGACGGTCCAGATTTCAAACTTGGTATTTTGGCTTTTAAAAAAATGAAATCGGCATTGAAATCTGGATCGTCAATATGTGGTTGACTGCATATGCAGTCACGCTGCACACAATCCAAATCAAAACAATGTGCAAAGTATTCTCAGTGCCAGCTTATCTGAAAGAGTACTGTTAAATGAGTTTGATTAATTTAAGGATTAAATCACCCATGCAAGTTATGCCGGTCCAGTGTAGTTGTAATCTTTATTTTTGAAGGGATTTTAGGTTCATAATTGTTAGATTTCGTCGGGGCCATTTAATGAATGAAAATCTTAGATTTCATCCTGATTTCTTAGAAAGTCAATATTTGTTAAGCATGCAAGCTTGCTCTGATCCCTCAAATAAGGAGCTCTTAATTTGAATATAAAATATTTTCCGTATTCAGTGGAAGCAAACCATTGTCTTGCTAATTGAAATTAGTGTCATGGAATGCACTGCCAAGTGCCAAGTGCCAACTAATGGCTATTTTATAAGAGAAATGATATTTGTACAACCATTTTTGGTGACTTTTGTGACAACTTTCTCTCTCAGACTCACATTATGTTTTTACTTTCTCTCTCTATTGCTTTTTTTTTTTTGTGCCAATACCTTATTTTCTTTGTAAATTTATGGTTGTCACAAAAGTTGTCATCCAAATGTTTGTTCAAATAACTCATTTTATAAACCAAAATTTTGAATTACGTGTAATCAAAGTTTTCAGCTAGGTCTATGGGTTAGAATTACTTGTTTCTAATTAGTTATTGGTTGGTGCTGCTGGTTAATACAAGTAAATTGCTCGTGTCCTGCAGAGTTTTGAGGCTTTGAATCAGCGAGCCGTGGCTGTAGTTGTGGATCCAATTCAAAGTGTTAAAGGAAAGGTGGTGATTGATGCTTTTCGATTGATCAATCCACAGACAATGATGCTTGGACAAGAACCAAGGCAGACAACTTCCAATCTGGGACATCTGAATAAACCATCCATTCAGGTGTGTAACTCAAACACTTTTTTCTTTTTCGATATGCATACTATTTTTTTGGATGCATTGTTTTGGACTTCTTTTTACTAGTTCTGACCTATCATATTGCCTCTCTTTAGGCATTGATCCATGGGTTGAACCGGCATTATTATTCCATAGCCATAAATTACAGGAAGAATGAACTTGAGGAGAAGATGCTGCTTAATCTTCACAAAAAGAAATGGACTGATGGCTTGACACTTAAGCGATTTGACACACATTCCAAAACTAATGAACAGACTGTTCAGGTAATTTTAAGATGCAGCGTGTAATGTGGGTTGTTGGCGGCTATCTGATTAATCAAACAAACTTGCTGCATAATTTTCTTATGCCAATTTTTAGATTTAAAAACTGACTTATAACATTCAAACTTATAATTCAAGTGCTTATGTATAAGCTATTTCAGTATTTCTATAACAAAATATAAAATAACTTAACGATTTTCATCTAAGTTTCATAATCTATCGGGAAGAACTTATGGAAATCAAGCTGAAAACAGGCCCTTGATACTAATAGATCTCAATTAATTTGAAATGTAGGAAATGCTGAGCTTAGCTACCAAATACAACAAGGCTGTTCAAGAGGAAGATGAGCTGACACCCGAGAAACTTGCAATAGCAAATGTTGGAAGACAAGATGCCAAGAAGCACCTCGAAGAGCATGTCTCAAATTTGATGTCTTCTAACATCGTTCAAACTCTTGGAATGATGCTTGATACTGTTGTCTTCTAGAGTTGTCTTTTTGGAACTTATGGTTAATCTAGCACGTTAAGGAGACAAGTTGTTATGTACAATTCAAGTTTCCTGATTATTCTCAGACTATATTTTGAATACAGATGTATTCTTTGGACGAGCTGAAAAGGTCAAGAAAGTATAACTTAGCACTTAGTTTCTTCGGTGTCTCCATTGATATTACTTGGTATACTTTAATTGTATTATTATATTGCAGGATTTTATGTTCAGGTATTTTTAAAATACCATAGAAAACACGTTACATAAAGGAATACTAACAGGCTCACCCTAGATTTGTAGTCCCCTGTGAATGTGAACACAAGCAAGGTCTAAAAAGCTACATTTATCCTGAACACAAGCAATGTCTAAACTAAGCTACATTTACCCTAATTATGGTTTTGAAACTAGGATGTGGGATAGGTTACCGGAACAGTAACTGCAGCAGGTGCAGTGTAACTGTTTAACTGAAACTGTTGGATCAATTTTTCATCATATTGCTTGACTTGTTTAATAGACGCTATGTATGCTAAACCAGGTAATTTTAACTGTTACTGATTGTCAACCAATGACATAACTATATTGAATGCACAATGCACAATTTCTAATAAAAGGTTTCTATGTTTAGTTTCTAAACTTGTGCCAACGGCACAAGTTAGCATTTTCCTTCTTTTAAAAGCCAGAAAACCCTGATTTGGATGTATTTTGTTTAAAATCAATTAAGCAATTCAAAAACTAGTACTAGTAAAAGGATGAGGATTAGATAAATGCGTTGTCTTCTGTAAAAAAAAGGAAGCTAAATTTGTAGTAATGCATGAACAACTTTAACAAGTACTTTTGCTTATTTTGGATGAACTCACCTTAAAAATTTGTGAAAAAAGAAATGATCTTCTTACATAATCTCCAAATTCCCATATATCTTCTTTTAACACAAGTCAAGAATATGGGTCAAGATCCTCTCCATTTATAAATTTCTCCATTTGTTACAATTTGGAGAGAGATATACACAAAAAATAAGTGGTGGGTCCAATCACTAAGTTGGTCCACCATCATTAATTATTTTTTTACTTTTTATGTGTCTTTATCTCTCTAAATAGAACAAACGGAAAAATTTATAAATGGAGAAGATTTTGATCTGGATTTATCCATCTTTCGTACAAAAAGAATATTATTCATACAACTTGGAGTCAAGCTCAAGGAATACAATTCAAAGGCAAACAAGTTCCCAAACTTGTAGCACAAAATACTAGTACTAGATTAACATTACAAAATATCGAAGTGTTAACCCATTCTTTAAACTTAGAAGACACAATTAACATATGATTGATATCATAAATAGTATCTCAAAATAACGTTGAATCGTCGTGATTTTTTAAAAACTTCACTTTATAATTTTTATAAAATCAGGATGGATCATTGTTATTTGTTATCAAACATACACTTGGCCTAAGGATATTTTTAATTTATTATTTGAAAGAAAAAAAAACCATGCATTCCTCGTGTATAGGTATTTTTTTTTATGAAAGATATAAGGTAATTTTTTCTCATCTTGTTTTTGAATTTTTCATATTAATTTTTAGAAAAAAAGATCTATTGTCTCTTCTTGTCCAAAACTCAGAATCTAAATGGACTCGTTACATTCAATCCATGACCGCGAAGACGATGACATTTTCTCCGACGCACTTCATCAATGCTCCGGCAAGGACCTACCGGAAACTTCCACCTCCGATCCCACACTTTCACATTCCACTCCGCCATCACCCTCTCCGGCCACCACACTCAGCCGCCGATCAATTCGCCTCAGAAATAACCAAACCTCCGATTCCGGCACCGATATTAATTCGCCTAATTCCACAAGAAGAAGCTTCCGACATAAGCCAAGGTGGAGGCATCTCAAACAAGATGAAAATTTCACCGCGAAACTCGATTCCGATGAAGCGCCTCAAGCTACTATTCCCGAAACAGAGGATACAAATGTGGAATCCACCGTAACTACTGCTACAATTGATGATGCAGTAAACGATTCTGCTGACTCAGCGCTGCGACTCGGTGATTCATCTTCGAGTTTTCTCGAATTGATAGCAGGATTGATAATTCAAGCATTAGAGTTTCAAATTAAGTTAATTTTCATGTTTATAAAATATCCAATGATTTTCATGTTTCGTTGTTGCTTATTCTTTATGGATCCTTTTGGGATAAGGAAATTGGGGAAAGATATTATCTTTGGGATTATGTTGAGAATTTGGAGTGTTGTGTTTGGATATATTGAACCATATGTTAGGAAATTGTATAAAGGGAATGAATCAATTTGGAGTGTAATGTTAAGGTTTGGATGGGGATTGTTATGGTCGATTTATGTTTGTTGTGTTTTGGTTGGTTTGTTGGTTTCTTCATTTGTGTTTAGTGGAATTTTGATGAAGTGTTTCGTGGAGAAGCCGATTCAGATGAAGGAAGTTTTGAATTTTGATTATACTAAGCTTAGTCCTGTTGCTTATGTTCCGATTATTTCGTGTGATGGTGTTGTTAAGGGAAAAGATTATGAGAATGGTGTTGAAGTTGGGAAGGGGATGATGATGGGTGAAAGGGTTATACCTACTAGACATAAAGTGCAAGTTACTGTTTCGTTGAGAGTGCCAGAGTCGGGATACAACAGAAATCTTGGGGTCTTTCAGGTGATTGCTTATCTCTATCTGGTTCATTTTGTTGTGTGCATGGTTGAATTGATGGCGAGTTTGGTGGAATCACTGTGTGCTTCCATGATTTTGGCAAAAGCTACAATTTTAAGCCTCAATAAAATCACACACTAATTTCGTCAGAAACACCGTCATTTCAAACATACACTAAATAGAATTTGGCTTCCCAAATTGCCATGAATTTCTTAGTAAAGTTTCATTTACTTTGTCATTATGTTGTTTTACTTCTTTAGCATCTTTTGTGAATTCAAGGAGTGAACCATCAACTTAGTCTTGGTCTCGTGAATTGTAGGAGTCGACAACTTGATCCATGAAATTAGTGGTATTCTAAAATGAAATTCTGAAATTTGAAATCTTCGATATTAGTAGTTCATTCGAGACAATTTTCGGAACTTAATCAACCGACCCAAGTAGCTAATGTGATTGAAATGTTTTAGTTTTAGGGATCATTCTGAAATTTTAGTAATTTGAAAGACTATTTTGCTTGACTACTACAATATCATGGATTGAAACAGTGATTCCCTCAAATTTAAATGTTTAGGGTACAAACTGATTTCTAGTGATACTCATTATCATATTTTTATGAGTTGTAATGCTTGCATACATTAATCTATACACGAGATACATATTTTTTGTGGTAATTTATTTTATTTTTTTTCTGATAAAGAAGGGCATTATTTGTATTAGAACTGTTGATATGATTTCTTCTAGTATACTCTTGTTGCATGCTGTAGAAATTGTCATATTTCTTTTTAATTTCGCATCAAACTCTAAGTCTTAGAGAAGTTAAAACTGCTAATGGTAATTGCAGTTTGCAGTTCAGAGTTTCCTGTTTCTTACTTTGTGTTTCTTCTTTGGCTTCTTTTGTTTTTTATAGGCCCGGGTGGATTTTCTATTGTCTAATGGTAAAACTATTGCAAGTTTGAGTCAACCTTGCATGTTAAGATACAGAAGCGAACCTATCCACCTAATCATGACTTTTCTCAAGATTGCTCCACTTATTACTGGCTATACATCTGAAACCCAGATTCTGAATGTCAAGATGAGAGGTTTTGTTGAAGGGAATATACCTACTTCGTGCTTGAAAGTGACACTTGAGCAACGACCAGAATATCAACCTGGTGCTGGCATTCCTGAAATATATGATGCATCTCTTGTTGTTGAGTCTGAACTTCCCTTTTTCAAAAGGATCATTTGGCATTGGAAGCTGAGCATATTTATATGGATCGCCATGATGACATTCTTGACAGAATTAATTTTTGTTCTAGTATTTTGTAGGCCTGTGATAATTCCAAGAACAAGGCAAAGGGTAGCATCTGCTCGCAGTCCTGCAACTTCGAACAATCTTCCGGCACAAAGTTGAGACTTCTGATTTGCATTGTTCCAGTGATTGAAGTAAGTTTTTGTCCAACAGTTTAACCTTGTATGTTCTGACACGTAACCTATATATATGTTTAGTGAGTAACCCTAACATCTCATTCTTTTCCCCCCTCTTTCTCTCTTAAATTTCATTTGTAATCATAATGTAAATTTTAATGCCACGAGATGTATAATATGATTTACTAATTTATATTGTAATATTGTGAGAAAATGAAATATAGCTAACCTGTTGCTTTGCCTATGAAGAAATTATTTTAGTCTATGATGTGCGACAAACTGTTCCTTAATGTTTGTGACAGCATGGAAATATTTGGAGTTAGTATCACTCTCGTCAGTGATCCATGGAGCTTTTTATCGTAATTGAACTTCTCCTTTCACCCAAACTAGTTTTTTGTGCTCTCAAATCTATTTGATCTTATCTCCTTGAGAGTTAAGAGCTTATCAATGTTTCTATCCAACTCTCCAAAACAATGTTTATTGTTTACTTTATGGTTCTTCTAAAACATTCCAACCTGTGATTTACATATCCTTTCATTTGCCCTTCATAAGATTTTCAAAACCCTTATTAAAATACAATTTAAGAACCAATTATTTTAAATGACTTAGGATGCCAATTTGTTATTTTGATTAATGGACATTCATTTTAACAAGGAGTCAATGGAGGGGCTATTGTAGGAAAAGGTCTCTTGCCTTGCAAACGTGGTGTTTCGTTGATTTCACTCACCTCAGCAAACAAAAATTAGAATTCAGAAGACTCATCTCTCAATTTTCTTTCTCTAAAAATGTTAGTTGTGAATTTCAGAATTTGTTAGCCAAGAGGGGGTTAAATAGCCATGACTTCAGGAGAAAGGGCACACATGCTTTTATTCCTGGACAAAGGTCCTACATTTCTTACAAATTGATGAATGATAAGAAGAATATGCTCATTTCATTTTCCTAAGTATATTTCAGTATTATATATATGACAATCCAAACCAGATCAAAACATTTAAACCCTAATACATGATGAAATTGTGGACACTCTTGGTCTTGGATTTGTTGTGGAATCATTTGACTCTGCTACGACCTGCTCCTCCTAAGGAAAGGGACAACCTTGGTGAGCTCAATCTTAGGGAGCTCATCGCACGTTGGCTTGTTTGTGTGCCTGATGAAATTGTAAGTCCATGCACCTACCAAAGCTCCTAGAATTGGTGCAATCAAATATATCCATAATCCTTTATATTTATGGTATAAAAAAGCAGGTCCTAAACTCCTTGCTGGATTCATCGATGCTCCTGTCATTGGTCTGTAAAATATAATTTCACACAGGCATAGAAGTTATAAATCTGCTTTTGCTTCCAAAAGAGTTATAAATTATGTGTACAAACTTCACTTAAAATTTTTTTTCAATTGGGTTTTTAGATAAGTTAATACCCCGCAAACAATATATCTATTATTATTGTAGACCCAATCGCAAGTCCGGCTAATTCACCAATCTGCAAAAAAAAATTTAAAAAAATATCAGCAATTTAAAACAAAATAATTTCACAAAAATATATAAACAAAATCCATGAAACAAATTAAAATTATTTGAATTATTATATGTTTTGATGCGCATGGCATGTGATTGCGTAGGTGTTGCAATGTAAATTTCTAATATTATTAAGTCGTTGGAACAAATAACAGACTACATAGATGACATTCTGCAGGGTACCATGACACCAACATGACAAATTTTAATATAGATTAAAAAAAAACAAAGTAAAAAATTATATATAAAATACGAATATGTATTCAAAATATCCATTAAGTATTTGATGACAATATGAAATGCATACCACTACTATTTTCAAGAATTCTTCCAATTTGTTTATTCCAAAAGATATCATTATATAAGTTTAATCATAAGTTGGTCAGTTTAAGTAACCAATAAAAAATATTTAATCAAAATGTTCAACCCCAATTTGTTAAACAAATTAAATCAAAATGCTGATTAAAAAAAATAAGAGCCAATAATTGCAAACTAATTTTTTAGCAAGAGTAGAAAACATTACCGCTCTGTTATCAGTGGCTACTGCAGTAACAACAAACATAAGGAAGAAAGTGCATATGAACTCGATTACAAAAGCTTGCAAATTAGAACCAGCTGGAAGTGTTCCAATGAAATGATCATCTTCACCATTAAATATAAGTCTGAGGGTTCCACTTGCTAATGTGGATCCAAGGACCTGAGCTATAATATAAGCTGGTACCTTCAACAAAATTAAAATGAATGAAAATTCAATAATAATAATAATAATAATAAGACAAGTTGATGCAATGAAGTGTTTTGTTTTGCCTCTAAAAAAAGTGTTTTGTTTTGATAGAAGATTTTTTTTTGTTACAAAAGATGGCATATCCCAAAGAGAAAAGAAAACTAAGACATTAAATAGACATGAAAGCTTCGAAAATACCATCAAATAAAAGACTCTGAAACTCGTTAGGGAAGTCTCCAAAATATGAAATATTTTGATAAAAGTTATCGTTGACAAAACATGTATATGATTTTTATAGCAAACATATGCACACCATTATTATATAAAAAATGTAAGCCTTTTCAATGCAATGATTTAACTCCTCTAAAATGAATAATTTAATTACCACTGAGGCTAGGTGCAAGTAGTGGGTGTGAGTGTTGTAAATTCTGAGATATTAAGTTCGATTTTTATTCATAATAAAGGGAATAATTTAGTTGTAGAAGAAAATTAATTAAGATATCTCACCATTTAAAAAGAAATTGAAGGATGCAAGATATGACCATTTTTTTAAGGACAAGGTTAAATCATTTAACTGATAATAATACACCGAATACATGTTGTGATTTTTATGAAAAGTTAAGAGCAAACTAAAGATATGGTCACACTTACTAAATGCAAGAAACTACAACCTTAACTAACATGAGAGTTGATTAAGAAGAATGAAAAAGATGAATACCATATAGTAAAATGACCCCAAAATAGAGACATTATTTTGTGGATGATTAAAGCTATCTTTTAGAGTTATTAGAAATAGTATGACAAACTTATAATCCACATGCAAGTTTTGATTATTAAGATATTCCTTCCAATTTTATTTTAGATAAGATAACCAAATCCATCCTTACGATGCATAAGATGTATTTCAACTCACCTGCTTGAAGGGAAATCTTCTAGTAGAAGCAAAAGCAATGGTCACAGCGGGGTTGAAGTGAGCACCAGAAATGTGACCAACAGAGTAAATCAAAACCATAACAGTGAATCCCCAAGTAAATGCAATTCCAGGAAGTGTTACTACATGATCATTGTTGAGATTCACAATAACAGCAGCACAACCTGCAAATATCATCATGTATGTTCCCACCACTTCTGCTACCAACTATATTCAATATCCAACAAAAACAAATTTTTTTGTAATTTCAAATTAAATTTTTAAGCTCTATATTAATACAATTAAATGATCCAAAAAGAGATTAAAAACTTAAGGGATGCCTTCTAGAGAAGGAAAGAAAAGTTACCTTCTTGAGAAGGGGTACAGAGTCTTTGATGCCCGACTCTTCATTGTTTTTTGAGGTATCACTGTTTACATCTAAAACTACCTCATGATGAATTTCATTGCTTTCTGGATTATCAGCCATCGTTTACAAAGAATTAATATATATTACATATATTTTTTATATGAAGCTGAAAAATGGTGCAAGAAAAGAACAATGATCTGCTTTTGTCAAAGAGTATTGTGCACAAGCTTGTGACAAACAACCAACGAGAAAAACTAATTTATAGGCACCCAAAAGTCCTAATATAAAGAGTTTTTTTTTCTTTTCCAATACTCATTATTTTTAACTATTTTAAAAGTTACTTTGAGTAGATATATAGTTTCTTAAACATTTGATATTTTAAGTTGAGTTGACATTCATCATGCGACAGCGACACAATTCATTTGTTGGAATAAAATATATATTTAACCTCCTTATATCATTAATTTGACAATACTATGATAACAACTCGAAGTCATGGTTCCATAATGTCTAAAATTCAAATTTTGGTTTCATTAGTTTGCGCATTTAAATTTATGCATAACAAATCCACTTTAATTGAAAATAAATAGTATATGGTTGAGACAAAAATAAGAAGAAACCGTGCTTTGCATTTCCTTTAGTTGTATGTACTACACATGGTTGCTTGCTTTCTGAATCTTTGAGGAATGAAGCACTCTTGGCGACATTAAATACATCCATATTCCTCTATATTCATGGTGCACAATAGCTGGTCCTAAGCATCTTGCTGGATTCATTGATGCTCCGTGATTGGCCTCTCAAATATATTTTCACTCACAAGTTGTCTTTAGCGACGGTTCTCCAACGGTCGACGAAATGAGTGTCACTAGGCCTCTTTGCGACAGTTTTGAAAACCGTAGTTACCATTGTCGCAAAGGGTATTGTGACTGTTTGAATTATAGCAAATGACACAATTTTTTTTTGTTTGAAAGGGGTGTTGCAACGGTTTGGAACTGTCGCAATTAGGGGACTTTCTTTAAAAATAAAATAATGAATCTGCTTTTTAATTGAATTTATAGCATGATTTTACGTAATTATATTGTTGTGACAAAACTAATTTCATTCTTCATTAAAATATGATTTGACGCACAAACTAAAATATAAATTTAACATTCATATAAAATGATTCAATAAAAACATAAACAAATGTTACACAGAGGTTTCTTGAGTTCCTAACATGAAAATTTAATTAATTATGTATAGATGGTGTCCTTCGCGAGAAAGTTTCTTGATCAACCCGATGTAAATGATTAGACTCAAAAGAAAGTTATACTCTCTGTGGTGATTTGAAGTCTCTCACCTAAAAATAAATCATAGATTATATAACAATCACTAATTGACAAAAAAAATAAGCAATAGAATCATCAATGACTAATGATATGCAGAAAACTAGTTCAAATTATGTATCAAATGTCTTCTTATTATAATTGAACTATCTTTAACAAATCTTTCTTTCATGACAACAAGGAGATCAACTTATGACAACATGGACAAACCAAAATGACATTACAAAAATTGGCGCAACACACACTACGGAAGAAAACGAACCATGCGAGGTTCGTATCTGAGTAATCTAGACTAATTTGCTTGAACTGATGTGTGTCGTTGATCGCATGGTACGAGTAGAAGAGAACGCCTCTAACTATTATGCGACTCAGGTTTGATCTTGTCGTATCAATTACAACCGTTCTCTTCGTTGGAGCAAACATTATGGCACGTGGATGGTGATCGTCTCTGTATCCACACCAGAATTCCTTATCCCAACTCCGTGAAAGTGAAGAAATATCCAAACATGCATTAACATTGACATATATGTATCAGACAACACACAAAAAAATATATTTAACTATTTAACTACATAATAATTTCATTATTATACATGAAACAAGCTCGCGTATCCAGCTAGGTGCTTCGTCTAATAACAACATCCATTATTAAGCTCCTTATACAAGTGAGCAAGGGAAGCCGCTCTCCATGCATAATTGTTGACCAGCTCAAGGTCACAGAAGAACTAGAGGTATATCACATTGACATAGGTGGCGGTCTTGTCAGTAAAGAGCGTGACGTCCACCAAGTAGAGCAGATAGATTGGGCAGCCTGTTCCCGGTTCAGTTGCATCTCATTATGTGTTGGTGGATAGGTATATATTCATGTATAACTATCCACATATGTATGCCATTGGAAAAATCAACTATTTTGGCACCGACACGTCGGAAGTCAGTTGGTTCAATGGATCTCGCATCGTTAACCAGAGATGGACATGTATGCTCAGGGATAGGTGGAGTTATATCTGAAGCATAAAAAGTATATGATTGATTAAGAGGAAAAATAGATGGAATAACTATCGAAATCTAATCCCAACACAACTTTCTCTATCTTGTCTTGGTTAGTTTACATTTGATCACATCAACAAAACACTTTTATAAAATCTGTTTAGAAATCCTGTCGATACGGGTGAAATCGAGCGGTCTCAATGTTTCGATAATTTATTTTTTATAAAACCGGCATAATACTTACTGATGTGCGGTGATAAACTAAATCCTCTTTATCAAACAGTGTCGTTGCCGGGGACTACATCAAATTAGATTAGGTTTCGCTTGTTTATAGTTTTTCTAAACTTGTAGATATTTTTCTTTGTTATGCTAAATTCCCCAGGCAAGCCTAACTTGCCTAGCGAACCAGACATAGCTTGTAAATATTTTTGTTTTCTTAGTTTTAATCTTGTTTGTTTGTTTTTAATCTTTATAACGCACTTGGCTACTAATTGTTGGTATAGTTGTTTGATTACTATGTATGCGAGGCAAAACCACCGAAGGTCAATTACTTTTTAATCTATGTTTCGTTTATGTTTTTTCATATGCTTGCATTAAATATTTTTCTTATGATTTGTTTTGATGCATGTTTAAATCAATCTCGATTCCTCAATTTACCAAAAGAAAAGGTGTCATCTAATCAATATAGGTTTCGTTTCTATGCTGATACATTGTAATACATTATTCATAGCCCAACTCCATTTATAAGAGTACAATTTATTACACAGAAAGATACTCACAGTTTTAACATTTTCATGTTAAAAAAAAAGGTTGTTTTAGACTACCTTTAAAGAATTTATCCAACAACCGATATAAAAATTAGTCACGTAAATAAATTTGCAAGAGAAGTAAAAATTAGCTTGTGATACCACTTGCAAATTTACTTATGCGACCAAATTTCGTTGATTATATTGAGCAAATTATTCACGTTTTTTCAAAGATAGCTTAGACCTCACTTAAAATTACATTAGGCAATATTCACAAAATTAAAAAAGACGAAGATAGGCACACTCAGATATTACATAAAACATATTGTTCAGTTGTAGAAATTATGGACGGAACTTGCAAGCAGTTTTGAGCTCGTCTGCAGGCTTGTAATCACCTGCAAATCCAGCGTCCACCCACGCAGAATAGCCTCCCCCCATGTTAACAATATGTTGAAATCCCTGCGTTTACCACATTATATCACATATATGCTTTAGACTTAAGATAAAATTAGTGATGCAGAAAAGATTAAAAGTTTTATCAAGATGATAGAAATAATCCTAGTTCTTTGAGAGGAATTAAAAATTAAGTAACGAGTAGCATGCGATACATTATAGTCATAGACTTACTGAATTATGGAGATCAACGCAGGCTTGACTTGATCTTCCACCACTATTGCAAGCCTGAATTAATTGTAATCCATTATAGTCACGCATCAACCTATTTTATGATGCTTGTATATTGTTTTATGTTTTAGAAAACTAAAAGGTTCTTACCACAACTAAGTGATCCTCACTCTTACATATTGCTGCAACTTGATTAACAAAATCAGGATTTTTCACCCGTCCTGTTGATCATTTGGAATACATAACATTACACGTATATATGTTATATATATGATTAAGAAATTACTACATGCATAATGTAATATTAATTGTATAACAAAGGCGAGACGATCTACACAGTCATTGGATTCAATTAGATATTACCTGCTTCTGTTTTGAACATATAGGGGACATTAATAGCATTCTCAACATGGCTTTTATTGAATTCCTCAACTGACCTAAACAAAAGGGGCAAAAGAAAGAAAATGACTTCAGTTAGGCATTCCTTTGAAAATTACAAATGAAGAAGGAAATTGGAGAATCACAATCCATTGTTAATTACCTCACATCAAGATAATTGTAACCAGATGAATGTAATAGATCTTTGGCAGCATGGACATCTAAGGTAACAACATTTTGATGACTGTAAATATTAGAAAAAAATTAGAGTTTAAATGAGACTTAATTACATCAATATATAACATAATATATAATGGAATGAAATATATTTTGAACACTTACTCCTTTGTGGTGTCCATTCTTTTCTTTGAAGTTTAGCAATGCAAAATCATAATTGTATGAAAGGTATTTATAAGTGAAAGATTAGCTTATTTGCTAAGGTTTTTGGGGTCTCTATAGTGTCGACCTTCTAATTTTTTTTTCTTTCTTCTTCAATTTTTTTTTGTGCAAGTTGTTGATTATATATATAAAAAAAAAAGGTCAACTCTTATCGTGCAAGCCAAGCATATGAAGTAATAAATATAATGAGGAAATGACAGTATGCACATATTTTCATTTGTTTATCTTGTGTTGAACAAATGATTATAAAAAATTACTAATAATGTTCTAGCATTTGATTCCGATGAGTTGACTATGATTTTAATATTTTGGGTTACGTTACGTAATGTTTTACGTACATATATCAATCCTAGCTATTCAAATAAGTGGAATCTGTTCATTTATTACTCCTTAACCAGTGCCCGGGGGCACCGGTTAGCAACACCCAATAATTATTTATTTTCAATAAAAATTTACTATTTTTAGTAACTTTAACGTATGCAATGTTGCATATGTTAGACAAACCCTTCATAAATTGCGTGTCATAAATTGAGAGAGAGAGAGTAGTGTGTGAGGATACCATGTAATGAGGAGAGGATATGGGATAAACACAGAAAACGTATGCAAACAGGTGGGCACCACCATCTCTATTTGTTGGAAGAAGTCAACAACTTAAATGAATATCAGTTTTTCTTTATGAGATCGGTCTTTGCAGTTGCAGACAAAAGATATAAAATCGAGGTGATAGACTTTTGAAGCGACAAATTGTATTTGTTCTTTAAAAACAATGAAGATACACAAAAATTGTTTTCATTATTATCATAAATACATTATCTCTAGCTAATATTTCATTTCTCTCAATTTGAATGGTTCACTTCAAAACCGAAATCTGATTGATGGAGCCTGTTCCTGGCCACAACATGAAAAACCAACGTTCCAATTCTTGTTGGAAAAAGTACTCACATTTAGGTCTAACACATCAAACTGAATTACCTCCCATGGAGGGAATCTATGAGAATAGAAAGCTAAAAAAAAGTCGCAGGAAACCGTGTTATCTAAATCGTGCAGCTTTCTTTACATATCAATTTGATCAAAGTTAATCGACATGTCCTCAAAACCGAAATCTGATTGATGGAGCCTGTTCTTGGCCAATCCGCTCATCATAGCAAGACCTGATACAAGGGCAGAAGCGATCCAGTTACATAACAAAATGTAAAAATAATAGTGTCAATATTTTAAGTAAAAAGTAGAAACTTCGAATTCGAAATAACACTTTTCCAACATTTAAAAAGTTAAATATACATTTTTTTTTATCATTTCTCAAGATAATATTTCTATTTTAGATTTCTTATGAAGTGCCCTAAGGCCACTCTTTAGCATTTCCGTTTGGTAAATTATCTGAGAAAAGTGACTTAGGTGGGACCATTGAAGTTAATGATTTCTTCTGAAAATCGTGTTGCGTGGGAATAGTTTATAGTTACTGATTTTCTCTTTTTGGGTCTGTTTTACTTTGTATGATCACTAACTATGCTATGAAACCATATCTGCCAGGAATACTTTTTAATTAAGCAATCTCAGAAACAACCAAAGACTATTCGACGATAAAGGAGAAAAATGAATTACAATGGCATATATGATTTGGTGTTCAAAACTTGTTATGATTTGCATAATCTCAGTGCCTGTGAATGTTGTGTAAAAGATGGAATAAAATTATACCTTCAATCATCTTGTAAAGGGATGACCACCATCCCTTGGAGGATATTTGGTGTTGGTTTAAAGATTCCTCAATTTCTTTATCATGTTTCCTTTCCAGAACACCCTGCAGAGTAATCAGAGCATCCTTTGTCTTCTTGAGAATACTATTCTCATCTTCTATTTTCAATTGCTGTAGGTCGTTCTGTGACGAAGTGAGAGTGACAGCAAGAGCAAACTGGGCCGCATAAGCCTACCGAGAAGAAGCTAGCCATTTTCTCTGACCATCCAGATGTTTGTTCTCTTCTCCTTCTGTCTTGTCCCCACCATGTACTAAGCTGCGTAAGTATTGGGCATTTGCAGCTCCTGTACTTTGCACCATCTTAGAGAAAGCACTACCCTCATTTGATAGCAGCTCGTTGCGGGTATCATATTCAAGAACCTTTCAAATATAAAGTTAGCATTAGTGCCACGTTGAGTTAAACCAACATCAGTTTAGGGGTTTACAGTCAACTTTAAGGCCTGTCGGCATTCATAACAACGACTTATTCAAAATTCCAAATTTTTTTACTAAAAAACTTCCAATGATATTGGCTTAAGACGGACAAGCATCATCAAATAACTTCTTATAGTCTCATTTCATCGTTCCAGCTATTGAATCATAAGAATCCATTAATGCCAACCAAATGTACTAAGTTTTTGAAAAGAAAAAAAACATTGCATCAAAAGAGCAATTTAATTAATATTGTTTACTTTAGTAAAAGTTACACCAGTGCCAAAGGATTAAAACCAATCATGAGTTAGCCATCTATATGGTCTGAACTTTGACTATTAAGTGCATACCTTGCCTCCATCAAGCAAAAGAACCCGATCGCAATCAATAATGGTGTTAAGGCGATGAGTAATAATGAGCATTGTACAGGATTTAAATTCCTCTGATTGTTTTCTGTATGAGGCATCTGTTCTAACATCAATCGCTGCAGTTGCCTCGTCTAGTACTAAAACCTTCGACCTTCGCAACAAAGCCCTGGCAAGACTCAAAAGTTGCCTCTGTCCAACACTGAAGTTCTCACCTGCCTCAGATACCTAGACACAACATACTTTCATTAGTGAAAAAAAGATAGACAGGTAAATATGTCTAGCACAAATTCTCACAATATGCTTAGTCAAATGCAACCACAAATTAGAGACGAAATCAGTCAATATTCACTAACACAATCGTGTCTCTGCCAAAGCACAATTTAGCAATTACCTCAGCATCCAGCCCCAAAAAATTCCTCCTTATCACATCCTTCAAATGTGCCCTCTCCAGAGACTCCCAGAGGTCAGCATCATTGTGTTCAGTAAATGGATCAAGATTAAATCTCACAGTTCCTATAAAAAGTAAGACAGCCTCAATGATATAACAGAGACATTTGGTTTTCATGTTTTAATATTATTTAGCTACAAGACACCAACTCAGAAGTCAAAAGATTCTCATGCTTCAACAATGCATGATTTAAGAGCTATACAATATAGACCAAATAAATCCCGATAGAAAACAAGCTTGAGCCTAGCCTAACCACTTGAGCATTTACGAGTATTTAGCATCAGTTTTCAATAATGAGGTCAAGTAGCTCAGAAAACAAGCGTTGCAGTTTTCAATCGTGCTGAATTTTTTAATTAACTTTCATGAAAAATGTGTTAATCCTTAGACCTTATCACTTTATAATTGGACTGTCGTACTAAAAGACGACAACATAAGAGATGATATCTTAAATACCCGAAAAGAGAACAGGAGATTGTGGTATAATGCCAAGAACTTTCCGCAAATCAGCCAGCCCAAACTTTGAAATATCACGATCATCAATTAATATTCTCCCTTTTTCCAATTCCACGATTCGAAATAGGGCATTTAACATGCTGGATTTTCCCGCGCCAGTCCTACCAACGATGCCAACCTTATCGCTTGGAAAAATTGTGAAAGATAGGCCATGAAGCACAGGAGGAAGTTCTGGCCTGTAGCAAAGAACAACTTCTTCGAATTTGATGGAGCCTGAGGAAGGCCACCCAGGGGGAGGGCGATTATCATCAATCACAGAAGGAGCCTCCGAAGACAAATCAATGTCCAACCCGCTCAACTGAATTTAAACTATTCTCAGCCAAACTTGCAAGTCTAAGCACAGTGGTGAGCAAGGTTGTAATATTCAAAGCGTAACTGAGAAGTAATCCCATGGTGGATGCAAATTCTTGCTGGTTCTCTGCCCTACTGTTCTGCATCACAGCGAAGGTTGCCGTGAACCATATCATGAGACCTCCTAGGGTTTCCAATCGGATTGCAAGCCACCGGTTTCCACTATTGTTCACCAGTGTGAACCGAATGTTGTTGTCCATGGATCTTCCGTTTATATCAGCCATTCGATCATAGGCTATGTAAGCACGAATAGTTGATAGACCATTTAGAGCTTCCCCAAATTGTGCATAAACAGGAGATCTGCTAATTGAATCCAATCGCTGTACTTCATGAGCAGTGCTCTAACAGCAAGAAAATAATTTGATTTATAATCTACAAGTATTATTCAATACAATGTTCAGGGATTCAACATATAAACGCAAGAAAAAGATGTTTATTATACCTGATAGTATAGATATGCTCGATAAAACAATACCAACAATGGCATTATTGCCCACAGGGACATTGTGCTTACAATCCCTATCAGAATGAAGGTCGAAAAAAGTTGTGAAATTTGATTTAAAAACATGCTCACAAATGGAGCCACATTGCGATCGATGTCACCTAGATCTTTTGCAAACCTATTGATGACCCTTCTGAGTGGATTTGTATGGAAAAAGACCATGGGAGCTCGTAAGATGGACTGAAGCATGGCTTCGTGCAATTTTCTGGCAGCATAAAGACTTGATATGATTAGCCAGTAAGAATTTGCTAGAGTCGTCAAAACCTGGTAAAGACGATTTCAAATTAGTATCTACTATGAGCATGCATAAAGCTCTGTCCATTATTTTGAGCAAAATTATTGACTGCAACATAATACGGATCTACTTGCCATTTTATGAGAAGAGTATTATACCTGACCAAATGATAGAGCTGCATATATGAGATTGTAGAAGCCGGGATTATAACCCTCTACCGCACTCTGATCAGTCCAGTGGCTCAACCATGTGCTACTTGAAACTCGTAACACTTCAGTTAAGAAATAGCATCCAAATAGTACTACAACAACCCAAGTGCCTCCTAATGCATTTTTGTACCTAAGGATTCAGAGACAATAAGAATCAAGACCACATAAACATACAGAAAGGCCAAGAGAAACATGATAAAATTAGCACCATATTCCCCTTCTAATAGATGCTCATTATCATGATTATCTATAACCTATATAAAGAGGATACAGAGTTTTTGTGTAGCTTTTTTCTTCTTCAAATTTTACCTTTCATTTAAACTATTTTATTTATAATTTTGTCCTACTTTATCGAATTAAATAACTGTATTTTAAATAATATAAATTTTGTATCTTGATTTTTTTTATAAAAAAAGTGAACATTCAGGGCAATGCATGCTAGTATGTATGAATGGCACATGGATAATAAGCCATATGAGCGTGAGTGCAGGTGCGTACGAGAGAACATCTGTGTGTTTCTATGAGAAACCATCATTTAGTATGTCATTACAGCAAATAGCTTCAAGTCTCGATATTTTGATCGATATTATACTTATTCATTTAATCTTGTTACCTCATTAGAACATTCAAACTGACAACACCTGTTTCCCGTTCTTCCTGTTTAATAAGGATAGATTTTCCTACTTTTGGTTTACTTTCACTCTTTGCAATATCATTAACTGGTTCATTGACCACTGGTTTTGAAGAGGACTTTTAATCAGTAGCTTCAATATCTACATTTTGTTCTTCATACTCCTCCATTTTTCCTGCATTTTCCATCAACTTTTGGAACAAAAGCCCCTGGCTGGAGAGTTCCTCAAAAGTCCCTTCCTCCTTCACCATACCTTCATGGACCAAAATGATTCTATCAACTTGTGAAAGGAAATGGAGCTGATTTGTAACAAGAACTCGGGTCTTCCCTCGTAATTCTCCTCTGATACATTTATCAAAAACCTGAGATGATACCGAAATGTACATTAGACAATGTTAAGACAGTATCTGATTTGCAAGCATAAGATGACCGAGACAACACCAGCAACATCATAAATTTACTTCAGTTGAGTTTTGAAGACTGAAGGAATAGAAATAACATTAAGTAATGCTGAATTAGCACGAGATGAAGTTAACCCGTCTAGCCACATGTGCATCCAGAGCACTTAGGGGGTCATCAAAGATGAGCACATCAGAATTGGAGTAGACAGCTCTAGCCATGGATACTCTTTGCTTCTGACCACCACTGATGTTTACCCCTCTTTCACCAATTTCAGCAAGATCACCGCCCTATAGTTATTAAGTATGTGAGAGAAAGAAAAAGCAAGGGCCACCAAGTTGTAAATAAAAGAATCAAATTAAACACCCATTGCATCCAATCAAATTCTACAACACTCACAGGTAGTAAATCAAGGTCGTGTCGCAGTTCAGTCACATCGATTGCCCTTTTATATCTTATTGGATCAAAGACAGAACCAAACAAAATGTTATCCCGTACCTGTAGAAATAAAGTTATCAGTCACCTCCCCATTTGAAAAGAAAACGATAATGATCAAATGGAATAGGATATACTCACACAGCTATATGGTTAATAGCATCCAATTAATTTTATAATGTGCATATACAAAACAAGATTCAATTCCGAACTTAGTGGATTAAGAACAACCTATTATTTTGTTATATAATGCAAATAACACTGGTGGTGGAGACTGCTAGAGACCAACCATCGTATAGGGTAACAGCAAAAGGCTGATTTTATATCTGTAGTTTTCACTCTCACGTGCTTAATTGCAATACAACAAAAGAAAGGGTTTATGCTATCATTTTGTAATCACCATCTTCAGAGTCTGTTTAGTGAATTCCTGTTTACATTTCTACTTGTTTTCTTTCTCAACATCTTCCCATCTTCTTGCTCCCAAGTTGTAAAAAGTATCAATTATTCTAAATAGAGCATATCACAAACTTACAGCTGCATTAAAAATCCATGAAACTTGAGGTACATAAGCGACTGTTCCTCTCATAACAACAGTTGAATCCACAATTGGAGGAAGTTCTCCAAGCATTGCAGATATGAGCGACGTCTTTCCTTCTCCTGTGCCGCCAACAACAGCAACTAGACTACCAACAGGAATATCCAAATTTATGTTTGACAATGTTTCTCTTTCTGCCTGAAGAAAGAAACAATATATCAGAGATTCTTTTTTGAGAAAATTCAAAAGCAAGATCGTTCACAATTCCTAATGTTATCAAATGAAAATAATTCTTACAAACAAGGCTTATTGGAAGATATCATTTTAAAGAGAAATGATAGGGTCACTCATTTTAACACACTCCAATAAACATCATTTACCTGCAACCGGTTGTTCAGGTTGCTTTAACATCAGTTTTATTTTTTAATTTTCTTTGTTTAGAATTTAAATGCAACATCGTCTTCTCACAAGCTCTGGTGTGCTTCCAGTTTTCATTTTTTCATGATGTATGTTATTTTTCTTGGGAGATTTTGATTTGTCACATCTCGTTCTCTGTAAGCCCCCCACCATACCCATCACGAAACTCTGCCATTTTCTGTGCATATCGTATTTGTCGCAAGCTCATGTGGTCGTCAATGTCATCTCCGTCGTTAGCGATCTAAACTGTTTTGGTTAATCTAAAATTGAATGGAAACATCTAATTTGTATATTAAGAATATTTGAGTTGGATTCTTGTCTAATTTGTAATGATACTAAACTGGGTTCTGTTTGTGTATAGAAGCTTTAATATAATGATACTAAACATTTTTGGTTTTATAGTTAGATAATTTTGATTGAAGATAAAGCTCCTGGTATTGGGTTCAATTAAAATTTGGGAATTGCCTCAATGTCTTGGTTGATCGGAACAGAATTAATTTAATTTGGGAATTGCAATTAGATAAAGATTGGTTTTAGATCTGTTGATTCGTTTGTAGTTCTATTTGGAATTGCAGCAATCAAATTGAAATGTTTAGAGGTTGGAAGAGATCCCCCTAGTTACTGGTTTTGAGAAAAGAAGGCTAAAAGTTAATCCAAACATATAAAATAATAAATAAATAAATGATGAAACCGGTAAAAGGTGAAGGAATAAAGAATGGTGATTAGGTGGCTAGTTATTATTGGAGTGTGTTATAAGAGTATGTTAAAATGAGTGACCTTAGCATTTCTCTGCATCTCTCATTTTAACACAGCACTGAAATACAATTAATTTCAGTTCTGTCTCAGCAAGATGAAAAAAATGACAGAAAGCAAATAGGCAAAACATGTATCTTTAATGCAAGTAGTATCTCAATATATGTATATTCACATAATGATAAAATATGCAATCAAGTCATAACAAAAAGATTGTGGACCTTTGCATCCCAAGAAAAGTATCCATTCCTGATCGAGATGGCTGGTAACCCTGGCTCAATAGGTGGATTCGGTTGAAGTGTTCTCTCTTCGGCTAAGAGCAATCCCTCCAGACGTTTCAACGATACATTTGCATTAACCACCTTTAAAACAAAATGAAGAATCAGGCCAGTGTGAACTCCACTACTGTATTTGGCAACATTCATTCATATTTACGAAGACAACGATAAATCTAATCGAGCTTTATTTTTTCTTTTGTATGGCAATTTGGTGAACAGGTTAACTCTGGTCTGTTATTTTTGAAAAACTGTTGGAAAATAAAAAGAAAAACAGAGAGAAAACAAGAACATAGGATAAGGCGTCCTGCTGTGAAAACTCAGAAAATTGAAAAGGAGAATAACCTGAGTAATAATATTAGGAAGCATGATGAGAGGAAATCGAAGCACAGCAAACAGAGAAAGCGATGTGAAAGCTCTTGCAGGTGTCAAATCCCCTCCAAGCAATGTGAACACTCCAAATGAAATCACAGTTACGAAAACTGGAATGGAATTTAGTATAAATGAATTGCACTGCAAGAAGAATTCGATAAAGGGAGGAAGTCAAGAAGCAATACCAGGAAGAAAAAATTATACCTACAGGTTTTCATGATTAGTATTAGTTTTCCATGCTCAGTTCTAAACACTAATATTTCAAGAAATTGCAACTCTTGCTCAGTATCAATCATTATAATAATCCAGCATTATAATCTTTATAGCCTATTGTTTGATTTGGGTTTGTGTGAAGGGGTACCCTGTACCTTTCATTGAGATAAGTTTATTTTTTATTTAGATATCATCCAACTTACATCAAGTATTTTAACTTTTTTCATTCCTTTGTGTTGAGAGTGAATGATTGATCAGTGAGTTGCATGACCAAGCAGCTAGTTGATATCAGCTTTGGAGGAGGAAAGACATTGATGTAGGTTCACCTTAAGGGTTTCCCCTTCACAATAGAGAATACTCTATTCACAATTACAATATTCAGAAGATACTCTCTAACATTTGTGTTTTCCTATTTATACACACTTTCCAACTAATCCAAATAACTAACTAACTAACTTCTCTAACAACTCATAACTACAATCCAAATAACAAACAGACTAACTAATTATTTTAACAACTAATAACTACTCTAATTTCCCTTTATTCTGTAATCCTAATACTTTCACCAAATCCCTACGAGGTCCTTGAATCAGTTATCTTAGTAACAAGCTTGAGGAGTAGTATTGAAAATATATTATAATCCTTGTATTTCTTTTACAGAATTGTAACTGACATATCATATTGTATCATATGATGTAAATAGAAATAATATCTTCCTATTTATATGAAATCGACTCCTTTATGTAGTTGAAACACACAGTTTCGCAACATTATGATTTTGTTTTCTCTAATTCAACACTATTATTTAGGTATTATTATGATTTACTTTCTGACTTCCCTATTGATGATTAGGAGTCTTGGTCTTTTGTGTCTAGCAAACTATTACCAAGTTACTATCCAGATTTTATCAATAATATTCAAAGCATTTATTATTTTTGTTCTCTTTTTTTTTTTCTTTCTTTCTAAACCCTATAATTTGAACAAGGTCCACAAGAGTCCAACCCAAGAACAGTTGAATTCTAATTGGTCCATGCAATGCAATACAGAAATTGGTTTCTTTAGGGTAACAAAAACATATCTATGCAAGGAAGCAAAGATAAATAAGATGCAAAACAAATAATTATTGGAACATAAATATATTTAATTAGTATCATTCCATACCGCTCCAAGGAATGATGCTTTTCGAAACCATGATAATTCATCGTTTCGTACATTCAATACTCTAGACTGGAAACTACTCTCCCATGCATAACATCTAAAAGCCATGTCCACATAATCAACAAAAAGAGTTAGAACTGAAAAATTTATATAAGAAAAATATTATCATATAAACAAAAAGTTAATAATTGGTGGAAAAGACATACTTGACAGTGTCCATAGCACCTAAAGTTTCATTCATGAGACCGATTCTCTTGTCTGTGCGTTGTAATCCTTCCTTAGACAGCTTCTTCATTCTGCTTATGATTAATGTCTGCATCCAAAAATCATGTCATTATTCATGTTTTTAGCAAGACCGTGGATAACATGCCAGAAGACCAGAACACAATTACAAATCTACATTATTAGCTAAAGATACTTATAAAAAAAGGAAATTTTAGCTAATGAAAGATACTTATTTGGTGCTTCAAAAATGAAATTTATATCAGAACACCTCATTACCTTGATGGGATGAGACTGACAATGGAATCGAATCAAATGTAGGGAGAGAGGAAAGAGAATACATACTAAGAGAATAGGATGCACTGCCTTAATTTATTTACGCTTCCCGAGAATGTATTTATACTAAAAAAAATCATACAGTGAAAGTGTAGAGTAAATTAAGTAAGTGAACGCTTGTACCTGTAATGGAAACATAAGAACTAGCAACAAAGCACCAACAAGGGAAGCAACACCTAGTTGTTGGTAAAGAAGAACCAGAGCAAAAGTAATTCGAAAGGGAGCTGACCACAAAGTGTGAAGTGATTGGCATATTTGCTGTTGAGGGGAATAAAATAATAACAAAGTTAATTGCAAGGAGGCAGTATTGCAACGCCAAACATATTATTGAGAAAAGTTACCACACAAAAATTTCATTAAGTTGTTTACAAGAGAAATTGTATGAATATCTCAAAGATTTTGGGCTCCACGACCATCTCCATACAATAGTACAATTTCCCACAGTAATAATATATTCATTTCTATTTACAAAACAGGTTTACAATAAACTAGGTTGTTTTCTCTTAGTGGTGAAGTTTTGGTTTGTCCTTCCACTCTAGAGAATCTATGATTAGTGGGATTACAAGTCTCAAAAGAATACAACATAGTAAAAGTTATTTGACAACTTTAATAATAGTTCATTGACAACAAATAAAATAATTGATCAGTCAAGTAACAATTTGTAGCTTGACCATTGCCACCATCAGACGTGTAATTTAAAATTTCAGTTTCAAGTAGGGTTTTGTTTGATATAACTGGTTACTATGTTTCCAACTAAAACCATTTATTACATACAGATGCATGTTACTGTCAAATCCAGTATCGTCCCTATTTAACAGCTTCCAAGTCAGGCGGGTCTTTCATACCAGTCAGCAGCAGCAATTAAATAGACATCAGACGATAGGGAGGAAATCAGAACCATACCTGAAGTGACTCAGGGTCAGTAGTCATCAAATTGGTTATTTTTCCAGATGCAAATTCTTTTCGCGCTTCATGAGTAAGCGTTAGAGACTTGCGAAATACTGCAGCCACCTACAAGGAAGAAAATTGGAACACCAAACTCACAGTGGTAAGTGCAGCTGGGTGAGTATGAATATCAATTAAAACATGCAGAGCTACTCCTGGCACAAGATCGTGTGACTCACACTGCCAAAAATATTGACATTGAAGCCAAAACATGAAACTAAAGCTCCACAATCTATACTTCAAAGATGCTACTCTTAGACTCTTGTTCAAGAAATGAAGCTTTAGGCAGCGCTTGTCTCATTGTTTTGAAGGAACATGGAATTTTATTGGGATAGAAGAAAAAAATACCAGTGTTGATCTCAGACGATAACCAACATGCATGACATTCTGAAAATATTGGGCTTCACATAACACCCCAAAGACCTACCAAACAAAATTTCAGACAGCTCTTGGTCAAATCTTCAAAACAAGCAGTAATATCATCAAACAGAGAAAATAAATAAATTAAGCATCAAAATTGTTGTTTTCGCAATGCATTCAATAAAATTAAAATATCAACAAACAATATTTAATCAGATTTGTTTCATACCACACCGACAAATATTGAGAAGGCATAAATGTAGCCCATTCCAGCTGGATCGCCATTTTGCATAGACTGCAGACAATTCATGATAATAGTGAGGTATTCAGAGAAAAATAGTGCTAGTGTATGTAATACATTATGAGCTGACTGCTATTAATCTTGTTCTAGTGGTACGTAACAGATCAGAATTCAGTAAAAGAGTAACTAACCTGTAGAAGCTGGTTCAATATAAGTGGGCCCGTAAACTGGGAAAGATCATTGCCAATCTACATATTGCAAACAGGAGAGCAAATAATTTAGATGTAAAATTCTTAACAGTTCAGTCAGGCGAAAGCGTCACTCCAAATCATCAAAAGCATATCTTCCCACAGATTTCATTGGAAGTATAGCATCAAAGATAGCCGGTAAAAGTCTGAACAAACGCATAGCGTTGCAACCAGCAAATGATTAGATGTCAGTTGCGTCTAACACCATCTTTTTAAGTTGATAGTTGATTGATATGACAGCACCAACTTATTTGATGAATATCATTTTTAAGAATCATTTAGTGAGGCAGTAGATAAGTAAGAAAACTAATCACCGATTTAAACGAAAGTTTTCTATATATAACCTTGCAGGACCATTAGGACACCGTATTTAACTGCAGTACACTCCAATGGATCCAAATATGTGGCAAACTTCTGACTAAGATGTGAACATAAATTACTCCTAACATATTCATGTGAATAAGGAGTTGATTTATTCTCCTTATTATATTTATTAATTTGTTCCTAGATATAAGGACATAAATCAGAAATTGATTTGTTTCCATTATATGTAATTATTTAG
>Ga0228711_1002446_pt1 | contig 28554 bp, 17 predicted proteins | sample MedpolnodulmetaG_2_FD_177996 | JGI IMG/M metagenome (GOLD analysis project Ga0228711, IMG submission 177996) | Root nodule microbial communities from Medicago polymorpha collected in Santa Monica, California, United States - brown nodules | ecosystem: Host-associated > Plants > Roots > Nodule... | reverse complement strand
TGGTGGGAAGTTTTCGGTTATGATTGTTTAAATATACTTGTTTTTTTGTTGTTTTAGATTTTTTTTTATCTTATAAAAAATATTTTGCTCAATCCTACAATAATTAACGCAAATAAGACAGATTACAGAGTAGTAAAAATCCAAACCGTACCCAAGGAAACAACAAAGGATGAAACTTCAACATATTACAATCAAAGCAAAAATAGGCCACGGATGGCGTATAGTAAAAGAAAATTGATGTTTACACTTTAAACAAGGCTGTAACGCACCAGAAAAAGACGTAAATGTCCATCGACAGTTAACTGTCAGTTAAAATTCATCGGCAATTAACCGCCGATGAAGTTATATTGGTAAATTACTAATGTTTTCTAGCATTGAGTGAAGTTTGAACAACATTCTTCATAGTAAAAGGGAATATATAACCAATCACTCCCAAAACCAAAATATACTAGGTCCCGAAAGCAGTCCCCCAAACAGCCAAACTCCATCAAAACAAAAAACTAGCTCAACACAACAAAAACAATGTAAGAGATCATGATAAAAAAACTGAAACCAAAATCATGCACACATCATTATTATCAAATTTAAACTGCAAATATTAATTTGAAGTAAGAAAAAATCTGTAAAAGAAATTGATGGATTTGAATGGTTGTAAAGCTTTTGTTTCTAAACCAAACCCTACTAGTTGTAACCAAAAAACCAAACCCTAATAGTCAAATGACCTATTGTTAATTATTTTATATAACAAGAACTAAACAACATTAACCCTAGCCATGCTTCGTTATATAGATTTTTTTTTTTTTGAACAAGCCAAAATGAGATATATTAACAAAAGTTTTGTACCCCTAGCACAAGAAGTGCCAAAGAAAACAAAACAAAGTTACAACAAAGTTCCGATCAAAACAGAAACGGAAAACAATAAGAGTACATCAGCCAATCCCCAAACAACCAAAGGGACGCTGCCACCACATATGATAACCAAAAGGAAAACATACATTTTTTGCTTTCAACCATTTGAGAGATTTTGTTTGGGTAGCTTTTTCTAAAAGAAAATTGAATATTTTATATCTGAATATCTATTTCTACATATTTTTTGAATGAATCTTTTTTCATATAGTTTTTTTTTTTAGGGAAAAAGGGGTGCAACAATCATCTGCAACACCCTTAGTAGTAGATTTAAGATAAAAGATGAAAGGAACAATACAAAGCATTGGGGGACATAACAACAAAAAAGTAATGCAAAATATCGACGGTGGATCTTGCATTGAGAGACAGGTGATGAGGTGATGTTAAGAAGAGTCCCATCGCATCACAACTGCTGAAAACTATTGAACCGTGTTTTTTTTTAATAGTTGAATAACTTATATATTTATATATCTAACCCTAGGAGTCTGATTAATGTTAAATATTTTGTAATAAGATATTTTTCACAATAATATTAGAGTCTTGCTAAAAATTGTACGAAGCAAATGACGCAAAAATAGCGAGAATATTTTTTTTTAGGGAACAAAAATAGCAAGAATATAACTGTGATGTTTTAAAAAAAATAGAAAACTAAATAAGTCTTGATGGAAACCAAGGCCATGTGATTGTGAAATTCAACAGCCCATGTCATTTCATTTCATTTTTCAGGTTTCGTAATAAGGAGCATTATCCATAATTTTATATAAGTAATCAAATGTTTTTTTTTAATGGAAAATTATCAAATGTTCGTTACTCATCAAAATACTTACACAATTATTTTATTTATATTATTAGTTTAAATTACTTATAAATTAACGATGAATCATAATAATAAAATTCTCTAGATGATTGTAAAAATACTTATATTATTTTTCTATGCTTCTAAACAATTCTAAAGTTATATATTTGAGTGAATGGTGTTTGTATTAGTTAATTTATTTATGATTATTTATATTATATTCTCAATGTAAATATGGTTTAATTCAAGATATATGGTTTAATTCTGAGTCTAAAATAGAACCGACAAGTGTGCAGCATGCATACCAAAATCAAGTGGAAGAACACTTGAAATCCCCAACCATTTTAAAATAAAAAACCAAATTCTTCCAAAAAAAAAAAGTCACACTTCAAGAAAATTGATTTATTGTTCCTCATTTCCACAACCACCTGTGCACAACGAAGAACCCCTTGGCGGACCAAATTATCTTTGGTTGGAATCCTCTCATATTCAAAGTTCTCCAAGAAAAAGGAGACTTTTAAAGGAGCCGCTTTATTCAAAATGAGATCCGATAGAAGTGCACGAACATTGTAATTTTCAAGATTTAATAACTGATAAACTCCTTTAACTGAGTAACCTTTTTTCCAAACCCAATTGTCTGGTAAATTTTCCTACAAAAACATTATCAAGCAAAGAACAGCACTCTTCCTACTGCTCATTCTCCCAAACAAATAACCTCCTCCTCCATCTTCACCCATCACCCTCAATTCCCCCACCATAGCCTCCACGTCTTTGATACTAAAATATTTTTATCTACAAAAATGTCAAAAATTTGACTAAATCTAAACTGAAGTTTACCTCATTCCATCCGGTTATCGAACCAAAATGAGGTATTTTTACCATATGTAGCTTTAACTGCCAACCATCATCAAACCACCACTCATATGCCATCCCTACGCCCTCTCCCACCCCACACAAATCCTTCCACCACCCATATTCCCTATTACCTCCTCCTCTGATACGATTCCCCTCTACCCCATACTTAGCCATGAGTACTTTAAACCAAATCCTCTCTCTTATCAACATGTAACCTCCAACACCATTTCTCCAACAACGCCAAATTAAACTCCTTAATTCTTCTGATTCTCAACCCTCCAAACCCCCCTATCTAAACACACTTTACCCCACCAATGAATTTTTCAAGCTTTCTCACTCCCCCTCCCCCAATAAAAAAGATTTAAAAAAGGATTCAATGAAAGAAACTATACATGTGGGAGCCTGGAAGGAGGAAAGAAAATAAATTGAGTGTGAAAACAAGACAGATTTGATAAGCACAAGATGACCACACCATAGACAAATTTTTACTCTTCCAACCAAACAATCTTTTTACGATGCTTTCAACCACGAGATTCCAAAACAAAATGTGGTGCCGATTACCACTAATCGAAAAATCCAAGTAAACGACCGATCATACAATTCAACACCAACCAACATATTCTTATGAAAATTCACTTTTAGGCCAAAAATAAGCTCAAACATAATCAAGTTAGCCTTTAATGCTCTAATACTTCCCCAACTCTTTTCACATAAAAGCAATGTATTATCAACAAACTGCAAATGTGAAAGTTGAGTATCCGTCCCAACACCATTGCCAGAAAATATGCCCGCGTCAATCGGGGATTTTAACATAACATTCAGACCTTTAATTGCAATAAAAAGTATATATAAAAAAAATGAAAGAAGGTCACCTTGGCGCAACCTTCCCAAATATGAATACCTCAGTTGGACTGCCACTGCCATTCACTAATATCGATGCAGTTACTGAGCAAACACATTCCATAATGTGGTCAGAAAACAAAGCAATGATCAATTTTTGATTGCAAAAATTTAGTGAGATTGTTCTTTCTCTGTGATCCTTCTCTTCCACTAGCAGCTTGGAGTCGCTTTCCACGATGAGTTGCGAAAAACCTTGTCTTTTGGCTATCCTTAAGCCCTCATACATGTCCCACATCTCAGCATAAAGAGCATCACATGTTCCAATCTTCCGAACATAACCTTTTAGCCACTGATCGTTGGAGTCTCAAATAAGGCCCCCACAGCCTGCGCTGTCCACTGACTCCTTATAAGCTCCATCACAATTCAGTTTCACCCAATCTCCATGTGGTCTCTTCCAGCCGATGTATATAGTGTCAAAATTTTGTGACACTTGTGGCAGGTGAGGATGTTTGCCCCTTCCAATGGCTTGGACAAGTTCAAAAATGATACGAATAGGATCAATAGGCCGATGAAAGTCCTCCTCTCAAAGATAGTTTTGTTCATAATTTTATCTTTTTAAGACAAATGTTAATATATTAATTTGTTAGTATTTTTTTTGCTTGCTAGAACTTGAACCATGTACCTTTAACTTGTCAATTCCTACTCAAATCAGTTAAACTTTCCGACCCATGAATAATTTTACCTTATCTTTATAGTTTCGAATCTTAAAATTTTCCTTGCTAATCCTGATTTGCATTTTGTTGTATGTTGGATTGGTGTACACCTGTACAGGATGTGCTCCTTTATTATTGTAATAGTATCTTTGATTATATATATATATATAAATTCGAATAAATATACTAGTACTATATCTATTAAAGAAAAGAAAAAAAGATATAATAGTATCATCCTTGAAACATTATTTCTTAGGCAAACACGACTCACAATGAGCAGGAATATATTATATCATGCACAATTTTCTGAAAATTAAGCCACTATTTGATATGTGACATCTTCATAGATTGTTGTTTGATGATCTCGCCAGTTGAAGGACTATTCATAAAAATGACTTCATAGCCATCTCCATAGGTATCCATTCCTTGAGACAGGAGTTGCCAAAAGATTCCACCTGCACATGAGCCTCCATTGCTAGCACTTTTAGATATGACATTGTATACTTTCTTAAAGTAACTATCCCTTATAGCTATGTTATATCCAGATGACTTTGAAGACATTCCAAACTCTGCTATAACCAAGGGCTTTTTTAAAATAGTATTTGAGTCCTGAATATGAGCTTCTATCCATTTATCAACAAAGACACTTTTAGCTGTCTTGTTTGAGCCCTGTAACCTGTATCATTCATAATTCCAATTAATATTATGGATCAGTTTGTTTTAGATTTTTAAATATTTATTTTTATATAAATTATTTAGAGATTATTCTTTAAATACCGTTAGAAAAGTATCATAAATTGTGGATGAAAAGGCATTCGAGTTGAAAACTAAATTTTTATTAATATGGTTGAAAAAGCTTTGACATCGTAAATTATGGTTTTCTCTTCATTCTATTATAGATGATTTTCTTCAAAAGTTAATTAATTGCTAGTTCATTTTCAACAGAAAAGTCATTTTTCAAGAAAAATAATTTTTTACAAAGATTTTTCAAGAAAATAAAAAATGTTTAAAAAAATCTAAAAGAAATAGGTTTTGGGTAATGAGATCAACTTTTTTTTTCTTCCACGTAACCTAGTTGCTAGTCTCATTCATCTCAATTGTGGAGAAGAGAAGTGAAAATTTCGAATACGAACTCAACTCATGTCCTACATATCAACTTCCCTATGCTACCAACTGAATTATATTTACGGTTTATAGTGATGTTCACTTTATTTCAAATGTCTTTATATTTATGTGTCCATATATATAAAAAAGCAACTTTATTCCAAATATGATTTTATGAAAAAGACGATTTGATGTTTTCTCCAAACTTCTATTGATAAAGAGTAATAGATAATTATAGTCATGAATTATTTTTCATCAAACTAATAACCAAATTACATTTAGAAGAGTTAACAATTTAACCAAAAGTGTCCCCTAAGTATAACTTAGTCAATAGCCGTAGGGAGGTTTATATTTAGAGGTCTCAGTTTGAACTTGAGACTTTTTTTTTTTTTTTTGGTGTCTGAGATTTGAATCGCGAACCTTACATATATTATGTGTTGTCCTTATCAACTGAGCTAAGCTCACGGGGACGATCTCTTACTTCTCTATACGTATGGTGTGTGAGTTTAACTAACCACTACACTATTTGAAAATAAATTAATTAATTTGACAAAAATTAAATGAGTTAAGGTTAATAAAAATATTATTGATAAAAAAAAAAATTATTGATGAATTTATGTAGGATTTACCATTCATCGGGATATACATGAATGGTGGCAAAATCGATTTGAGGAATTTGATTGTTTGAGATAAAATCAGTTCCAACTTTAAAAGGATTGGGATTGAACTTCTTTTGTGGCGTTCTTTCACCGTAGAACCCTTCGAGCCCTATTTCCAACAAATGTTTGCTATCAATGGATTTGACATAGGCGGCCATCTCTCTAACCCAATTCTACAATAATTAATGCAAATTATGTGTAAGAAAATCATATTAACATGATTTCAATGAAAATGAACCGTGATAGATATAAATACGTACACTATTTTCATCCTTACAAAATTATGAATACCGCCACCAAAGTAATATTAAATTTGTCGGTAATCAATGTTATTTCACGTGTTTACTTTTAAGATAGATGTTAGGAAACTACGCACAATTTCCCCATAGTCAGATTAAATGGAAGTGAAATAAATGCGGAATAATAACACACAAGACTGTTAACGAAGTTCGGCCAATAATGCCTACTCTCCGGACTGCTGCAGATCTCTTTTATAAAAAGGGAAATATATGTGTTTACAAATGTTCACAAACTCTCACTACCCACAACCCAATTACACCGAAGAATTTTCTCTAAAATTCTCACAATGAGTTTTTTTCTAACTCTCTACTGATGTAATACACTACTAGTGTTGTTGTGTTTTGCTTCTGATACTTCTACCTTCAAATGCACCTCTATTTATAGAGGTAATGAACCGTGAAAGTTGCAAAGCTATGCAATCCTTTCACACCAAAGTCATCTAACCAAAATGTAAAACCTGGATGTGAATGCCATGCTTTCAAACTTAGCAACCTATGCTTCTGCACCGAGTTATACCATAGGCTTACTGTTTCTTTTAATTTGCACCACTAAAACTTTGGGTCCAACTTAGACCCATTTAACCTAAACCATTGATATAATAGTAAAGTATTGGGACGCACCAGATTGAATATTGAGAACCTGTCAAGCAAGTTGACTAGTATTTCATGCTTACATGAGCTTGGGTGTAGTGAATAATTTCTTTTTAGCAGCTTTTGAAAAAAAAACTCTACTGTTATTTGGTTTTAAAGAGAAAGTATCGATTGCATTTAAAAGTATAAATACTCTTTAATATTTTAGCTTATATCAAATGATTAGTTTTTTTTAGCTTAAATCAAACAACTAATTAATTTAATTAACTCGATTGATTGTACTAACTAGTATTTTTTTGCGGTTAGTATTTAAAATAATTAATTTAGTTCATTCACATTTTTGTTTTTTTTTATGAAGCTAAACTAACCCCCTCAAATTGGCATCAGAGAGAATCGAACCTGAGACCTTGAGGAGGAGCACACTCCCAGGTTCCAAGTTAATACCACTAAGCCAACCCAAGTGGGTCCACATTTTTGTTTTATTGTAATCAGTTTATTTATTTTATTAAACCATTTGCATTTCTTAGTCATTTTAGTTTTAAATTGATTCTTTATGTCAGTAAAAATGTGTATCTAGTCCTTTAAGTCATAATGCACCATTAACCTTTTTTCATCAAACTAAGTCAAAAAATGTTTATGCAGACGTTTATTGTTAAGTTGGTAGGTCCAAATTTATTGCTCTCTAAAATATGGTTTATAAATGTTTTATTCAGTATTAATGTGAAACAAATTTGATAGATTAAATTTTTAATGTTGTTGATTATATATTTATCTGTAAAATTGAATTGGAAAACATAAAGAAGAAAAAGTAGGTGAGTAATCATGTTTGTAAATATTTGTAGAAAAAATGTTTGTAAATATTTGTAAGTTAAAAAATATACAAGCATATAAAAAAAATTGGGAGTGAAATATTTTATAAATCATATAGAATTTCAGAGTTTAGGTTCAAATTTCTTATAAAAATAAAAATATTTCAGAAACAATGAGAATATTTACTTCGCAGAATAATTGATGAGGTATACTATCGATTTTGAAAATACTTTATTAATTCAAAAAACACACCACCCCAATTTAAACGGGCCCACTTTTATACAATAACGTGCTTTTTTTTATAGTTTAGATTGAATAAAAAAAAACATGTACGGAATAAGCCAATAGGAATTAATACACTGTTTTATCATATGGTGTGGTGAGAATCTTTTTACCGGATCTAAACATGCAGTGGTAGGTCATTTTAATGGTTCAAGTTCGACCCAAAGAATAAGTGGTCCAAATTAAAGGGACCCGAGGCTTACTATTTGAAAGAAAAATGCAACCTTGAATAAATGCATGAGACTTTATGTGACAATTTACTTCAGCAAATTGGCTGATTATCCCACGTACATGTGATGTTCACCAACAATAGAAACAGATAATTAATTTATATTTCCATTTCAACATTTGTTACAAGTTGTAGAAAAATATAAGTATGTTAGAAATAATGAATTCATTTGAAAATTTGAATGTGGTCTTGTAAATGACATTAAATTTAATATTACTTTGTTGGTTTAAGGTTTTGATTTATAGATTAAAAAATACTACACTATCAAAAAAATAGATTAAAAAATACTAACAACTTTTTTTTTTTTACTTTTCTCAATCATGATTTTTGCAAAATACTAACATAAATATAAACCATCTGAATTTAAATACATAGATATATATAAATATAGTATATGACCTTTTATAATTTCTTAGGCACATTAAGGTTGAGAAAGATACACACATGAAAGAGTTGTTTTAGAAGTAGAACAAACAAAAAGAAAACTTACCTGAATTGATTTTCCGGAGTCATTTATATAACGTGGTTCATTTATAAGCTCCCAAGAGAAAATAGTTGGGTCATCTTTGTATAACACCCCATTTATAGTGTTATTTCTTGTCAGCACAGCCTACAATCCATCATCCAAAGAATAAAGGAAGAATTGAGTTTGGTCATTAACTTATACATTGGCTTATTGTAAAAAAAAAAGTATGATACCTTAACATGGTTTTTGTAGTATCGCTTAATAACGGGATGTGTAAAGAAGTCATCGTCGCTTTTGACATGTTGACCACGTTCTCTTGCCCATTGAACATATTTATGTTTGCCTCCCAAAGCATTCCAATTATTCACCAAGCCAAGTATAAGTTGCACTCCGTATTTTCTTGACTCTGATATCACAAAATCCAATCCCTACATCGAAAAATCCAACAGGTAAAATAGAAAATGAGGTATATATGTGTGTATGTGTGTGTGTCTTTTGGTGTATATATTTTCACAAAATTTATTTATTAAAAAAACAAAACAACAGCACACTTTGGCCATTGCTACCTAACGTTTAATGCATCAACAAAATGAAAATGTGCCTTAGTTTCTATTATCATAATTATATTTGTATTCATATTATTTTTAAAAATCCTCTCAAAAAAACGTTTTTATTTAAAAATGTTTGTAAACTAATTATTAAAACATTCTTGTTCTCGTCTCATAAATCCTAGCTCAACTGACAAAAATGCCGAAATTGTTAGTCGGACGTCATGATCGGGGTTTGAACTTCAGTACCTCCACTTTGTGTGTGTGAGTTTAGGATGGTTTTGTCATCCCGTCTATCTAAGAAAAAAACCATTCTTGTTCTCAAAACATTTCGAATGTTTAAAGCACTACTTTTTTTGGGCCAAAATGTTTTAATTGTTTTGATTGCGAAAGACAAGCATTCATGCAACGTTATGAAAACAACCACAAACGGTTTTTAATTTGTTAATATCAAACAAGAACCCATCAAAGTAATTAAGATTGGTATATTAAATAATATAGGATTTTTATATATAATTAAGCTAAACTATATTGTAAAAAAAAATAAAAATCAAGAAACATTACCTTGAAGACATTTTCATCGTACTTGCCAGGAGAGATCTGAAGGGCTTTATAACCTCCATCGTTGCAAGCCCATGTTCTTCCTACATTCAAACCATGTCGAGAAGCTTGTTGGAAATTTGAAGTGACCTTAGACCTTGTAGATGGGTCAGATGCCATGATCATTAACCAATATGAATTGAATCCATTCACATAATGTGGCTTCCCATTCATTATAAAATGAGTACCTTTTCTTTGAACGAAACTATCACCAACGTTAACTCTTTGGGTGTTCCCATGTTGAAAAATAACCAAAGCCAATATGAAATGCATTAATAGACTCAATACCAAAATTTTGAACCCCATGCCTCAGTTCTGAATCATAATAGCCAAAATATATATGTGGCTCACTCATATAGTCATATAGTCTCGTGAGTTATAAATCTTAAAAGAATTGAATATATATAAAATTAATATGCACAAAATAAGTAACTGATTAAACTCTTTGACCATACGCAATATCTATACTTGTTTCTTTTATTAAATAGTAGTTGATAATAGAATTAGAAAGAAAAACCAAATACTACCAATTAAAACACAAAAGCATGGACTTGACGAAAGAAAAGAAAAAACACGAAAGCATGGTCTTCAAAAAAAGTATCTCATTGATATTTTCTGGAAAATTTCTTTTAGAAGATCCAACTCACCAAAATAAAAGAGACCATGAAAAGGAAATAAGGGTAAAAAGAGCAAAATCGTTTAGCATAAAATATGCTATGATTTAATGCCCAACCTGTCTATTGTTGGCTTTAGGTTATGATGATTGGATTTAAAAAAAAGTAAAAAAGTAAATAACTTTACGATATCGTAATCATCTTAGATTTTTCTTTTGCAGAAGTTGTGTTTTAGTGTACTAACGTATGTTTGTATATCAATCTACTTATACCAATATTTCAAAACACCTCAAACGGGTATTCCAACAAAATCAATAAAAAAAATTCGTCTCTATTTAAATATTATTTTGTTGTTAGAGTGCAGTGTCATTCTCAAGACATAATTCAAGTGATTGAATTTAGGAATTCAAATGGGTTTACGAAAGAAGGGAGCTAGATGTTAATTTGGTTCCTAAATTTTTAAAGTATATAAAAATAGAGTTTCTACCGTACACAAATAAATTGAAGTGTATCGACAATTTTTTTCAAGTAGTATAGTGGTCGGAGTTCACACATTTTAAATATAAAGAAGTGGGGTGTCGTGAGTTTAAACCATGATTCATGCATATATTATACAATGTTCATAACAATTGAGGTCTTGAGATTATTTGGTTTGCAACTGTCTGGAAAATCTAGAAAGAAAGAAATAGCAGGCTATTTACGGATAAAACATGTTCGGCAATTCAGGTGGTTGATAAGATTAAGCTCCTCAATTTCATGTGGTTGAAGGCGAAATTCACTACTCTTCCCTTTAACTTTCATGGCCGGTGGCTTAGTCCGTTCACCATTCAGGGCATATGCTAATAGTTATTTTTGATCTAGTTTTATATTTCTGTACAGTTTCCTTGTAAATATTGTTCGGATCTTGCTGTGTCTTTCTTAGTACATCTTGTGCTAGGAAAGTCACATTGTTTTGGTAATATATTCTATTTTAACTTCTTCTAAAAAAAAAGCTCACAGGATCAAATGTATCGACATTTATTGCTTAAATAAATAAACTAACGATCATTTTATGAAATATAAAATTATTTATCAACTTTTATATTTTATAAAACTTAGTTGAATATAAAAGTTGATAAATAGTTTTATATTTTGTCATGAAAAATATTCAAGTAATAAAATCGAAAATAAGTGAAATTTATTTCACCAACGCTTTTGGTAAATAAGATTTAATTATTATAATTTTAAATGATAAAAGTAATTTAAAAAAAAAACTTAATTTACTATTAGTTTAAAGATCGAGTGTATCGGTACATGTCAAGTTTTTGAGTGTAATGTAGAAATCATCATATAAAAATAATAAATCATCTTTAAAGTATACTCCCTCTGTCTCATATTATAAGCAAAAAAATCTCATTTTCTTTGTCCCAAAATATAAGCGAAAAAGATCAACTTGTATGTTATTTAAAAAAAAATCATCTTTCCCAAAGTAAAATTAAATGCAAATTGCATTCAGTTTGTTCTCCTTTCTATTCTCTCCATAAATCATTAACCAATAAGAATTGTTTTTACATCTTTCTATGAAATTTATTCCAAGAAGAATACAAAAAATTATACATCAAACTGCTATGTTTTTGTTTTCTGAATAAGTGTAAATTTGTGTTTTTTGCTTATAAATTGGGACGGAGGGAGTATTAAATTCTTCATTTTACTTTGTATATGAAAATATGTCACATTAACCCTTCTTAATAACACACCCCCTCCGTCCCTTAATCTAAGCCCTCATTGCAAATTTCACAAAGATTAAGAAAATGTGAAAGTGTAATTAATATGTTCATTTTGTGTGGGAATATTACTAAATTGTCCTTGTTTGTAGTGTATTTAAATTTGACTTTTTTCATATACCAATTGTATTAATTAGGGCTATGTTTGAGGAAAAAAATTGCATCTTGAAAATTGAAAGAGTGGTTATATTTAAGGACAATTTTTTTTCAATGAATGCTTATAACTAGGGCAGGAGGGAATAGATTAAAGTGACGAATTTCATACACCATCTGGTCATTATTATGAGCAAAAATCAACATTTTATATTCATTCATTAAATGATGTATGTGGTCTATATTAAAGACCACATACATCATTTAATAAATGAATGTTGATTTTAAGAATTGTTTATTACATGTATTTATCTTAACTAAATTGGAGAGATAATTTAATAAGTAATTGATAGTTTATTCTAGTTTATAATTGCCCAATCCTTTTTTATTCAAAATATGCCACATTAACCTATTATGACTATCAATGAAAATAGTGTTACACTAACGTCCAATAAACGCGCGCATTTCAAATTTTGATTGGGAAAATAAAATAAAGCAATATATTCAAAACTTTGAGATCGCTCTTTCACTCTGCTGCAATTCTCTCACAACTTGGAGACTCCAACATTCAGAAAATCTAACCGGTAAATTCAAATCATCTCAACCGTTTTTCATCTTCTTCTCTCTTGCATCGTGTGTTCTCGTTCTGTTCAGTTTTGTGTAATTTACTTGTCACGTTTGTATTTTATCTTTCTAATTTCTAAATCTTCAGATTTTGCTTTTGATTTGTTTTTTTCTCTCTCCCGTTTTTGTTTAATTGATGAATTTTCTACATGTTTTGGTTACGTGTGTAAGTTTGAGTTTAGATTTTGAGTATTTTTTGATGAACTTCTAGTATCAGTTTGAATTTTGAAATGAATTTTAGTAAACTCGGTCCCTACTTAGATTAACTTATTTGAGTTTATCTACTGACATAAGTTTTGTGAGACGGCTTGGGAGAAAATATGTAAATAGCTTATGACATTGTTCATAAGCTGTTTCCAGCTGACTTTCATAATAACTTATTAAAACAACTTAAGAGTTCATTCAAAAACAGCTTAGTCCCTATTTGGAATTGCTTATTTGAGCTTATCTACTAGCATAAGTTTTGTGAGACTATTTGAGAGAACCTATCAAAACAACTTCTAGCTCATACGAACACAATTTAACTATTTTATCTTTCGCTATAGAAATAGCTTATACATAACCGCTTATCATGATAAGCGCATGTGCTATAAGCTGCAAATTTTAGTGGAGAAGTTTATGTTACCTAGAAATTATAATTCAAACTTTTTTTATACTTGTATGCTTAACCAATGTCAGCTCAAAAAGGAAGCATGGACAGTGGAGCTTCAAGGAAACGTATGAAACCTGGGGTAACTGTTTTCGCCTTTCAACCTTTTTCTTGTCATGAATTTACTGCATTTCTAGCATTCTTTGATGTTTCATTTTCACAATAAACAGGTACAAGAAAAGATTGGAGATGAAGCAGAATCGCAGATTGTGCTTGTACAGGAGGAAGGGTTTGAGACTAACCAAGTTGGGTCTGAAGAAATGGAGCTCAATATTTCTCTTGTTCTTGAGAAGATTGAGAATTTTACTCAGAGGGTAGCTATATATAGTTGTTACACTTACACACTGTTTGAAGCTTGAAATCATACTCTAGATGAATGTTAAATCATTGAAATGTTTAATTGTGGATTTCTTGTAGGTATCTGAGCTCTTGGAATCAGGGAAAACAATGTTTAAGGAGCTATGCAATGAATTTGAAGAGAAACTGATTATGTGAGTTATGAAGTTACCATTGAACATTCAATGTTTAAACTATCTTTCACTTTAAATATTGTTAGTTTTTGACTTTTTATGGTCTGATTCTTTTAACTTTCAAATAAGCAGGATCCACAAGGAGCAGGTTGAAAAATGGCAGGAAGAAATCAAAGAACTTCGAGCAATCGATGCCTCAAATGAGGAAGCCAATGCTCTTCTGCAAAATGCTCGATATGTACTTCAGCTCACTCGTAATGATTAGTCAATGTAATTGCCTCATCTCATGTCTAGGTATATGCATAATCACTCACCCCCCTAAACATTAATAATCAGGTAAAAAGTATACTTTGATAGAAGAGGTGTGAATGTGCTAACTTTGGGAATACTTGGGCTGTCTTGGATCATTATCCAATTCATTTCTATTGGGCTGTGTTTGACTGTTTATCATTAGATTAAACTTTACTTCAAAATATGTAATCATGAGTCATGACATTTGGTTAAAATTGTTGGAGGCATGGTAATAGTAATGACCGATAAATCTGTAGCATTTTAGTTTGAGGGATGGCATTTCAGAAACAGGACCAATGTTTCTTGAATTCTGTAAGTGCTGCATGGTAAAAAGATGCAGCAGTATTCCAACCTTTTTCCCCCTTAATGTCATTCTTTTTTGAACTTGCCTTTGTTTGAATTCAACTTGACTTGACTAATTTGTTGTTGATGATTTGAGCTTTGCTAGAGCCTGGTATTTTTTAGAGGGTTGATATTGAGATGTTTAGTAGCAGTTTTTCCAATGTCTACTGATTAGGTGCAAATTTATGAGGTTTATAATATGTCTTCTTAACCTTTACCTGGAACCCATTTGTACACTGTTAAAAATAAGTTCTTTGTTAGTGAACATTGAATTAATTCAGTAGATTTTATGTGTGGTAATATCATGTTCCAAACTTCTGAGTGGGCTGTTAATAAAATATACAGCAATGTTGGTAGATTTAAGTGATGATAAAGTTTTTCAAAAAAATGGAAGTGATGATAAAGCAAGAATTATATAACTAAAGGAGATGATTATACACGATCAACAGATCCAGTTGAATTTTTGAGCCGTTGTACCATTTCATTACAATGTATTACTGTATTGTAATTTATAATTTCTACCAAGGTTCACTTAATTCACTAAGTCAGTATCTTTAAATGAGATTAATTAAACCAGCAAAAATTCCATGTTACGGTTCCACCACTGAACTACAAACAGTTAAATCATGGTTGAAGTAGGTAATATTCAATTTAAAACATACCTAGTTCACATTTGAATTCGTTCAATTGGTTGATCCAGTCCAATTTTTAAGAATTATTTAAATTTTTTGACTTTTGATTAAGAGAACAATCTTCTGACATTAAAAGAATAATATTCAGACAAAACAATAATTTAATTATACACTTTATCATGCAAATTAGCAAAGCTGTCACAACAACTACATTCGATTGTACCACTTACGTACCACGGTATGAACGACAAAGCATGTTCTTTCACAGGAGAATGAGACTTATTGAACCATATTGATATTGGAGGGTTAATTAATGTGTGTATTTCACACTACAGCTATTTCTATAGTAAGAGAAGAATAAGTTTTCAGTCAACATCACCTTTTTTTGTTCGAATTTGAGGTAGCTTTTTCTATGGGCTAACATCCTCAAGTAGAGTTATAAATACCCACTTGAGTGGTATCATCTTAAGCACAAAATTAAGAAAGTTTGACAATGGAAAGGGTGATTTTTATTAGTGCAGTAGTAGTGATTGTGAGGTAGTTCACCTCAGAACTAAGAGTAGCATCAGCAGCTTGGCAGAAAGCTCATGCAACTTTCTATGGTGGAAGTGATGCCTCAGGAACTATGGGTAAAGCAAATATAACTGCACTTTGTCTTGTGTGTTTTTTTCTCATCATTTATAAATTTCATTTGTTATACAAATACAAAATAAGAGTTTTTTTTAATCTGTCTGTACTTCTTTAACTTGTCTGTACTGTACTTGTAGGGGGTGCATGTGGATATGAAAATCTGTACAAAGATGGTTATGGAATAAAAACAGCTGCATTGAGTACTGCTTTGTTTAATGATGGCAAGTCGTGTGGTGGTTGCTATCGGATTGTTTGTGATGCAAGTCAAGTTCCCCAATGGTGTCTCTGGGGAACTTCCATAACAATTACAGCCACTAATTTTTGTCCCCCAAACTTTGCTCTCCCAAGTAGCAATGGCGGTTGGTGTAATCCTCCTAGACCACATTTTGACATGTCACAACCTGCTTTTCAAATGATCGCCAAATATAAGGCTGGGATTGTTCCAATCCTTTACAGAAAGTATGTTATATACTTGTGTTTACACTTTGTCTTATCTTTCAATTTATTACTTATTAGGAATCGAGTTCGGTACTTCTGAGTTTACAACACTCACACATGCACTTGTGCATTAACCATTTGTACTAAAAAAATATGTTTATTCCAAGAAAAATCTTTTTTAATGACATGCAGTACAATTTTCCATCAATTTTTCTCCGGACAAATTTGTACGAAATCTTAAAAGTGAAAACCATTTAAAAAGTTAAACTTGTTAAAGTGATTAAGCTAGCTATCTAATGTTGCTCAATGTTGTATGGAATCTGTTCAGAGTTGGGTGCAAAAGAAGTGGAGGCATAAGGTTTACAATCAATGGGAGAGACTATTTTGAACTAGTGCTTATAAGCAATGTAGGGGGAGCAGGAGATATCTCCAAAGTTTGGATCAAAGGTTCTAAAATGAGAAGCTGGGAAACTATGTCAAGGAATTGGGGTGCTAACTGGCAAAGCTTAAGCTATCTGAAAGGTCAGAGCCTGTCCTTCAGAATTCAACTCACTAATGGAAAGACTCGTACAGCTATTAATGTGGCACCGTCTAGTTGGAGATTTGGTCAGTCTTTCATCAGCAAGGTTCAGTTCTGATTGAAAGGGTACTTATAAATATTATTCAATATACATTAATCTTTACTACATCCTTTATAAATATATTCATGTCAATTTACTGAGTTAGAAGGTATAAGAGAAAAGAGAGAGATTATTAGTTAATCTCTAATTTGATCTTCAAAGTGTAAGGGTCAGACAATTTAGTCCTCAAAATTACGAAAATGTAATTTGGTCAATTAATTTTAAGAACGTCAATTAATTTAGTCTCTACTAAAACATCTTTTTACTACTATTGTTGCATCATGACAATCCAAAGGCTTTTAAATTCAAAATGAAAAAATAAATAAAAAAAATAAACTGTGATAAAAAAAATAAATTGATTGATTTACATTCTTAAATTTAAAGAACTAAGTGTGACTTCATAAAAGAAAAATTGTTATTCTTCGTGAGCTTAACTCAGTTAATAAGGACAATGCATAATAATATATTCAAGGTTCAGGTTCGAATCCCCGTTAAAAACAAAGAAGTTATTTCAATGCCTTTCAAATTCAACTATGAAGACCACACCAACTTGAGCAAATATGTAAGGCATCAAATGAAGCTAGCATGTAGAGCATGTTATTTCAATGCCTTCCAAATTCAACTATGAAGACCACACCAACTTCAGCAAATATGTAAGCCATCAAATGAAGCTAGCCCGTAGAGCATTCACAATCGAGATACCTGTTTTTGGTATTTAAAAGAGTTTTACGTGTAAACATCATTCATTTATAATTTTTTAAAAATAGTACCCATAAGAAACACCCATCTCTCAAACTCAACATCTCACACAAATTTTTTAAATGGGACTCACTAATCAACTATCAATAATTTTATATCATTACATTTCAATTTTTTAATATTAAAAAAATGTGAACCTCCCTTAAAATTAGGTCTTAAGTGAGACTTTAAGTCTTATAAGACCTAAAAAAAATATCTCCATTGGGGTACCTAACAAGTAGCAGGTCTTATTACTACCAGCGGTGAAATGGTGGGCAGGTCTCTTGTTGATGATATTTGGCACAAGCATGTCCCTTCGAAGGTGTCTCTGCTGGTGTGACGCATCCTCCGTGATCGTATACCAACTAAAGACAACTTGGTGGTGCGCGGTGTTATCACTTCAACGGACATGTTGTGTGCGCTTGGTTGTGACTCCATTGATTCGGTAACTCATCTTTTTCTTCAATGTACTCTATCGGCTGATCTTTGGGCTCTAGTTTGGCATTGGTTGGGCATCTCTTTTGTGCATGCTGGTGAGCTTCGAGATCATTTTATTCAGTTCACTAGGATAGCAGGAATGCCAATCTGTTCACACATATTCTTCAGGATTATTTGGTTTGCTACTATTTGGGTGCTTTGGAAGGAAAGGAACAGCCATGTATTTCAAAATATCGGTTCCACTTCCTTTGTTCTCATTGAAAAAGTAAAGCTTCATTCTTTCCTTTGGCTGAAATCTAAACAGACTGCTTTTGCTTACACTTACCATGACTGGTGGAAATACCCCATCCCGCGTATGGGTGTTATTTTGTAATTTACAATTTCGGTTTGTGCTCTGAGTTGATTTTTGCACCATAACTTTGTAAATATTTTTTGGTGTTCCACCGTTTGCACACTTTGTACGGGTGATATCATCGTTGGTTTCGTAATATATCTCATTTTGATTTGTTCAAAAAAAAAGATAGCAGGTCTTAAAAGTTTAAGATCCCAATGGAGGTAAGGTCTTAGAAGTCTTTTTTTATTGTAAAATATTGTAGCAGTAAAAATTTTAAAAAATAATTAATATTGTTTTGAAAATTTAGAAAGATTGAGGCATCCAAAGTTTTTTTGACGTTAACAATTCGATTCCAAGAAAGAAAGAATTTAGTAATTTAGAGTCTAGTCGTTGGAATGTAAATTGTTTCACTAAAAATTGAATTCGCATTCTCTTATTAACTCATATCAATGAAATTAATTATTAAACTAAATTGTTTGGTTTGGGTTCCTTTGTGTAATTTTGACTTTGGTGACTTTATTTTTATCTCTCTCATAACCAATAATTTTCTTTCATTAAAATAATATATTTTAATCATTCATATATTTTTCTATCTCATCTAAAATTCACCAAAATCATGAAGTATTTTTAGGAGTAACGATACATAGACCACCATATGTGACAACCCTCCATTGTACAATCCTCAAATATGGAGGGAAAATCAAGAGCGTACCTTTAACTTCTTAAATAACATAAGACTATTACTTTTCTCACCCTACCTATTACTCGTAAATCTTTTTGTTTTCTGTTATTTTTAAATGAAATGCCCATGTGATTTTCAGATTTTATAATCCGAATTTAGTTTTTCTTTTGTTTTGTAAAAATGAGTTTTTCACTAATTTAAATTTTATAACCCGAACACCCTAAAAAATAGGGTTTGTTCCTTTTTTTTTTTAAAACACCCTTATTTAGGGAAAAAAATATTTCGGATTATATAATTCAAACTATAACAGTTCAAATTTTTGTACTATGGATAGTCAGTTCAAGGATCATATTAACCTTCTTAACTCTCATCTTTCTGTTTTAAGTCATTGCTACTTGATTAGATTGCTTCAAAACTTTCTAGTAAAATTAGAAAAAGAAAAAAATCAAGGATAAAGACTCCCTAGAATGAACTTCTTTCGGGACTCAGCCCCTCAAAATCCAAAACTTCATCGTTTACTCTCATTCTTAATATTTTTTTTATATTTTCGATAGTTTCAGAAAAATCCGAAATTTTTTTGCATTAGTTTTATTTGATTTTTAGAATTTTTTGGTGCTATCTTTTTATTTTCTTTGACATGCTTTATCATTTTTTTTACTTTACTTTTTGTTGTTTTTAAAAGTGAGATTCGCAACTATTGAAATAAAAGAGATTCTAATTACTGCTTATGTATAAGCAAATTTCAGATTTTATTGTTTTTAGGCAAATAAAAATATTATAAATAAAAAGAAGTACAAAAAGCTGAGGGGACATAAACCTGACTCAGCAACCACAAAATAAACCCAAAGAGGGCAAATGAACATAGATTAACAAAAAAGTGGTAAAACGTAACCAAATACTTAGGATCCTAACACATATCAGAAACACAATCTAGCGAACCCAACGCGGGGCACGAAACCAAATTGCAAAAAGAGTGATATGTTTCAGGTCATAAGCATTAAAACAGACAGAGACAGGCTGAAAATATTCGACACATCTTGAGGTATGGTGAATGAACCACGCCAGCACGGACAAATTATAAAATATGAAACCCCATAAACATTTTTATAAAATAAAAAGGACACATGAGAATGTAAGAGTATGAGAAAAGTAATAGTAATAAATTAAGGATAATTTTTATGTAATAAAGAATTCTTCATCAACTTTTATATTTTAGAAAATATAATTTCATTAGCATTTAAAAAGTATAACAAACCAGTTGAGTATATTTATACTTATTTTTTCATTATCCCAATTATACCCTTAAATAATTTTTTCTATAATAAAGATCGTTGTTGGCGTCATCATTAAAAAAGTAACAAACATTTACATTTTTATTTAATCAAAATCAAGAATTCATAAAAAAAAACACTGTTTATAATTTTCAAACATTGGTACAATAAAAAGAGCGGAAAGACGAGCACGTGAGTGCCCATCTTTTCACAAGTGTGTGTATATATATATAAAGAAAATAACCCACTTTTAGCTCTTTTTGACTGACTTTTTCTGTGTTAAAAAATGTCCTCAATTTTCAATACAAATAACACATGTAACAAATAGATAAGAATAAATTTAAATATTAAAATAAAAGTGTAACAAACACAAATGTCCAGTTTTTTCTTTATCATTTAAAAAGTGTAACAAACTAAATGATTATATATATACTTACTTTTTCATTATATCAATTATACCCTTAAAAAACAAATTTTTCTATAATAAAGATTGTTGTTGGTGTCGTTTAAAAAATTAGATTATACATTTTTTATATTGTTCGTTTCATTGAAATAGATAATCATGGTTAGTTTGATTTGTTATAATTTGAAAGCAAAAAACATTTATATTTTTACTTTTAATCAAAACTAGTGTATTTACCCGGTGTTGCCCGAGTTAGACATCTAATTAAGGAAGACCAAAATTTTGTATATATAGTATTCGCAAATAAAATTTACCACATATCGGTACGGGACAAATATCTTAGTAGGCACACACGAATAAAATTGAAAAAAAATATTCTAAGCACCCTTGAATTAATAGATACACAAAGATGAAATTAATTGACTTTAGTAAAATTATTAACACATATAGAATAAATTAAACATTTTTTAAGTACCCCGACTCACATAAATTCGTACTCGTTATTAAAATAATTTTTTGTTATAAAAGTACTTTCGTCTTTTGATACTTATTTTCTCTCTCCTCTCTAGAAATATATATTTTTTGAAAAGCTACTCCTAATAATATATATCTTTTCATTTGAAAGGTAATATCTTTTTAGTGGATCCTAGTTTAAGAAAAAACTATATCAAATAGATACAATGCTCTTTAAAGTAATTTTGTTATAACTTACACAAAATTACTTTTTTTTCTTTAAAAAAAGTAATTTTGTGTAAGTTATAACAAATGACTTCATAGAGCATGTTTGTTGAGGATTAGAATCGACATAATTTTTATATTCAATAGTTTAGATTTTTTTTTTACATTTTATTTTAAAAAAAAAATCAGAATCTATATTGTTTGTTTATCGTAATAAAATAATAAAAAAATTATATTATTTGCTTATCGTAATAAAAGAAAATAAAAATAGTTTGTTTAATAAAATTATATAAAATGAATTTTTCATTACAAAAACACTTCAATCTTTTGATATTTATTTGCTCTCTATATGAATTTTTGTTACAAAAGAGTAAAAGTAGGCTGATGTGTCAAATGATAAGGATGATATAAAATTGTTTTTTTTATAGTCATATACAGAATAAGAATATATTATTGACAAATACTATTGATGATAGAAAATTTTAAAATATAATGAGTAGTTTTTTGAGAATAATTACAAAATAAAAGATAGACCAAGATAGACTATCGACTGATATCGTTCATAATTTTCAAACGTTAGCACACTAAAAAGAACAATTTATTTTCGCTGCATAATGTAAAAAAAACAAAAAAAATTATTAAGGTTTATAGAGTGGGGTCGGTCTAATTAGTGCCACGTAAAGCAAAACAAGAGTAACAAAATAGGAAAAAAAAATGGGCAATTTCGTAAAAATAGAAAAACAAAGTTGCACCTACCTGTATGTATCTATAAATTACGTAACCCTGTGTTTATTCTTTAATAGCTAGCTATTCTCTTTTCTAATCGTAAAAAGAAAAAAGCTGCTTCTTCTATTCCTTCAAGGTAAATTTTTCCTCTCCTATTTCGTCTCTATATCACGTATTCGTAGGTTTTCCCTACACTTTATTGTACTTGTTCAGTTATTTGGTTACATAAGATCGTTAGATACTATTGTTTTTGTTTCTTCGTTGTTTTTTCTGCGTTTTCTTTTCTTTTCGAATACGCTGTATTGTTGTTACTGATTTGCATTTTTCGACTTGTTGTTGCTAGTATAATATATTTATTTCAGGGAAATGAAAATAGAATTATTGTGTAGGTTTATTGTAGTATTGTTGATAGCTTGTTTTTTGTGTTGAATTGGCAGATATTTTTTGTGATTTCAAGTTTAAGGAGTAATGGTTAAGGATAAAGTTCATATTAACATTGTGGTTATTGGTCATGTTGACTCTGGGAAGTCAACTACTGCTGGTCATTTGATCTACAAACTTGGAGGTATTGAAAAGGATGTCATTGAGAGACTTGAGAAAGAAGCTACTGAGATAAACAAGCCATCGTTCAAGTATGCTTGGGTGCTCGACAAGCTCAAGGCCGAGCGTGAAAGAGGTATCACAATTGACATTTCTCTGTCCAAGTTTGAGACAACCAAGTACTACTGCACTCTCATTGATGCCCCCGGACACAGGGATTTCATTAAGAACATGATCACCGGGACGTCCCAAGCTGACTGTGCTGTTCTCATCATTGATTCCACAACTGGTAGTTTTGAAGCTGGTTATTCTCAGGAAGGTCAGACCTCTGAACATGCTCTTCTTGCATTTGTTCTTGGTGTGCGCCAAATGATCTGCTGCTGCAACAAGGTATTTATATTTTCATCCTGTTTGAAGTTGTATTTCATTGTTTTTATATTTCATTTGTATAAGTACTAATTGTGTGTCATCTATATTGACAGATGGATGCAACTACACCCAAATACTCCAAGGATAGGTATGAAGAAATTGTGAAGGAATTTTCACCCTTTTTGAATGATGTTGGCTATAACCTAGATGAAATTCCATTTGTTCCCATCTCTGGTTTTGAGGGAGATAACATCATTGAACGCTCTACTAACCTTGACTGGTACAAGGGTCCCACCCTTCTTGAAGCTCTTGACCAAATCAAGGAGCCTAAGAGGCTATTAGACAAGCCTCTCCGATTACCACTTCAGGATGTCTACAAGATTGGAGGAATTGGAACTGTGCCTGTGGGACGGGTTGAGACCGGTGTCTTGAAACCTGGAATGGCGGTGACTTTTGCCCCAACTGGGCTGAAAACTCTTGTGAATTCTATGGAGATGCACCATGAAAAGCTCAACGAGGCCCTTCCTGGTGACATTGTGGGATTTAATGTTCAGCAAGGGTCTGCTAAGGATCTCCAGCGAGGCTATGTTGCCTCAAACTCCAAGCATGACCCAGCCACGGAGGCTGCTAAATTTACATCTCGTGTTATCATCACGAATCAAACTGGCCGGATTCAAAATGGCTATACACCTATTCTGGACTGCCACACCTCCCACGTTGCTGTCAAGTTTGCTAAGCTTGTTACCAAGTTTGACAGGTTTTCTGGTTTGGAAATTGAGAAGGAGCCCAAATTCTTGAAGAATGGTGATGCTGGTGTTGTTAAGATGATTCCCACCAAGCCCATGGTGGTAGAGGATTTTTTTACTTATCCTCCACTTGGCCGTTTTGCTGTCAGAGACATGCGTCAAACTGTGGCTGTTGGAGCCATCATGGCTGTGAAGAAGAAGGATCCTCATGCAGAAGGTAAGATCGCTAAGTCGGCATTGAAGAAGTGAATCTTGCAGGATGATCTGTCTAGTGAAGTCTATTGTATTTATTTTACGATAAATGGTCGTTGATCCGTAGTATGTCTATTTATAGTCTAGTAAACTTGATTCAGGTTAAGTGTCAAGTCTGCACCGTCATCACACAGCTTTTGTTCCAAGAACTGGCTTCTAGATTGATGGTGGCAGGGGCGTTTCTTTTTTCGTTTTTATGCTATGATTACCGTGTCTTGTGTGAATACTTGATTTTGTAAACAGCAACTTTCCGGACCTGCTGATTTTCTTTTGAATATCAACTATTTATTTGTTTGTTTATTCCTTGTTGTGATGTTTTAAGTTTTTGCTGGGTCATGTCACTTGCTGCACTGCATAATCTCTTATCATTTGTTATTTGTGTCTAAAATTTACATTTGCCTAGTAGGAACCCCCACATTTACAGAAGTTATATTTGCCAAATGCCAATGTTGTTATATTAGCATATGGGGTTCGAATATTATACCCAGGTAATTAAATCGGACAGGACATTGAAACAGGTGGGAGGTATCAGTTCAAGTTATAAATGTCTGATGGGTGTCATGTTAGTAGTATATTAGTTGTCCGGATTAGACATAGTAATTTTTGAAATCGTAGTTTTGTGTTTTATACAAGAGTATGCACGCGCCCATATATATTAAAATGTTGGATTGATTTTGAGATTTCTCTTTGACTCTGCTGCATTCCTTCTCTTCTCTACAAGTTTGAGACTCCAACAATCAAACCTAACGCGGTCAGAAAATCGAACTGATAAAACCATCTCAACTGTTTGAAGAAATATTAAAAGAATTTTGTAGAAGATTACATGTTGTTTGAAGATAAACTTTCAGTATAAGTTTCAAATTAATTTTAGTATCTTAACATAAAAAAAAAAACCTGTAAGAACTTTTCAATAAGTTTTGTGTGACTGTTTGAGATAACTTTTGGAAACAGCTTATAACATTGTTCATAAGCTATTTTTAGCTTATTTTCCTAAGTTTTCTAAGATAGCTTACTAAATCAGTTTTTAGCTTATACGAAATCAATTTAACTTTATTTGCTATAGAAATAGCTTATACATAAGTTATTATCATGATAAGTACTTGAGCTGTAAGCTGCAAATTTTAGTGGAGAAATTTATGTAACCTAGAAATTATAATTTCAAACTTGTTTTATATCTGTAGGCTTAACCAATGTCAGCTCAAAAGCGACAGTGGAGCTTCAAGGAAAAGTATGAAACCTGGGGTAATTGTTGTTTCGCCGTTCAACCTTTTTCCTGTAATGAATTTACAGCATTTCTAGCATTCTTTGATGTTTCATTTGCTTTTCTTTTCACAATAAACAGGTACCAGAAAAGACTGGAGTTGAAGCAGAATCGCAGATTGTACTTGTACAGTTGGAAGGATTTGAGACTAACCAAATTGGGTCTGAAGAAATGGAACTCAATATTTCTCTTGTTCTTGAGAAAATTGAGAATTTTACTGAGAGTAGCAATACATAGTTGTTACACTTACACACTGTTTGAAGCTTGAAATCATACTCTAGATGAATGATAACTCTTTGAAATGTTTAATTGTTGATTGCCTGTAGGTATCTGAGCTTCTAGAATTAGGGAAAACAATGCTTAAGGAGCTATGCAATGAATTTGAAGAGAAACTGATTATGTGAGATATGAAGTTACCATTGAATATTCAAAGCTGAAATCATCTTTCACTATGAATATTGTTGGTTTTTGAATTTTCGTTATGTGATTCTCTGAACTTCGAAATATGCAGGATTCACAAGGAGCAGGTCAAAAAATGGCAGGAAGAAATCAAAGAATTGTGTGTACTTATTTTTTTCCAACATTTCCAATTAAGCGTTATTTTGTTGTGGCAAAATAACACCCAGATTTTTTGTACTAAAAGAAGTTTGGCTCTGGTTTATACTCAAAGTCTTTGCTGTAAATAATGAGTAATGAGTCATTGAAGATATAAGGATAAAAATATCCACAGTTGATTGTGATGAAACTCATGTGTGATATAATTTTATGTCGCGACTTCTGAGTAAGCTTTGGTAGATTTAAGTGATGATATAGTTTTCAAAAAAATAAAATAAAGTGATGTTAACCAAGATAAGGCCATTGCATGTTACTACTGTACTTCCAAGTCGTGAGTGATAAAAACACCGGTTCCATCCTTCAATCTTTTAGATATTAGAACTTTCATAAAAGATGATTGTGTTTGATCTCAAACGGAGTTTTGGCTTGAAAAACTTATGTGAAATGTTTTGCATATTCAGGGTGTGTTTGGGAGGGGAAGTCAAGTTATCGGATTGTTTGTGATGCAAGTCAAGTTCCTCAATGGTGCCTCAGGGGAACTTCCATAACAATTACTGCCACTAATTTTTGTCCCCCAAACTTTGCTCTCCCAAGTAACAATGGTGGTTGGTGTAATCCTCCTAGACCACATTTTGACATGTCACAACCTGCTTTTCAAATGATCGCCAAATATAAAGCTGGGATTGTTCCAATCCTTTACAGAAAGTATGTTATATACTTGTTTTTACACTTTGTCTTATTAGAAATATATGGTGCTACTCTTTATTAAAAAAGACAACATGAATATAATATTAAAGTATCATCCTTGAAACATTACTTCTTAGGTAAACACGACTCACGAGGAGTAAGAATATTTATTAACTTTAATAAACCTGTTCTTCCATAAAAAAAAGTTCTTATTTTCTATGATACATACATTACGGTGATATGTTATATCATGCACATATTTTGATGGATAAGTAAAATGGATACTTTCTGCAATTCTACTATTTGATTTTTGACATTGTCACAGATTGTTGTTTGATGACCTCGGCAGTTGAAGGATTGTTCTCAAAAATGACGTCATAGCCATCTCCATAGGTATCCATTCCTTGAGACAGAAGTAGCCAAAAAATTCCACCTGCACATGAGCCTCCACTCATAGCACTTTTAGATATGGCATTGTATACTTTCTTAAAGTAATTATCCCTTATAGCTATGCTAAATCCAGGTGTCTTTGAAGACTTTCCAAACTCTTGTAGGATAATGGGCTTTCCTAAAATAGTATTTGAGTCTTGAAAATGAGCTTCTATCCATTTGTCAACAAATACACTTTTGGCTGTCTCGTTTGAGCCTTGTAACCTACATCATTCATATATAATCCAGATTTGTCAAAAAAAAGATGATGCATCAGTCCAAGACGATGCACCAGATGATGCATCGGAAAATTTAATAATGGCATATTACTCTAAATGTGTGATTTTATAAAAATATTCCATTCAAAATTGGTTTTCTCTCCAAAATTCTATTTATAGAGTGATAAAATATGTAAACATAATTTATCTTTCTTAAAACTCAATACTAACCAAATTAGTAATTTAATAATTTAAGCTTGTATTTGTTCCCATTTATAAATATGCGGTTGGTAGAGATATTGTTATATGTTGAAGTCGACGTTTGAAACTCAGATTTTTATTTATTCATCTCAAGAGATGAATTTATAGTCATTGAATTACGTAAAAAAAACAATTTGGCCAAAATTAAAAAAGTTAAGTTTAATAATAAAAAAGAAATTAGATGAATTTATAAAGGATTACCATGTATCGGGGTATAAATGAATGGTTGCAAAATCGATTTGAGGAATTTGATTGTTGGAGATAAAATCCGTTCCAACCGGAAGAGAATTGGGGTTGAATAGCTTCTTTTGTGGCATTGTTTCACCGTAGAACCCTTCAAGTCCTATTTCCAACAAATGATTGCTATCAATGGATTTAACATAGGCCGTCATCTCACCAACCCAATTCTACAATAAATAATTAATAATATAAATTATGTGTCAAAAATTCATAGTAACTTGATTTCAATGACGAAATTGTTAATGAATGACCATAAATATAAATATATGGGTTGTGGTAACATGTGTTTAAGGCACGAGTTAAGAATTCTACGAATAGTAATTTATATATTTTGAAACAGAGATTTCATCGTTAATTTTTGCAAATGCCATGGTGTGATTTTATGTTTTAACTAATCATGCAACCATTACATGTTTCTTTGTCTTGAAGAAATTTATATCGTTAGGGGCGTCTCACATTTTTTTTTTGTGGTGGCCAATGTTTGAACCTCGGACCTTGCATATATTATGCATTGTCCTTACCAACTGAGTTAAGCTCACGAGGACCGTCTCACATATATTTGGTCCAAAGGCAGACATTACTATTTTTAAAAAAAAATAAAATATATATATATATTTCAATTATTCCCTAATTTATATTATTATAATTTCATTTCTTACTAAAAATGGTAAGATCCCACCTTTGGACAATTTTTCAAAAGATCCTATTAGATTGAGTATTTATAATGCAAGTATACTACAAATACCTGGTAAAAATAAAAATAAAGTACAATCAATGAATGTATACTCTTAGTACACCAAAAAAAAAAAAGAATCTATACTCTTACTTTTTAAAGATATAATTAAATGAAAAAATAATTCGA
>Ga0228711_1002444_pt1 | contig 28560 bp, 14 predicted proteins | sample MedpolnodulmetaG_2_FD_177996 | JGI IMG/M metagenome (GOLD analysis project Ga0228711, IMG submission 177996) | Root nodule microbial communities from Medicago polymorpha collected in Santa Monica, California, United States - brown nodules | ecosystem: Host-associated > Plants > Roots > Nodule... | reverse complement strand
TTTTTTTTTTTTCCTTTTTTTTTTTTTTATTGTTTTGATCAATAAGAATAGAGAAAAAAAGATTGTCACAAAAGTTATCATCAAATAGTTGTACAAATATCATTACTCTACCATAATTTTAAAAAAATAAATAATGAAAAAATAAGTCAATACTAGAACGCCACTTTTCACAACCCTAAAATTAGTCTAAACTTTCTAAATACATGCTTTCAAACAATGTGTGCGGTTTGACTAGAAAATCTAAAAACAAGAGTGATCTTTTAGTGGCAAGGGCGCAGCCTCAAAATAAACCACTCTAAAGATAGATAGGGGACAAAAATAAGATAGAGCACCATATATTTATTTATTTTTTTACTTATTTTAATTTATCTTCTTCTTTGCTATGATCATTATATGCTTTGAAGTATTGTTTATCTAACGTTTTTTTTTTGTCTTCAAACGGAAACACTAAATTATTGAAAATCATTATAAATTAACCTTAGATCTGAAAAATAAGACAAACAACTTTCTTTGAATTTAAATAACCACAAGCAACAAAACCATTAACCACTGCTAATTTTTTTATTCGTCTTGATGCGTTTCTAAAAAATCAAGTACAAAAATAAAGACTAATAAATGATTAAGTAAATAGTTTGAGGATAGTTCGTTATCATTGAAAATGACCAATGTTAGAAAAATAGTGTATCTTCTAGGAATCTAGAGGTTTATTCCCTTGTTTTGTTAATGTTACATAAATTTTATTTATAAATTCTTCTATTGACTTGTAAAAGACTGGTCCAATGGTATCATCTCATTAGACAAGTCACTTCACCTATAATCATCTGATTACTCATCAACATTAAGATATTAACTTCCAGCATATTTTATTCTAGTGAAGGTTTTCTATCTATTCCTCACTCATTATTCCCTTTCTCAGTTAAGTATCCAACATTGAATGAGATAAGGTTCAAATACATGTTTATATGTAAACGAAGTTGTCACCTTATAAGTCGGTTTTATAGGGTTTAGTTAAACCGAATCTAAACTACGAATAAGTATCAAAGTTACTGGTATCGGATTAAGTTCTAGATGTCCAGTTCTGAGTATAAGAAAAGTGGGGACAACCCTCACCTTACAAACCAACTTTATAAGAGTTCAATTAGGTTAAACCTAAATTCTACCGAATAAGGTCTGTCAAAATCCAATCTTCCATTCCATGTATCTTTCTGTACTTTGTATCTTCCACTCTTTCATGAGTTTTAATCATAAAAAATTAAAGAAAATAATGCAGGTACTACCACCATTTTCAACATAGTAAACACTAGAAAATAATGATAAACAAATAATTAAACATCTAAAATATGCAAAATACTAGTGTTAATGAATTACCTTCTGTAAGATTTTGAGCTCTTCATAAGCATTCCACTTCATCTTCTTAATAGCATAAACTTGTCCATCAATTTCACCTTTATAAACAGACCCTTGAATCAAAAACCTCTCATCAAACCCATCAGTAGCTTCAACCAATTCATCAAATCCAAAAACTCTATACTTATCTAAACAATCAGAAACATTAGCCATAAAATTCACATCCATTTTCTTCTTCTTTTCATCATTCCCTTTATGCCCTTTATCTCCAAAATACAAACCCTTCCCTTTCTTTTCCTTCTTAAACAGAACCTCTCTGTAAAACCAAAACACTATAACCAAAATCAACAAAAACCCTAAAATTCCTAATCCAATAGCCAACCCTTTAACAATTCCACTCTTATCATCATCACCATCACCATCATCAGAATTTCCACTTGGAGCAGGAGAAGGAACAATAGTACTAGGTTGTTTCAAAACAGGTAATTCAGCAACAGGAACAAAAATAGTATCATATTCATATAACTTTTCACCATTAACATCAACTATAGACTTTTCACTTGTTCCAAACAAAGAAGCAATAGAAGAAACATTATCATGAGGTTGAACAACATAAGATATCATGAAACTAGAATTTGTTCTGGTTTTGTCAGGACACTTACAAAAAATAGGAAACACAGCATTATCACCAATAGAAAGATTAGTAGCAACAAGATTAGGATTAACAACTTCAACAGAAGGATAAGTAGTAAGGTTTTGGAAGTTTATAGTTGAAACAAGGAAGAAAGTGTCATTTGATTTGATGGTGTAAGTGATGTTGGAGTAAGAAATGGAACCAAAAGTGGTGTTGATGAAGTTGCATGAACAAGTTAAGGGAATGAGAAGAGGTTGGTTAGGGAGTAGAGGAGAAGAAGGTGAAGAGATATTGCTTGGTTTTGAGATCATTAAGCGACTAAGTTGAAAAAGGTCTGAAATGGTAGCTAAATCGAGGTAATTTGGTGGTGTGGCTTTGTAGTAAGCATAGGTTTGACATGGATAAGTGTTTGTTTGGTTTATGTTGTTGGAACAAGTGTAGCCTGTGTTGTTTTTTTGTCTTGCAGTTTGTGATTTAAGGAAGGGGAAGAGGAGGATGAAGATGAGGGTTGATAATTGGTGGTGATGGGGTTTGAGAGTTTTCATGTTTTTCTTGTTCTGTTTTGTTTTTGTTGTTTCATGATTTTGTTGTTTGCTGAAGTTATTTATGTGTGATGTTGTGGGGGATGAGTCGGCTTTGAGATCTGACTAGTCAATGTTCAAGTCAAGGTTCCTATGTTTGCCGTATTTTTTTTATAAAGGATATTATGTTGCAAAGAATATAAGTTTATATTTTATTGGATTGGATAATAGTCCCTTTGTCCTTAAATATAAGAGGTAATAACATGTTTAATTAGCTCGATTAAGAATGAATTGTTCAAGAGAATCAAAGTTTGATTTTAGGTAGAATAATTATTGGTCATATTTTATTATCATCCGATCGAACTCTGGATTATCAAGATATTTCCATGTTAATCAGGAGATTAACAACTAACACTAAACAATACTCCCTTCGGCTTTAATATATGAAAATTTTCAAAAAGAAATTTGGACTTATGTATAACATGGGTCTTGGTAACAAGTGTCCTAAGATAAATGATCCTCTCCATTTGTCAAAATAAATGGAGTTTGCAATTTGAAGAGAGATAGACATAAAAAATAGATAGTGCGTCCTACCATTAAGTGAGTCTCACCATTATTAATTATTTTAGATTTTTTTCAAAAAAATTGTGTCTTTATCTCTCTAAACGGAAGAAATAGAAAAAATTATATAAATGGAGAGGATCTTAACTTGTGTCCTAAAGACTTTTTTAAGGATTTCATTAAAGGAAATTTTGTCTTAGAAATACAAGGTGTTACTTTAGTCAATGAAATAATTACACACTTTTTGATATAAATTTACCACTTTTAATACTTTAATCAATGCCCCAATAACACTCGTTAGCATTCTCCTCATAAGAAATGTCATAACTTTTAAGGTGCAATTGTTGTTAAAAATACTTTTTTATTCTTTATTTAATAATTTCCGTCTTCTTTTTTGTCAATTAGCTTAATGATTGTGACTCACATATTTTAAATGTGGAGAAGTGAAGAGTGATGGATTCACAGCTCCTGCATAATACACCATCCAGTCACTATTATAAACAAAAATCAACATTTTAGATTCATTCATTAAATGATGTATGTGGTCTATAATTAAGATCATATACATTATTAATTGAATGAATCTAAAATGTATAATTTTGCTTATAATAGTAAACGAATAGTGTATTGTCCTTGCGGTTACCAACTAAACTATACTGATAGGATTAGGGTGCGTTTGATAGTCAGGATAGAGAGACAGGATATGATACATTAATCATATCCTGCGTAAATCTCATGTTTGATGCACCAAAGGGATATGATAAAATAAACCATTTTCATATCATATCCTGACTTTCCTTTGTAATTTCTATCCTGAGTATAAGCTGGGTTAGAAATTATCCTAATGGGATTAAAAGATCATTCCTTATTTATTATCTTGATATTCTGCCGTTTTTAAAATCTTGTCATTTTTAAAATAATGATAGCATGTATTTTCTATTATAATTAATAACATGTCATTTTTATAATATTTAATTAATTATGAGAGCAATTTTTTCATTTAATTATAATGATATCATATTTGTTATCATGTGTGCATCAAACACATGATATGATTAATGTTTATCATGTCCTTATCATATCATATCTCTATCCAACTTTATATCATATCCTGCTTATATCATATCATGACCATCAAACAGACCCTTAATGTCTCACAATTTTCTATAGAAATATTTAAAAAATTAGTAGTTTTTATGTTTTTTTATATTTGTTTCTTATACTAATAAGGACAGGAGGGGGGGGAGTATATAGTCTAATTCAGTTAAGTCTAACTCAAACTTTTAACTTTTAAATTCTCACAATAAATATTGGCCAACTTGAATGGTGGGTTTGGGCATGGACTTTCAATTTTCCACAGCTGCCTTATGCCACACGTAGGTAATGTTGGTGGGTACAAAATTAATGACTTTTGAATTAGTGTGTGGAATCGGCTTTTGAGCGAAAAACCATTATCCTTTCCTATTTGATTTCTCTTGCTTGGTTCAAATGCTTGCAATTTTTTTTAGGGCTTCTCTTGATTAACATCCCTCTCGATCAACAATCCTTGAAAGTCATGTCCTTTCTTTGAGAAATAAGGAGTTGAAGGATGAGGAGTTTCAACTTCCGCCACGGTTTTAAAGATATTCACACAAGTTATTTTATCATTTGTTAGTATGACTTTAATTTATTATATCATATGTTTCTTATCCTAAACAAACCGTGAAAGTATAAATTTCGGTAAGCTCCACAATCATCAATATCAACAACCAGTTCCCCCTCCTCGGAGATACTGGTTAAGGAAGTTAAAAGAGAAAATTTTAACTAAAAAAAACACTTTTTTAAGTTTTTAATGTATTGATTACACAACTTTCAATGCAAATACTATTTCCTTCACCAGTGTTCCAAGGACATTGGTTAGCATTTTCCATTTAATTATAATCCTTAGACTTTGTAGGCACCAGGCAAACAATAGTCATGGCACGATTTTGACTCATCCACATTTTTCTATCTACAGAATATGAACATTTAATTAAGTAACTTAAATCATGGGACTCGAATTTTCCAGATGTCTTCCAGATCCATAATAGTAGAACTGAACTGGTCAAGGGTCATTACTTGATGCCATGCCATCACAGCTAAGCAGACCCAAGGTCTTTATTTACTAAGACTTTTTTGCCCAAGGTGTTCCATTTTTCTTGGAGCACTTAATGCCAATGTTAGAGTAAAATATTTTCTCAGTTGTAAATTAAGATATAAGTGTTGGAGAGTTTGATTTCGGTTGGAACAATTTCTGACCAGACTAACTTGTCTTTCGACTTAATTCTAGATATTAAGACCCTCTTTCACTAAGAACCGAAGGATTAATTTAAAAAAAAAATAAAGTTATACACTATTAATAAACTAATTAAAACTAATTATATGCGTGAATATTATGGTACAAACATAAAATGATTCACTCTCTTTAAAAATAAATTTGTAAAATAATATCAATTGTCAACAAATTTAATACTACTATCCTTCAAAAAAAATTATTACTACTATAATATTTCAGTAATTTAGTCAATAAAGTATTATATTTAGAGACGGGTGTAATAACTGATAATTAACAATAATTTTGTAAAATTAAGATAATCTATCACTCATTTATAGTTGTTGTGAATCCAATCCCAAATTACACCAACAAAATTAGATATGTGGAGCAAAAGTCACTAGCAATCAAATCATCGAGCTGAGGTCTCAAGCAACACCAACAATAATAGATTTAGATCTAATCTAGTAACAAAGTGTAAAGGAAAACTACAAGCAAAGCAAGAACAAAGATTAAAAAGAGTAGATAAACAAACACACCGATAATTGGTTACTCAGTTCAGAATGATCCACATATAGGGGTGGAAATGAACTAGGTCGGGCCGGACTTTGTAAGACCTAAGTCTGGCCTACTTCAAAAATTATAGGCCTGAGTCTGGCCTATTATCCATCATAGGCTTATTTTCAAGGCCTAGCCTGACCTTTTTAAAGGCCTGATGAAGCCTGAAAACCTATTTAAAAGCCTATTTTACACTAAGGCCTAACAACATCTATAAGACTACCACTAAATAGGCCAAAACTTATGAAGGCCTAAAGCACACAAATATGACTTATACTAAATAACAAATACTTACGAAGGGCTAATCATACCAATATACCTGCTACTAAATAGCCAAATCATATGAAAGCTTGAGTTTATAAAAAAAGCATCAACATTAGCAATAATGAAAGATATATTATATATAAAAAGCTTAATAGGCCGGCCCAACAGACTTAATAGGCTTTTTTGTAAGCCTTAGCCTAGCCTATTTAAGTAAATAGGCTTTATGAAAAGTTTGAGCCGGATCGTTTTATTAAACGAGCTGGGCCGAGCTAGGCTTTAAATAGGGTAGGTCGTAGGCCCCTGTCGAACGGCCTGGCCTGTTCCCACTCCTACACGTATGAATGGAGAGAGATATCTCTTAATCACCATCAATGGATTTCTTATCAAAAGATACAAAAGGACTACAAGGAATCTCTACGAACAAACTAATTTCTACTCATTTCATAATCTCAACCCATGAATCTTTTCTAAGGACACGCGACTATTAGCCTCTATGACTTCTAAAAGTTCTCTATTTTGGTTTGACGAGATTACACAATAAATGATGAAAAAAAGATTAAATAGAACTTATGAACCCGAGCAAATCACCTCGCAATCTTTAAAAATCACTTCGCGATTTCTAGCTATCGCAAAATTGTATTGCGATTAAGGGAAATTACCTTGCGATTTTGGATCCTGAGCAAATCGCTTTGCGATCGGAGGCGATATTTTCAGGACCAAACCAACTCCAAACTTCCAAAATAATTCCTCTGATGAAATTTGAAGGCACATGCAACAAATGTAAAAAAAAGTTGAAAGAATCCTAACACATATTTTTTTTTGGACAGGGGGAGTAGCATTCTTAAGTTTATGTTTGGTATAGAATAGAAATAGGGAATATACACATGTATTGTTGATCAACATAAAAAAGAAAAGCAGGAAAAGTAACAAATTTACAAGGGAATCCTTCATATTCATTATATTTTAAGAATTACCATGCACATATATAGACAAAAGCAAGAAATTTTTTTTTTATCTCTTCATTATGTCATCCTTATCCTTCTTGATAGTAAAATCCCAAAGGTCTCCATATTTTTCATTGAAATCCCATATGCTCATGGAATTATAGTCATTTATCAACTTATCTCTAGCTCCTCTTTCCATGTTGTATATTTGAGGTTCAAAGTGGTGAGGTTGATCAGGTTTATCCATCTCAATAATGCAAAATACGATTGTAAATATGCCTGCTCCAATGAACAAATACTCCCCCTGAAACATACATTGTACTTCGGATTAAGATCAATTACTTCTTCCTCAATGTATCAATTGATTTCTAGATTGAGTATTTCTTCATTGATGTCAATTAACATTTAGAATTACCGGAACATCGAAGAATACCCCAGCTGCAATGGCTGGTGGGAAGAGCCATGAAATAAGCCCTGCATGAGAATCAAAATTAGAATTAAACAATAATCGAAATCAACGATTATAGTCAAAATTGTGGTCAAGGGCCAGCTCAAGTGGCAAGCTCTGATGTTGCGAGATTTGTGGTCAAATGTGGTCGATACTGCCTCAATCGCGTTTGCAGTGCAGTTGTGGGGACAAAAATATTTTGATATCGCTGTTGTTGTGATCAAAGTCGCAAACATTTTTGTTTATAAAACTCCGCAATTGCAACACAGCCACGACTTATTTTTTCATTAGTCATTCAGATCAACCGTTTGAGCTAATTGAACCACAATTTGGAGGTTTTACGGGCTCAATCACTCGTCGAGTTTTTAAAACATTCTTGTAATACAAGTTAGAAAATGATAGATATTGGTGCAAGGAAAACATACCTTGAAATCCAGTGGGGGGTCCTACTGCTATTATATCATCCATAATTGCACCCCAAAATGTTCCTGAAATTAATATCCATCATGAACTTTGTTAGAAAAACAGATACACACTTAGTCAGGATCAATTTTTGTCCCCAAGATTGCCTCCTTTGTAGGTAATCTTATTCCTTCGATCGAAATTCAAACTTTTGTTGATCATCTTGCGGAAGTCTAATCCCTTTCGTTCGACCCAATCCTATTGGTAGGTGCATTTTTCTTTTCCTGATAATTTTTAATTATATAGCTAAAGAAGAAATAGATTCTATTTTTATAAATTTGACGAATCGCCATCAAATTTTACAGTTGCAAGAAATTAACACCTAGTAATAATTCCATAAAAACTAAAATATAACTAAACATATAGCAGCATGTTTACCAATTCATATTTTTATGTTTGTCATGATCATGAGGTGTGACACTAATGGTAAGACTTTGATATGGTAACATAAGAGATCAAGTTAAAATGGCTTCAAGAATAAAATGAACATTATGTCACTTTAATTAATAATAATTTACTCATTCCACAATATTTCTAACAAAAAATATCTCAACTAGCAGGAGTACCACATGCTTCAATTTCCATTATTAAAAAAATGAAAAGAAACCAAAACTAACAAAGTAAGCATTATTGAACAAACATATACCTTTCTTTTCTTCACCTTCATGAAAAGTATGATGACCATCAAATATTCCATACTCAAATTCTTCCTATAAAATGCACACAAAGAAAACAAATATCATCACAAAAACAAAACTATAGTATAAAAAGTAATTAAACAAAATGAAGTGGTATATATATGAAAAAATACAGGTGGAATGCCATTAGTGCGAAATTGGTCAACAGGATCTTCATTAAGGTCAGGCTCAATAAGATTGAAACCAGCATTCAACAAGAATTTTGTTGAGTTATTGTTAGTCTTGGTGAATATGCCATGAAAGTTGAGTGGTGTTGGAGATGAGAAGGATTTTGAAGTGAGTTTGGATGGAGTGATGATAGGAGGGACATGTGAGAGTGAGGAACATAGCGCCATGTGTCAGACTTGGTTGGTTCTCTTTCATATGTTATCTCCACTTTTATCAACAGCAACTATTTTTTTGAGAGGAATCACCCAACAAATTTTATCTACTTAGATTATTTGATATTTTGGAGCTTATGTTGATTAAATTACATAATTGAACTTTTTTGCAAAAATAATCTGTCTCAAAATAATTGCCATTTTCAACGTTATAAATTATATTTTTCTAATAATATATTAGTAATTGAGTGGAGTTGATATCTCAATCTGAATCAAACAAATACTAAATAGATGTCGAAATCACCAATCATATATTCTACTTTTCATTCCAAATGTATCAATTATGATAGCGGTTAAGAAAGACTAGAGATTATTTTGATCAATGCAAACAAAAAAATTCCATAGGTAAAGTTGCATTTCAGAACATTTCACTTAATTTTAGATTGTAATAAATTGATTTTTTAGTTTTTTCATACCATTTAGGTCTTTAAGTTCTTTCTATACTAATAAAGCTCTTTAGATTATTTAACTGTAATAATTTTGAGGATTTTAGATATTAAAAATGTAAGTTATACAGGACCTAAAAATTACAATTGAACAACTTAAAACCTAAGTGTTAAGAAAACTACTTAAAGAATTAACAAATTATACAGAGTCTAAAAGTTACAATCAGGAACGGATCTTGAGTTTATTTCTCAAGGATGCCATGTGGTTCAAACAAACGACCTTTAATTGATTAAGTGACTGCATAACCACTGCAACAACAACCTATTTGTTGAAATATCATGCCTAATATAACATTTATATAAAATTTGGGGATGCAGTGGCACTTGTGGCTGTGAGTCCCTAAGGAGGTTACAGATAAACAACTTAAAAGATCTAATTGTTAAGAAAAATACTTAAAAACTAACTTGTTACAATTCAATAATTTGAAAACGTAAAATGGTACAAAAATGACTTAAAGCCCTTCTGTATAATTTAACCTTATTTTTATTTTTTTAAGTTATTTTGATCCATTAGCACATGAATTTTAAAGATTTCATGTATAAATATATTAAAATAATAAAAATTTCGTTCGTTATTTTGATCTAAGTTAAAGGACCAACGAAACAATTTTCCAAATTCAATATAATTCCTTTCCAATCAAATCCTAAAAGTCAACCACTCCAAGTACAAAGTGCAAATCTTTTTCATCTCTTGCAAATTGAGTCACATAATCCACACTTGTTTTTCTTACCAACACCACCAAACAAGCTACTACATTAGCATACCAGCTCCTCAAATATAACATTGTTTCAAGGTTAAGAAATGCAGTCTGATGGAGAATATGCAACCACTGAGAAAGAAGACTATGCTTCTTTCTCCAATTTACTTCCACACTTTTCTACTATTCCCAACATTCACAAAGCATGGCTTTTCAACTCACACTCCACCAACAGTAAGCAATTCATAGACATAATTTATTTAACTATAGCAATTCACCAACGTGATGCGAGTTAACATACACTAGTATAGTAAGCTTTTCTACTAGTGTATGTTAACTCGCATCACGTTGGATTTGTCAGAATCACTGTGATTGTTACTATATGAATTGTATTAGTTAGAGGTAGTTAGGATGTTAGTTAGTGTTTTTTTATAGTTAGTTACTCAATAAGCTCTATATATGGAGCACTTGTATACATTTTATACATCTTTTATTGATATGATTACCTATGAATTTTACTCTCATTGGAGCTATCAAAGCTCTTTTATCACATTTCTCATAATCCTCACTTATATTGCTAATTAAGGATGTTTTATTTCTGTTCCGTAGCACAAGGAATGTTTTCTATTACCCAACCTGATGTTGTAACAAACAAGAACAAGACTTTGATTCTGTCCTGTAACATTGTTAAAGAAGAAAGTGAAGATTCTGTTGTTAAGTTTCTGTGGGCTCCATTTCCAATAGAGATGCCCGGTTATGTGTCTATGATTGTTCCTTCGCCTTCTGGTTCTAAGCTTTTGGTGATTCGGAATGGTGAGAGTGAAGGAGGGGATTCTTGTTGTTTTGAGATTTGGAGTTCTTCTTGCTTGGAGAAGGAGTTTCATATTCCTCAATCAATGCATGGATCGGTATACAATGATGGATGGTATGTTTGATGGCTTATGAGATTGAGATGTATTTATTATTTTTAATTATTCTTGTGATTTGATTTTACAATGTTGAATTCAATGTTAAAGAGTTGCAATGTAACCAAAGCCTTTTGGCTTAATTGGTTGTAATCATGGTTTTAAGTTGCGGCTGTGGTTATGCTATGAACCTTTATATTGCGGACATGGTCAAAATTGAGGCTGTGATGCCAGTGTAAAACCGTCAAAGTCCGTTATATTGCGGTTGCGGATCGCATTTTAAAACCTTGGTTATAATTTGTAAGGCCAACTTTAGGACACTCTGGCTTTGACCTAGTGCTCTCAAGGAGTCCTGTCCTATTCACTTCATATATAATCGAAATTGCAATCACAACAGCCATTTAAAACCGTACTATGTTTAGCTTGTTGGAAACTAGTATTAGTTGTTTAATTTCAATGTTCATGCTTTCAGATTTGGAGTTTGTTACTACATGACTCTTTATACAATGATAGTTACTCCGTGATGTATTTACATTTTTCATCGGTCATTTCCCATTTTCTTGTAGTGAGTGATTAATATTAAACCGTTAGCATGGTTTTTAAATAGCACGCCAACCCTGCAGCTGACGTTGCAGGATTGCAGTTTGAGGTTTTCACACCATCTTGACAGCTATTGTGGCTGCATTTAGTTACAACTACAGTAATTGCATATGCAACTGTAAGCAGGATTCTAAATTTTAGCTCATTAGCATCTGGTATTAGTTACTCAGTTTCAAATGTTTTCGGAATTTGAATTGTAAAGTTAATCTAGAAGCCATTCCTGCACCATTCCACAATTTCTTTAACACTCGTGCATAACAAAGTTCTACTAAAAAAATGAACAATAAAGATTCATTCGTTTATTTTACTTTGGTTTAGGTTTGAAGGTGTCTCGTGGAACTTGGATGAAACATTGATAGCATATGTAGCAGAAGAGCCCTCTCCTACAAAGTCAGTCTTTAATAATATGGGTTACAAGAAAGGTGGTTGTGCAGAGAAAGATTTTGGTAGCTGGAAAGGTCAAGGAGAGTGGGAGGAGGATTGGGGAGAAACATATTCTGCAAAGAGACAGCCTACACTTTTTGTTATCAACATCAATAGGTTTTTCATCATTCATATTAACATCAGATATTATTTAGGGTCAATAGTTGTCAACTAACGGCAATAGCGACGCAGTAGCGCTATGACACAAGCGAACTTTAACTAATCGCTATTGTGCCACGATATGCTGTTTAGTACAAAAGTGTTCTCAAATAGCGGCACTATAGCAGTGTAGAATAGAGAATTTGAACAAACCGCTATTTTCTGTATTTCGCGATTGACAAAAGAGTAAATCTTACTTTAACTAGTATTTTTGCAGTGGAGAGGTACAAGCTGTCAAAGGAATTGACAAATCTTTGAGCGCTGGCCAAGTTGTGTGGGCTCCATTTACCAAAGGCTCAGAACAATATCTTGTTTTTGTCGGGTGGTCGTCTGGGACAAGAAAGCTTGGTATGAAATACTGTTCTAACAGGCCTTGTGCATTATATGCGGTTAGAGCACCGCATTATGAGTCACAATCTGAGGAATCAGAACATCAGTGAGTCACTTTAGTAAGAAATTCTTAACTCCCAATTTTTTCATATCTTTTAGAAAGAACAAACTTGTTGCTAAGTTTGGTTATTTCTGAAAAGAATGATGAAACTAATGTTTTACATGTAGCACATCAACTGAAGAATTGCATGCACTGAACCTAACTCCAACAATTAGCAGTGCTCTTTTTCCACGATTCAGGTGGAGTCAGATACTTGTGTTTAATATATATTAGTATATGTGTGGTGTCCCTAAACCGCTAACAATTGTTCATGAATTTTATACCAGTCCAAATGGAAAGTTCCTTGTATTTTTATCTGCAAAGAGTGCTGTGGATTCTGGAGTCCACAATGCTACAAATTCACTTCATAGGATTGATTGGCCAACTGATGGAAAACTGTACCAATCTGCCAAAATTTATGACATCGTAAGCTCTTCTTGTGGCCATCTGAATTTGGATGTATTTGGTTTGATTGCAGGTTGCATTTTTTTCTTTAATTTAGACTTTAGAAGTCTAGAAATAACTCCTAAACTAGTCCTCTAAAAATTACGGTGTCGTGACAATATAACATAAGTCATTCAAAGAATTTTCACCAAATAAATCTCTCAATAGAATAGTATAGTACTCTTGTCTTTTTTTTCTTTCCTGCCAAGCAACAACAATCTTTAAAGCACCTTCGCCTATGTATTTTTACTTAAAATGCGTAATCTTTGCAGAAGTAATAAGGTGATGTTTTTGTCAGTTATTAACTCTGGCTTTTTCAATCAATTCTGAAGATTCCTGTTGTAATGTGTGCTGAAGATGGTTGTTTTCCTGGGCTTTATTGTACAACTGTCCATAATAATCCTTGGCTTTCTGACAACTGCACAATGATCTTATCATCCATCTGGCACAGTTGTGAAGTTCTACTTTCTGTGAATGTGTTGAGGTAACTATATAACAATAGGAATGTTTTTATCCATCTATTAATGGTTTCTGTATTCATGGATATCAACTCGTGATTCATATCGTGAATCAGAAGAACTATTTCCCAAATCATGACTCGAATATTATTATGAATCATAAGAACTTTCATGAATTGAATATTATTATGAATCATAAGGTACATTAGTAATTTAAGATTCAAGTAATTTAAGATTCAAGTCTTATATCAAATGACAAAAGAGAACTGGCTGACTATAAAAAGTTGATGAATAAAAAGTGGCGGACTACTCTATATTCAGGTAGTGTTTCTGGATTCAATATGTGATATATGTTCAAAATAGATACCCGCTATAAACTCTTATAATTGAGTTCAATTTTGTATCGAATTGTACTATGATTGGCATGTATCGTAAGATGCTGATAACCATGTGTATATTCTTTATGATCAACTTTTCTTTTTGTCATTGTAGTGGGGAAGTATTACGTATCAGCCCAGCAGATACAAATTTCTCTTGGAACCTTCTTACACTAGATGGTAACAATATTCTTGCCGGTAAGACAAGTTCTCTGTTTATCTATACTTTGGTCTTCTAAACTGGAGAAGCATGTTGTATAATTCTATCCCTTTTCTTGTCGATCGTTGTGCAATGTGCAGTTTCCAGCAATCCAGTCAATGTTCCTCTGATTATGTATGGAATGGTCATTGAGAAGGCAGAGAGGAATACTATTTGGAGTTGGTCAAAGATATCCAGTCCCATATTCAAATGCTCTGACAAGGTTTATCTACTTCTTTTGAGATATTAATGGAAATTAGAAATGTTGTCTCATAAGTATATTATTCTAAATGATTAAATGTGAATCACTGGTTTTGGCTGCAGGCTAGATCTTTGTTGTCCTCTCTTCAGTGCAGTATACTGAAGATCTCAGTCACAGATGCTTCTAATGATCTAACAAAAGGTCTTTTAGTTGCTTTAGTTTCTTACTCATGGATGCGTAACATTAAGTTGAATGACTGAATGAGATTTTAGACATATTTTACTTTGTGTGTTTATTCTCGCAAACTAGTTGAGAAAGTATCTTATTCCATCTTATGGAATTCACTCTTTATCTTTTGTTTTTTGTATAACAATGATTTGTCAGGTGCTGCTAAACCTTTTGAAGCTATATTTATGTCATCCAAAACCAAGAAGGATGTATTTGATCCATTAATTGTGATCCTTCATGGAGGGCCACAAGACGTCTCGTTGTCACACTTCTCAAATACTTGGGCGTTTCTTTCTTCAGTTGGATACAGCTTGCTGATTGTAAATTACAGGTAATAAATGATTCTGAAATACAGTTAGAGAGCTTCAAGTAAAATGTTAGCTTTTACGAAGTTTTAACACTTCACCTTGAAGTCAGATAATCCTCATATTGAGCTACTGTAATAAGAAATAAATGTGGAATCCTGTCTATAGATGCGTCATAATGGTAGTGAGGTTGAAGAGTTAAAAAGTGAAAGGGTGTTGAATTTTTTTATTCTTAGCGCCACAATGAATCTGAATAGATACATAGAATAAATTTCTTGAGCAGGTGTCTCTTAAGCTACACATGCAATGCATCCTAATTATGTGAAATTCACAAACTGCTTTTCTTTCAAAAATGAATGTCATTGTCAACACCCTCAACAGAAACATAATAAGTTCACCTGTGGAATAAAGAACCTTGTAGATATCAAAGTATGAATGATGAAATGTCTGGTAATTGTGTATTTTAAGGTTTCTTACACCTTATTATATATTTCTCAGAGGTTCATTAGGATTTGGTGAGGAAGCATTACAATCTCTTCCTGGGAAAGTTGGATCTCAGGTATTTATTGTTTCATACATCCGAATAAAGTCTGGTAATGCTATCTGAGCAAACATATGCTTCATTAGTGAGTTTCATATATACTGAACTTTCTGGTTGGTTATTTATTTTAGTTTTTCATGTGTAGGATGTCAATGATGTTCTCTCTGCCATAGATCATGTGATCAACTTGGGTCTTGCCAGTCCAGCCATGATTACAGTGATGGGAATTTCACATGGTGGTTTTTTGACGACTCATTTGATTGGCCAGGTGCAGTAAGCTCAATTACCGTGACTTATTTCTTTCTGACATATCCATATATCTTCTATACACGATTGAACTTTGCGTTAGTATGTCAAGAATCCATTTAACTTGGATTTTTTGGTAAAAAGTAGTAGATGTTGAATAAGCTAGCTGGATAGCTGATAGCGCTTAAGTTAGTTGATTGAATTTGAAGTGTTTTGTAAAATTAGCAGAGGTTGAACTAACTAGTAAATATAACAAGGGTATAAATGTGAGAAGAAATGTTACGATGTAACTATAAGCTCAAACTCTACTTGAACTGGCAGCTCAAAAAACACTTTAAGCTCCTGAAATAAAATCGTTACCATACAACTTTATTTTGATCATGCAAGCTTCTACGCTATAAGCTAGCGGTTTGGCCATGTCAAACAGAGCCATATTACTGAACTGTACTAGTTACTACTATATGACTTGCATTTGATGAGATTCATAACATCTGTCAGACTTTATTACCAATATGAATTCAGATTAGAGCTTATTTTTTGGTAGAGATTACTTACTTACTGGTCATACTAATATTGTTAAAACGGGGGATAAAAGCGTCCGATAATATCCTACTAAGATGTTATGGGATATAATTGTTATTCTGATTTCTGCAGGCACCCGAGAAGTTTGTAGCTGCGGCAGCAATCAACCCTGTTTGTAACTTTGCACTGATGGTTGGTACAAGTGATATCCCTGATTGGTGCTATGTAGAGGCCTTTGGAAGCATTGCAAGAAACAGCTTTGCTGAAGCACCATCGGCAGAAGATTTGACTCTCTTCTACAGCAAGTCTCCTATTTCGCACGTTTCAAAGGTCTTACATTGCAAGAGTTCTCTTTTCACTGTCTATCTGAGATCTTATCTTTTGAGCCAAACTGCACAGCTATATATTGCTTTTTCAATTGATATGAAGCTTGAATTTCTTCTCCTTGACATTTCCTGTTTCTTGCATTTATGTATTTTGTTATATGGATATGTGGACCTCTCAAGTTTTTTTTCATCAACATAATTGCATGATGATATTCTCTCCCTAAAGTTTTATTTCACTGAAAATCGAGCTAATGAAGTTATTTAACATGTGATTTCAATCCATGAGAGTTCTTTTTGTCATGAAAAAGCCAATGAGAGTTCGTCATTGAGTAGTCTACTTCTCTTTTAGTCACCCTTACTTAATTCCAATTTTCATGTAATTGAATTTCATTGTGATAGATTATGCATCTAGAAGCAATCCTGAGTAGGGGCTAATGATAATGGTTATGATATATCCTAGTGCATACAGTTGATTTCTAACATTATGTCTTTTGATGAATTCTGCAGGTAAAAGCACCAACACTTTTCCTTTTAGGTGCTCAAGATCTTCGTGTTCCAAAATTCGATGGACTGCAAGTAAGTACTACTTAATAGCTTTAGGTATAGTTTAGTGAAACTCTCATGATTTCCTTTATTGATATTGTAGGACAGTAGATCTTTCATTGTTTTAAAGGAAATGATTCCTGGACATTAAAATTTTGACGTTAGATACGTTGTTCTTTAGGGTTTCTTAGTAATTTTGAAATGCGTGGAAGTTGTAAAATATTAAAAGTAAGTGAGCGATAGAGATAAATATGTATGGTGTCCTGTACAATATCTGCATTTTGATGTTTAAATAACATAATTGTTGTTTAAATGTCTAGTATGCTCGAGCTTTAAAGGAGAAAGGAGTAGAGGTCAAAATAATCATGTTTCAAAATGATGTTCATGCACTCAAAAGGTAGATAACCCTCTAAACTTTATATGTTTGTAAATGAATCTTGAACTTGTTTATAAGTTTTAATTAGGTCCCTTAACTAAACAGTTTTTAATTGGGTCCTTGAATAACAAGTTTACTAGTTTAGGGACACAATTATAATATTTTTAATTGAGAAACTTATTTGAAAATCCTCACATAGTTCAAGGGTTATCAGAGTAATTAAACCTTTGATATTATATTTTTGCAGGCCACAATCTGAATGGGAATGCATCCTAAACATTGGGGCGTGGTTCAACAAATACTGCAAATAATTGCGTCGCAAGTCACAATACTTCATAAATATTCAAGTAATGGAACGAGGATTTGCGGCACTGAGACACCAGCAATATCCACCACAGTCAATTGTTTGATACACCTTCAGCTAATCAACATTTGAAACATGTTTGGAGACAACAGTTGTTACATTACATGTGACAAGTGAAATGCATATTGAAGTAAACGCTTTGGAATATGCACATGAAATGAAAACAAGGGTTACTGGATAATACTTGTTGCATGTAATGATAAAATTTGGAATATGTTACAAATAATTCACAGAAAAGCATATCATTTACATATATAGTGCTGATAAAGAGAAATACTAACTAACAAAACCAACTCTAAACTAAAAAACTAACTGAAATCTAAATACTAATAGAAATAACCGAATAATTGGGAATACTAATAGATGTACTTTGCCACAGGAAAATATTTGTTCCCCTCAAATCCGTAACAACAAAAATGAATTGGATTGCATTGTTCCCCTCTTCTTCCAACGTTTGACGTTGAGTTTTTTTTCATCTCATCGCCTTAACCTCAATTTGGTAACAACATTGTTCTTCTCTTCTCTGTCTAATTCACTTATCGCTCTGAATAATATTTTGAGCAAGTTCCGCCAATACCTATCTTAGGTTTTTACGTGTCAAAATAACTAACTACTCTTTGTCAAAAAGATATATGAGTATTTTTATTAAAAATTATTGATTGAAAAAAATAATGTGACACACATACATGGTAAGGTAAGGTGGTAGCTATTGCCATTGTTATTTTAATGGGGTGGAGCACTCTATCAGTGTCACCCGTTGCTATATTATCTCCAACTTCAACTCATTTCCTTCAAAACCCATTTTCTACTATTTCTCTTTCTCATCATTCTCCTTTTCATTATTTATCATCATCATCATCAACAAAATCACCCATTTCCCTCCTCTCGTAACTTCTCAATTCTCTCATCTCATTTTCTATTATCACACTGTTTTATTAAACTTAATTTCAATCTACTGTAATAATCTTCAGCAGAAAATCTTCATCAATGGATAATCCAAAAACCAAAGAGTTTCCACTAGGAATCGACGAAGAAACAGAACAACAATATTCACTTCACTCTAACTTACTTCAACAATTCACCTCAATCTCTTCCATCGACAAATCATGGATTTTCAATTCAAACTCAGGTAAATTCAAATCCAAATTCAAATTTCAATTTCAAAATTTCATTTGATTCTGTTATTTTTGCGGTTATAACAGATTCTTCTTCAATGATGTTTTCCGTGAGTCAACCGAACCTTCTAGCGAACAAGAAACGGAAGTTTATTCTATCTTCAACGGTTAACAAACGGAGTGATGGTTCCGTTAGTTTAGATTGGGCTCCGTTTCCTGTTGAGATGACTGGAGTTTCTGTTATGGTTCCGTCACCATCGGGTTCGAAGCTTTTGATTGTGAGAAATGCTGAGGGTGATGGTGGTTGTAGGTTTGAAATTTGGAGTAATTCTTGTCTTGAAAGGGAGTTTTCTGTACCGCAATCGAAACATGGTTCTGTGTATGCTGATGGATGGTAAATTTACTGTCATTGTTACTTCACATGTTATGGTTAATTGATTTGATACCGAACGGTTCAGATTACACAATTTATAGCTTAAGCGCTTGTCATCACTTATATCAGTTTTAACTTTTAATTTTAAACAATCTTGGTTGAGGTTGGTTACTACGTGACACTGTTACAAGTTTCTGAGCTGAGGCCTGTTTGGATATATAACTTGGTGTATGTTTGGTTCAGAGTTGAAAAGAATTGATTTCGAGTGAATTGATTCTCACTAAAAGTTAGCTGAGAGTAAAGTGACTTGTGTTTGCATACATTCGTTTAAAAGTGGCTTGACCTATAAATTTGAGTGTAAAAATCAATTTTAGAATCAAAAGTTACAAATCTTAGCTTCAAGTAGAACCAATTCTACTTGAAAGCAACCAAACATGTCAAAATCAATAAATTTTACTCCTTCAGAATCAATCAGAAGTTGAACCAAACATACAACTATTTGCAGCTTATTTGAAACGGTTTACGAACATGCTGTTTTCATAAGTTCTTTTAAAAAGTCTTGCTGGTACATATGCTAGTAAATAAGCTTAAATAAGAAAAAACAAATAGGCCCTTAGTCATTGATTAGATCGAATGATGCAGACTGCAAATTACACATTCACCATATCAGTTTTAAATAAACTTGGTTCAGGCCAGTTACTACATGACACTGTTACAAGTTATTGGAGGGAATATGTTCCAGTGTCATATTTTCCTGTCGTATCCTTCAAGAATACTTCAAAATTCAGATTGTACTTTACAATGTATTTTGTGTTTAATTGGGATGCAGTGTTGGACATCCAATAAGAATTCAGTAGATTGCCATTAAGCTCACTTTGTAACCACATTTAATTACCATTTATTTTTCTTTTCAAAAATAAAAAATAAAAAAATTACCATTTCTATTTACAAAATACTGGATTTTCATTAGACGTTGGTGTAAAATTAGTTTACACTGACAATGTAGTCCCCTTTTCTCATGTATGGAGCTTTTTTAAAAAATAAAATAAAAAAATTAATATGAATAAATGTCCATATCATAATGATCAGATACATACTAGCATTTCATTATATTTACAATGATGCATGCTATGTTTGGATTTGGTTCCCAGCATTAACACTATCACGTAGTTATCAATTTGGACAGTTAGACTAAGATTGGATGGCTCATATTCTGACTTTGTATTTTAGATCTGATTTACCGAAATCAGAACATGGGTCGTTTGCTCCTAACTATGTTATGTATTAGATTGCGTGACTGCAAAGATTTGCTTTTTATTTTTATTCTTATTTAATCTTCTGTAGTATAAGCTCTCAATTATAAGCTAGCTTATTATGCTTTTGAAACAGACCCTTAATCTCTTTTTAAATACAAAAACAGTAAAAAATAAAACTTAATATCAAAACCAGATTAGTTTTTTTTAAGCTATATATTCCTTTCGTTAAAAAAAAATCAACATTACCCTCTCGTCTAATATTGTCATGTCTTGTGATTTTTAAAACTAGGCTTTGTTCTCAAGTCGTTATTGTAGCTCAAGTGTTTTGTGTTGTTTTCGTGCTTTCTAGATGTTGTTTCTTTTTTGTATGTCAATCAGCTTATGTTTGGGTGTCTTGTTCTGTGATATTGTAGGTTTGAGGGAATCTCTTGGAACTCGGATGAAACTCATATAGCATATGTTGCTGAAGAGCCTTCCCCTGCAAAGCCTACATTCAATGATCAGGGCTACAAGGTAAGTGGTTCTGATGACAAGGATTCCAGCAGCTGGAAAGGTCAAGGAGATTGGGAGGAAGACTGGGGAGAAACATATGCGGGAAAAAAACAGCCTGCACTTTTTGTCATAAACATTACTAGGTTTTGTATAGTTTATATTCATTATGTAGTAAAGGTTTTATTTATGGATAAAAATTCTAATTGCGATAGTGATTTTACAGTGGAGAGGTTCAAGCCGTCAAAGGCATTGACAAATCTTTGAGTGTTGGCCAAGTTGTGTGGGTTCCATCAAGTGAAGGCTCTGCACAATATTTGGTTTTTGTTGGATGGTCATATGAGACAAGAAAACTTGGTATTAAGTACTGCTATAACAGGGCTTGTGCATTATATGCTGTTAAAGCACCACATGAATCCAAAACTAATGAAAATGAGATCCAGTAAGTCATTTCAATTTAATTTCTTTTTGAAATTGATTTTGTTTTATTGAGTTTGGTTATGCTGAGCTGATATATAAAGTTGTGATGATGCAGCTCAACTGAAGATGCTCAGGCACTAAACCTTACTCAAACCATAAGTAGTGCTTTCCTCCCACGGTTCAGGTAAGCTGGTACTCACTTTCCCAATGCACATCAGAATCAGGACTTTTTTTGGCCTCTTCTTGTTTATATGCTGGAGGAACTATTTAATTAGAATTTGCTATAGTGGTATAGTTTTTGTATGCATGTAAGATATTGGTTGATGACAAGATGGCTGGGAGTATGATTTGTACATTTGATTCTAATACATGAAATTTCTACCAGCCCAGATGGAAAGTTTCTTGTATTTTTATCAGCAAGAAGTTCAGTTGATTCTGGAGCCCATTCTGCTACAAATTCACTTCATAGAATTGATTGGCCTAAGGATGTGAAACTCTATCAATCTGCAAAAGTTCATGATGTGGTAAGCTTTTTATACAACCAGTTTAACTTTAATCCAAACAATTGCCATGGAGCTTTGTTATCTATTGTTACTCTTGCATATTTTTATCTGCTCATATTAATTAAGGGCTTAAGAGTATGAATTTCTACTTTATCATATGCTTAATAACATGATCTATAGAATTTTTTTTACGGTAATGATCTAGAAAATTTAAAATGTTGAATATGGTTTTGTTATATATGTCTATATTTTGCATATGATTATTTGTTTCTAGAACATGCCTTTATTGTGATTAAAACAGTAATGCTTTTTCTATAACAATTGAAAGAGGGTTTGGTCTGGTTGGGAAACATCACAATTTCGTCTTCTTGGGACTGCATATTTTATTAGTCCTCTTTTCTGAATCCTAGTTTCAATTTTCATAGATGACATTGAATTTGATGTGCACCATACTTGGTCTCATGTCTAGTATCATTATCATGAGGCTGTTTGTACTGTCCTCAAGGATTCTAGCTTTTGAAACCTAGTAGATGTTTGAAACCCAAATTCTAGTTTGCTTGGGAATATGCTTTTTCAACTTCTCATATGACTGACGCAGCATCGGGACCCAACATGTGAACTCATCTCTAAACTATATTTTCCAAATAAGCTGTAAAATGAGTATGGTAATTTCATTTTTTACATAATGACTGATTAGTTTTTGTCTTAAACTCAATGAAGTTATTGTAACTTTTTTGTATTATTTTTTAAAGATACCAGTTGTGCTGTGTGCGGACGATGATGGCTTTCCTGGGCTTTACTTTTCAAGTATCCTTAGTGATCCATGGCTTTCTGATGGCCACACATTGATTATACCCTCTGTCTGGCACAGCAGTCAAGTTTTACTTTCTGTAAATGTGTTGAGGTATGGTAACTATAACAGTAGGAATATATTTTATTAGGTTTATGTAAACCATTATGCAAATCATCTTGACCAAATTCTGCTCATTTTCATCAAATATAGTGGAGAAGTAAAACGAATCACCCCTGCGGACTCAAATTTCTCGTGGAGTCTCCTTACGTTGCATGGGAACAATATTTTTGCTGGTAACTTTAGATGCTCATTTATCTTTGTTCCATATTTTTGGAGTATGATGTGTTACTTCTGTCTAACTTGTTTCAACTATATGCAGTTTCTAGCAGTCCAGTAGATGTTCCTCAAGTCAAGTATGGAACCTTTGTTGAGAAGGAAGGTGGTAATAGTGAATGGACGTGGTCAGATGTATCAAATCCCATATATAAATGCTCTGACAAGGTTATTATGGATTATTTGTATAGGTTATTTTTGCATATAAAAACAATCTCCTGTATGCTAAAAGTGCATCATTGGAATTTCCTGCAGGTAAGATCTTTGTTGTCATCTCTTACGTTTAGTATAATGAAGATCTCAGTCAAGGATGCTTCTGAAAATCCAACTAAAGGTATATGGTTTACTTTGGGTCTTTTGGCTAGACTAAATGCACAAATTTATAGTAATGCAACTCTTATTTCCTGATCATCACAAGTTGTGGGAGTAAACAATCAATGGCATTATGTGGGACTTGGTACCTGTTACTGTTTATTGGATGTCTACAGTTTTTTAGTGTGGCCAATAAGAAATTTATTTATCCTGCTGTCCCTTTGTAGTTCCTAAGGTGGTGAGAAAATAAAAGTACTGTTGCGTGAAGATGATAAATAAAAGTACTGTTTCATGAAGATGATTAATATAAGCTCTACTAAATAAAAGAAGCACTTGTATTAAGGTTGTTAATGGAAATTTAGAAAGAAAAAAAATGAATCATAAGCTTGTGTAGAACTGGTAAGCTTTTTTGTTAATGGATAGCATGCTTAAGTATGATTACACCTGCAAGAAAAAACAGTGAATACAGAATCATTATTGAATTCAGATGATCTTGATTGTGCCTTATATTATAAAATTGGTGGCTGAGCTGAGTTAAACTGAAATTTTCCTGAAAGATTGATTTTCATTTCCATTTTTTTTGCCCATTTCAGGTTCTTGTAAACCTTATGAATCTATATTTGTGACATCAAAAACTAAGAAAAGCGACGCATGTGATCCACTAATTGTGGTCCTTCATGGGGGACCACACTCAGTCTCATTGTCAAGCTTTTCAAAGTCACAGGCTTTTCTTTCTTCACTTGGATATAGCTTGTTGATTGTCAACTACAGGTAAATAACAACCCCTTCAGTGTCTGAGAATTTAAAATTCATCATTTGTTTGATGATTTTGATACCGAAAAATTATTTTATAATATTAACTTTTTAGCACAAAATTCCCTGCTTCTTGTTTATTTACTTATATTATGTGACAAGAAGTTCAAGCCTTTATTAATTTATATCCAAGAGTATCAAATTGTCACCTTTGAGGGGATCCTTCCCCTGATGAAGCTTTTGAGTATCATGGCAGCTTAGATGTATGTGATTGTTGAAGGGACATAAAATGACTTACCTTCTAAATACTGAACTGCATTCTGGGTGTTTGGACAAACAATCTTTCCAAATAGTGTTCAATTATCCCCTTTCTTTTTGAAGCTACTATCGTATTCAACACTTGTTTTTCTTTGCACTAGATCATTTACCTATTAAGCTTCATATTTCCCAATAATTTGGTTTATAAATATTTAATATCATAGTGTTTTGGTAGTGAAAGAGGATAAACCTGGGAATTGTAATCTGAATAATATGATTAGATCGATATGGTGTGGTTCAATACATCTAGCCTATTGGCCCTATCTTTGTTTTGACAGGTTTGTCCCTATCATTACTAATAAAGAGAGCATGTGTACAACTAATCTTTTAATCTGCTTGCTGTATCATATAATATACTAAATGCTTTTGTCTAAGAAAGATTGATATTGTACCTTTATGAGATAGCCGGAATGACCCCACAATGCCTGAAGCCTCTTTTAGATGTCCTGCTATAGTTGAACAAATCTAGGACTACTGGACTAGTACTTCTACAAGTTTCTTACTTGGCAATATTTCGCAGAGGTTCATTAGGATTTGGTGAGGAAGCCTTACAATCTCTTCCGGGGAACATTGGATCTCAGGTACTTAATTGTTTTTCCTTCTGAGTTCCAAATTTTCATTTTGCCGTGTTATCTATCTACTGCAGCTCTCTTCCTAAGCAAGTTAAAAAATTATATTATGACCTTTTTTTTATATGAGGATGGATCTTGATCTGTGTCATATGCAGGATGTCAATGATGTACTCAGTGCTATTGATCATGTCATAGACTTGAAACTTGCCAGTCCATCAAAGATTGCAGTGCTTGGTGGTTCACATGGTGGCTTTCTGACAACCCACTTGATTGGCCAGGTACAACAAGTCCACATGCTTTGACTTTTGAAATCTTATACATACATTTTTATAAAGAATTCTTTTATCTATTCATTCTTGCAAGTTAATCCCAACTTTTGTGACATTGGAGCCTTGGATTTATTGTCAAGATAACTTAAAAAGGGCTTGTGCATGTAATGTTGTAAATTGGATATTCACAAAACTAATAGGTTATGTTGAGGGCTGCATATCGTTTTTCTAGTGGCAGTCATTATTCTTATTAGTTGATTCATTTTATTACAATAGCATCAACAAAACAATAGTAAAACTTATCGTTATATCACATAATGGGGGCTTGAATCCCGAATTTTATTTATGTTAAAGTGACAAAAATTGTTTGATCGTTTTCAAGAAACTGGGGTTATAGGATTTCCAATTTTGCTGAACTATCACATACCAGTATAGGATCATTTGATGCAACTATGAATTTAAGTGACTTTTGGCGTAGCTTATCAGTGGTAGAATTTTTTTGAAGCAATTAGATTATATGAAGGGAGCCTTGACACTATTTAGGGTTGCTTCGGTGTAACTAGGTCACATGATTGAGTTGTGGAACTGGTCTCTCAAAAATATATGGTGAAGCTTCTTAAATAGGGCCACTATGGATCTGACCTCTGCTTGGATCCCTCTGTGGCGGAATTGTAGAAGCTTTATAACACCAGATTCCTCTAAGCAATTAGATAATATAAAAAATAAATGGAGTCTGAATTTTATATTCAAAAAATTTCATGAAAGATGTATATATATTAGCAATTAACCTGGTGTGCATGATAAATATTCACTTTAAAATTGGTGTGACTGTGTCTAGTGAAAAACTTAGGCTTTCACAATTTTATCTTAGGTTTTGTTTTAAGAGTGTTCATAATTTAACCGTTTCTTTCTAATTGCTATAGGCTCCAGAGAAGTTTGTTGCAGCAGCTGCTAGGAATCCTGTTTGTAACCTTGCGCTGATGGTTGGTACAACTGATATTCCTGATTGGTGCTTTGTGGAGAGCTATGGTACCAAGGGAAGGGATAGGATAACTGAAGCACCTTCAGCTGAGGATCTGACTCTATTTTATAGCAAGTCTCCTATCGCACACCTCTCGAAGGTCTGTACACTAAAATAAGCTTTTGAAATATTGGATTCAATTAATGTTGCTCAGTATTTTATGCACTATACAAACTTCTAGAAATTAACAATTCCAAAAGTACACGAGCAAAATAATTCCTTCAAAAAAGGATAGTGGGCTTGGTATCTTTAGCAAACTGCTTTAAGTGTTTTAATTTTCAGTACTTGCTTAAAATTTTATTTTGTTGCATACTTTTTTTCCTCATTCCAATTTATTGAGTTTTTTACTGTCATTCCTTTGGATTGCTTGTCAAAAGTTATACCTGCAGACAATTGGTCTCAAATTTAATACGCTGCTCTAAAACCTACTATAGTTTATAACACTATTTATAATATTTCATACTTGTTAAACTCTGGCTTTACGGATCTATATTTTGATGTTTGCAGGTAAAAACACCAACAGTGTTTCTCTTAGGTGCCCAAGATCTTCGCGTACCAATTTCGACTGGACTACAAGTAAGATTTTGATTCTCTGTAAATGAGCCGCATTACCTTCTAAAGTATGAATCATGTGACTGAGAAAACCATATTTTTTAAATCTGTAGTATGCTCGGGCTTTAAAGGAAAAAGGAGTTCCGGTTAAAGTCATCCTGTTTCCAAATGATGTGCATGGAATTGAAAGGTACACAAATATTACATAAAAATCTCTCTTATGTCTAAATAGAATTGTGAATTTTGATTGACCAAAAAAAAAAAAGAATTGTGAATTTTGATTGATAAAATAGTTTGGTTTAACTTATATGTACAGACCACAATCCGACTTTGAAAGCTTCCTTAGCATTGCTGCATGGTTCAACAAGTATTGCAAATGAGTAGCATTTTAAGATACCAGTGATCGAATCATATAACTTCATGGATATTCCTGTGTATACTGTATGTTGCAAACTGTATTTTAAATATGAAAAAAGATTTCGCACCGAACTGTATTTGTCTTATGCTTCCTTTATTTTTTATTTTGCTGCACATTTCTTAAAGATTACGTCAAGCAAGGATTGTTATGTATGTTGATCTTCCAACTATTCATTAACAATGGATGTCCACAATAAGAAGGTTGTGCCTAACATGCACCACCTTCAAGCAATCCATCCTTCAACAATTCAACTTTTCTGGTGTGAACTACTCTCCATTGCAGGGGCGGATCTCTTTGGAGCCCCCTAGGTGACACTGCACCCCCCAGTTTTTATATAAATATCATATTATACATAATATTTCAACTAATACGTTGTTGCTGCAGTGGTCATGTGGTCCCTGGCACCCTCCTTTTCATAATTCTTAGCGTATTTTTCATATTTTTTTCGAAAAAAGCAATATTACCACCACAATAGTTTACAATGTTGTAGATTTTTTAAAACTGTTTAATATATATTCTTCAAATATTTGGCACCCCTGAAAAAAAAACTCAAGATCCGCCACTGCTCCATTGTAAGTTTCTTTGCAACTTAATCACCAACTTCGGCACCACCAAGACTGTAGCAATGCATCACTGCCATCGTGAGGATACCAATTTAATTTTTCTTTTGTATTTTGTGATTTAATCAGGGACTTTCCCTGATTGCAACAGGCTTTTTCTTGGCCTTTCAATGTTTCTCATTCTCAACTGTGACCAAGGTTGTCAAAATCGATAGTTTAAGCATAGTCCTTTTACCTATGTGAAATCGACTCGAGTTTAACTTGATTTATGAGTTTATCTCATTAAAATAATATTAAAAATACTTTATACATGACATATAAACTTATATATACAATAAATGTATCATTAATTTAAATTTCAACTCAATTATTAACCAAAAAACTGACATGAGCAAAATTAAACTTACAATGAAGATAAAAAATAAAAATTATGTTAAAATTTTTATCATGAGTTTACCTGATTTTACTGAAGTTTACTACGAGTCCAGCAAAGTATACTCAGTTTTGTATCTGAGTTTTAAAATTCAGAGTTAACTTGGGTATACTAATAGTTAGGATAATATAAGACAATTTTTTTTCTTCAGTTCTAAATTACGCATGTTTG
>Ga0228711_1002441_pt1 | contig 28575 bp, 15 predicted proteins | sample MedpolnodulmetaG_2_FD_177996 | JGI IMG/M metagenome (GOLD analysis project Ga0228711, IMG submission 177996) | Root nodule microbial communities from Medicago polymorpha collected in Santa Monica, California, United States - brown nodules | ecosystem: Host-associated > Plants > Roots > Nodule... | reverse complement strand
GATGATGTTGAAATTCCTGACGATGATGTGGAACAGGAAGAGCACGAGGAAGAGGAAGAGCAAGACCAACGACCCGTACGAAATAAAAAAGATAAATTATGTGCTACGGGTGGTCATAGTTTACATTGGCGTAAATGGTTGCCGCGGAGAAAGTAATTTTTATTTTTATTTCTTATGAATAAACTAATTAGTGTTTTAAATTAATAAATTAAATATATCATCATTATCATTAATATGTTTTTTTATTTATTATTATTTGTTTTTTAATTATACATATGTTGCCAAAAAAAAAAACGAAAAAAAAAATTAAAAATTCAGTCCCGCCATTTGAAATGGCGGTAATGAAAAAAAAATTAAAAAAAAAGTCAAACATGTCTCGCCTGTCAGGCGCAGACAAGTGTCAGGGAAGGGGGCTCATTCCCGCCGTTTCAAATGGCGGGAATGAGGAAAACGACAAAAAAAACCCCAAAAAATAAAAGTGGGTCATTCTGGTGAATAATTTTCATAGGGGGTCAAACATGAATTTTTTTTTGGTATTACGGTCAGAAAAAGAAATCGCGTTTTTTAACCAAAAAAAAGTTGAACAAAACAAATTACACTCATAATACTTAGCGTTGTACCAAATGTAACAACAATTGTTTTTTTAAATAAAAAACAACTATTGCTTTTTTTAATTAAGAACTTACAAAACTATCTTTCTATTTAAAATTGGTTTAAATAACGACAAAAAGATATGTTGATAAAAAAAAACTAGTGGGTGTAGGTTGTTAATTTATTTTTTAAACAACGTTTGTTTCACAGACTCAAAATTATTCCTATCATGGAAATATAAAGATAGGAGTTTTATTCTTGGGTACTTTTAAAAAAAAAAATATTGTTTTGGCACACTATTGAATATTCCTAGGAAAATGTACATTCTTCATGGTCTAAAAGTTAGAATTATATAACTTAAAGACCTAAATGTTACGAAAAATACTTAAAAAATTAATTTGTTATAATTAAATAACTTAAAAAAAATTAAAAGACCAAATGTTATAATTAGGTAACTTAAAATATTTTATTTTTTTAAAAAAAAGGAACCAAAGCAAGATTTCTAGAAGCCTCCATCTATCTATCTATCTTAGGGTTTATCCTTTCACGTTTCTTTTTGTTCCCATTTTGTAAGCTTCGTTCGTGGTACACTTTGTTGATAAGGTAAACTCTATTATACTCTTCTTGTATTGTTATTGTTATTGTTATTAATTATACTCACCTAATATTAGAATCGATTAATTTCATTTCATTTCAATTTTTGAGCAGTTAAGAACAACACATTTCAATGGCGACTACTCAGCTTACTGCTTCATCGATTTCTACGAGGAACCTGTCTTCCTTTGAAGGTTTGCGAACTTCAGCAATTCAATTTCCTCGTAACAATGCTAGAATTGGGATTCTTTCACAAAGGTCGTTTCCATCTATGGTTGTTAAAGCTGCCACTGTTGTTGCCCCCAAGGTATTATTTTTATTTTTTTGGTTATGGATTTTCTTGATTATCTGAGCCAACAATATTCTTTTCAGTATTATCTTATGATAACTGCTTACTTACAAGTTTACATAACTATTTCTATTTCTAAAGGAGAAGATTAAATTAAGTTATTTTTGTACATGCTTTAATTTGTGTTTATGAAAAGAAAAATGTCATAAGTTGTTTTCGTAACAAAACTTATGCCAATAGATAAGCTCAAATAAGTCAATCCAAACAGACCCTTGTTATGTACGTATGTATCATAAGTTATAAGCTCTTTCAAACACTTATGCAAGTGCATTATCATCATAAGATAAGTTCAAATAAGTTCTTACGAGTGCCCCTTAATATAAGAGAAAATGTACAGATTTTTGAGTAGATTGAGAATGCGGAAACTACAGGGAGAGATCAAAGTAGGAGTTAGAAAGAGTGAGAATTTCATCTTGTGCCTTATTGGTAATTTCATCTTGTAGCATACAACTGTCAAGCCACTAGGAGATAGAGTACTGGTAAAAATCAAGGATGCAGAAGAGAAAACTCAGGGTGGAATTTTGCTGCCATCAACCGCTCAATCAAAGCCTCAAGGGGGTGAGGTAGTTGCTGTTGGAGACGGGAAGACAGTTGGGAAGAGCAAAGTGGACATTAGTGTGAAGGTGAGTGATGCCACTAGCTTATGGAATCCTCTAAGCCTTGGTCTTTCTTTTATTTTGAATTTATGTGATGTATTTCTCTTTACAGGCAGGTGCACAAGTTGTGTACTCAAAGTATGCAGGGACTGAGGTGGAATTCAATGGTTCAAAACATCTTATACTGAAGGATGATGACATAGTCGGTATTCTTGAAACCGAAGAGGTCAAGGATCTTAAACCCTTGAATGACAGAGTCTTAATAAAGGTGCGGAACTTTTCTGAGATTTGATTATTTTGATGCTCAAGTTGTCTTGATGATCTGCCCATTTAATTATTTGTCTTAACCATATTTTGCATTAAGGTGTTGCGTTTAAAGCCAATATGATATCTGAATATCTTACATGTCTTTAATTATTTTGCTGCAGGTTGCAGAAGCTGAGGAAAAAACTGCTGGTGGTTTGTTGCTCACGGAAGCAACCAAGGATAAACCATCCATTGGCACGGTGAGCTTTCCTATTCTCCTTTTTTCTGAAACAACAATATACTTAAAAAAAGTAACACGACTCTTCTAAAAGAGGGCAATGCTATATCGTACGAAGGGAAGGCCGCAAGAATTGCAAGAATGTGATGTGGGCTATTTTCAAAAAATTAAAACAATGGATGGTCTGTGGTGAAAATGAAAGGATTAGATACTGTCGTGCGTATAATTTGTGTTCCTGTAACAACTAGCATTATCCTTTAAAAAAATGCCTGTGTAGGTAGAATGTGTTGATGACAGTTTAACTGGTGCTTATTTTTATTTATTGCTTTAGCTCTGGTGATTGGTTTGGTTCTTACATACTTAGCTGTAACATTGTTTTGCTCGAGTAGTTTTGGTCCGAGGTATGTTAACAATCATTCTACTCCATTTGGATGTAACAGGTGATAGCAGTTGGTCCGGGGACTGTGGATGATGAAGGCAACAGAAAACCATTATCCATTTCACCCGGGAATACAGTTCTGTACTCCAAATATGCAGGGAATGACTTCAAAGGCAAAGATGGTTCTGACTATATTGCTTTGAGAGCCTCAGATGTCATGGCTATCCTCTCTTAGTTATTTTGGTTATTTTTTGCTGTAGAACCTAAATTTTTGTGTTGTTGAGGGAAATTGTCAATTTTTTTTTTTGCAACGAGGCTCGAAATATACTAGTTGATTGCAGCTCTATCTATCTATTCCTTGCACAATCTCTGTTGTATCCGTGGTTCGTATTATTGTCAATGGATTTTCACCTTCTCGTGGTTTTCAATGCATACACTCAGCAGTTGATTTCCATCGAGAACAGTTTTTTTACACACATCCAGATGGATGATTTAGTAAATTCTTGTGCTTGAAATCGAATCCTATGCATGTTTGATCAGTGAAAATTATATTGATATACAATCGAGCATTAGAAAACACGTTAATAAATTTAATTAGAAAGCTTTGAAGTAAAAACAACACAAGAGACTAGTGATATAAAAATAGAGTAATTATATTTTCACTCTGTAAAATAACAAAGTTGATTTTAATTCGTAAAAAAAAATCAGTTTAGCCTTTAATTATATAAGATTGTGCTATTTCAATCCTTGTTTGAGTGACTAAAAATCAGTTTATTGAGATATAAAAAATGGGCAGACACCAAAGTCAAATGATGTAAAAGCTGCCTCTCTCTATCACTTGGATAGAGCTAACCAGAAATTGAAGTGCAATATGCCCAACATTAGAAAAAACTGAGCTTTTCTACGTTCATATTGAACTTTTTCCATAACTGCTGGCCATGGAAACAGTGTGGACACTTCGCACGAGCAAGAATTGGCATGCATACTGATTGTATAAGTAATCATTAGATACCTCATTTCTGTATATAACTTTAACCATCACTTTACATAGAGGTAAATAAAAAAATTAATCTCACACAAGAACCATCATATAATACAGTAGTTACCTATACTGTTGTAATGCGAAAATAAAAAATAAAATAAAATCCTAATCCAGCATCCAAAAGAAAAGCTGATTCCAGGGTAGGATCTGTAACTGTAACATTAGTAATAGATCTAAACTAAATTTCTCACCGTGTAATGATAGAAACAAAGGTGACGCAGTTTGTGTCAACTGCATCATTTGCAATGAATATGTCTCCTTTCCATTGGAGATGTATAATAGAAGAACCAACCAGATGTTTTAAAGGTTTAAGTTGGTTCTCTACCACTCAATGAATGAGTTGACTGCTACAAAATGTCAGTATTTGACATCCTCACCTATTGAATGAGGCTGCAGAGTTATCATCATACTGTCCCCTCCATGCATTGCCACTATCTGTCCCACTGGATGCTTGATTTGGGATTGTAACATTACCTAAATCCCCATCCAAACTCATTTGCTGTACCTCAGCAGATGACAATATCTTTATACTCTGAACACAACTTACAAATTCCCTGCAAGAGGTTATAAGTTGATGGTCACGAAAACAAACTAAATTTGCAGAAACAGTAGCCTACAAACAGTTAAGGAAATAACTACTTACTCCCAAGGATCATCACCAACAAGAAGAATGTCATTTTCGTGATCCACATATACTAACTTCCAGTCAGTCCTTTGAGGATCTTCTAGTTGCCCTTCAATCCCAAACATTCGTGCTAAATCATACCGGAGTTCATCATATCCCTTGTAACGGGTGACGTCAATACATCTTCCAACAGAGCCACGCTTTTGAACCTACACAATTTGAATAGCATTTGAATACATGATCTAAAGAATAAATTAAAACATAGCAGGCAATGCTAAAAAATTAGATCTGTAGTGGTCGTAGAATGACAAACCTTAGTATATGTTCGCATTCGTTGATTTTGGTTTGCCCGCAAGCCATTGTTCAAAACCCCAGAAACATCATTAATGCCAACATCATTTGAGCAACCAGGCTTAAAAGACATGTCTGGCAATCCAAATGACTGTGAGCTAATATCAGCAGTGGAAAGCTCGGTTTCAATGTCTCTTGGAGCACCACCATAATTAGACAACAAATTTTGAAGATCTTTTTGAGAGTCAAAACCCCTTGAAAGCATAGTATCAGACATTAGACCATCAAGATTAGAGTCAAACGTAAGATTGTTTCGAGGGTTCGATTGGACATCCCCTTCCATGCAGAAATTGGATAGTGGCAAACTCTGTTGAACGTTGCCAGGATCCAGACAGTATGATGTTCCAGAAGAAGCTTCCAGTTGATCGGTAGTTGTGCCTTTATACTTTAGCTGGTTAGATCCTTTTACATTTGAGAACTCGTGTTTGATATGCATGTCAGACTTACTCTGTAGGTCCTGTATCAGATTACTGGTTGGCTCCACTGTCAAGATCCCGCCTATTGTAGTGGGCACTTGTTGATTTCTTTTCAGGAGGTTTGGTTGAGTTATCTGGCAGTTATTAGTAGATGGCGATGTTGAGCATGATGGAGCCTCTCCATCTGTAAGTGTAGAGGGAACTCTAGTAATTGTGAGTGGCTTCTGAGTATTTCGGGTTTGATTCACAGAAAGCTGGTTTGATTGCATAAGAGATGAAGAAGACAAATTGTTGCTGTTGAGAAGCTTCTCCGTTGAAAATGCATTATTACCAAACTGTTGATTGTGATGTTGGGATATAGGAAGCTGTGGTAATTGATGGTTTTGTTGGTTAGTATTTTGTTGCTGCAGAAGCTGAGATTGCAAAAGTGGGCTAGACGTCGAAAGAAGTTGTTGCTGCTGCTGCTGCTGCAATTTTTGCAAAAACTGTAGCTGCAGTTGTTGCTCCGAGGTGTTTTGTTGAGACATTTGAGTCGCTGAAAGATTTGGTTGCATCCTCTGTGGCTGGCTTTGTTGCAGCACCTGCAGTGAAGATTGTTGCGATTGTGTCTGTTGCTGCTGTCTCTGTAAGATACTCGGTTGCTGGTCTATCTGTTGATGAAATTGTGAGTCATGTGGTAGGGATGTCAGTGGGAATGCATTCTTGCTTGCCGATTGGATACTTTGCTGGTGTGGGATACTTCCCTGGAGCAACTGTTGTTGTTGCTGAAGCTGAGCGTAGGCTGGTGGTTGCGGCTGTTGAAACTGATTTGTAATCTGGTTAGAAGCAACTACACCATTATTCATAATAGCCTGTTGAGATGACTGTGGCTGTTTCTGTAGCTGCTGAGTAATTTGTTGTTGTAGCAGTGTCAGGTTTTGTGATTCAGGCAGCTGCTGTTGCCTTTGTTGCTGGAACTGGTTCATTGGTATTTGTGACAATGACTGCAGCTGCTGTTGCTGTTGTTGTTGCTGCAGCTGCTGCTGTTGCTGCTGCTGCTGCTGCTGCTGTAGCTGCTGCTGTTGCTGAGGCCATGATGTTGGGGACTGTTGCAATTGGTTGATTTGATTTGGTAAATTAGGTTTGTTAAATTGAAGATTTGGCGCAGAGAGGGCTGGAGCTTGGAAGCTTAATAATTTGGATGGGTCATCGGTGCTAAGATTACCATGCAGAGTATTAGACGAGAGCATGGATGGGAAACATCCTGATTGAGCACCTGAAAACTGATTTTTCTGCTGCATGCTCATCCACTGCACTAAACTCAAACCAGGGAAGACTGAACTTGAGGCATCCTTCATGCCAAAGTCATCTCCAAGCCAGGGCATAGCTCTCTTGAAAGAATTTTCTACATCTGACCCGTCATCTGCAAAACAAGACTAAACATTTAACACAGGCGACTTGATTTCACTTTCTTAATGCTAGGTCGTTAATTCTAAGAACAATGAAATTATTGGAGAATCAATGACATGATAGCAAGAACTTCTCAATGAAAGCTTAGCTAATTAAGACTATAACTCTTACTACCTGGCATGCCCGGGTGGCCGGGGAAGTTTTGCCTGAAAAATGGAGGTGGACAGATATAGAAAGGAGTCACTACTGGTTCAATATCCCAAATCGAAACTCTGCTTGGGCGTTCACCAGCTGTTGATTCATCCCATCCAACCTGTAAATAGTCCGAAAATAACCTCCCCAATAAGCTCATAAAGAAGTTCGGTTTTAGTACAGTAAAACGAGTACTATAATACACCTTTTAATAATACCTGAAGATTGCGCCATTGTGAATTTTTCCATCGGACAGGATCCAAGTCACTAATTCCTGTAACTGTACCCATATATCTACGTACTCCAGACTCCTCTGTTTCAAACATCATTCTAAATCTCATTCCAAGAGACACTTGAGTGTACATGGCTTTGTTATACTTGGCCAAAGGAATAACAAATTCAGAGGGGCTGGCCCTGTTAAATTGACCGTTTTCTGTAAGAGACTGTCACAAATATTTCAATGGATGCTACTCCATGTTATGTATGATAAAACACATACATGCCAAATAGTACCTTGGATTGTAATATATAGTAAATGGACTGTTATTTGCAGCAGCATGAGCGGCAGCAGCTAAAATGCCAATATGCATACTGTCACTGGATATTACCGATGAAGAAAGCGCTGGCTGCTGTCTATGAGCGCGCCTCAAGCCTAAAAGAAGTTGCTGTTTTTCATCTCTAAAAGTAATCAACAAAAATTTGCTCAGAAATTTTGGTTAAAAATTCTCCGAAATTCCAACACAAAAGATATATATATCTTACCTAATAAAAAGAACAGAATCTCCAGCAAAAAGTCTCTTAGTGCTGATAAATACACTCCAACCAGTAGTCAACAGATGTCTCTTTGGTTGCCCTGTACCAATGTTCTATCAATTTCAGCATTCAAACTTCATAACACATAAATTACACAGCTTTATATGCGATATTGGTCAAATCATTTACAAGATGGTTCTAAGATTATTGAAAAAAAAATCTTCTGTATTGACAGTCTCAATTTTTAGCATGTGCTTTATTTTTACAAAAGTGATGTCATTGTCGTACCAATAACAAGATAATATATTCCTACAGGGTTTAGAAAGATAGAATGTAAAGGTGCATCAATAAAGCATAGACTATACTAATGATTATATATGAATGGAAGATGGCAATGAATGAAGAATATCTTAAATAAAAGTGGAAATACCTCTATAAATATGTCTAAATGCCCATGTATTGTCATGCAGATCTTTAGCAACAAGCTCCTGAGCGGGAGGTTGCATTGAAAAATCCTATCAAATCACTTATGGTCAGCATAGACAAGAAAAACCAAAAGAGATCAGATAAACCTCTACCAAATTTTGCGAAAATGAATCAAGAAATATGAGAATGTTATATACACACCAAAGGTGGGAATATTTTCTCAGCTGCTCTACGAGGAACAGAAAATCCACCATGAGTGCTTGTGTCACTAGCAGTTAGAGTTTTGCAAAAGAATTCGGTAGGTTGACGGTTTTGTTTGAGACCAAAATCTGATGCCAGTATTGCGTCCTTGTCATACTGCAGAAGAGACAAATGAGACAATCTTTGGTATAGTTACTCATCATTTGCTTGGAAGAGGATGTCAAAGAAAAGTAAGGAACTAAACATGCGACGCAGTAACAAATTCTCAAATTGAACAGTTAACCTACTTTGTTTACAGGTTGAAGTGTCATTTGTGCGTAGACCTCGTCAGTTTCAGGATCAGCCTGCTCCAAAATAAACAAAAACACCAATAAATCACAAGTTGATGGAATATATATCATAAACTGTATATAAGTAATTCTTCTTCACAAGTTTTCATTATTGCATAACAGCCACATCACAAGCGGAAAATGCACCTACATGCAGGGCAACATTGTGAAGCATGCAAATCAACTTGGATGGAAGATTGGGGTAACTGGGTATGAAATCGGTCTGTTTTTGCATGGAAGCCGCAACCTGAAAGTTAAAGTAGTCAAACGAGACTTCATCAGCAACCAAAATACAGAAATATGAATCACACGACGCTCATAGAATTCATCGCTTAAGAAACATACTTGCTCGCTGTGTCCTTGAGGGAAGTAAACCACAAGACTTCCAACGGGTGGCAAAGAAACCAAAGGTCCAGCACAAGCATGCCATAATTCTGAATTGATCGTCTTCCTTTCCCCTATTGTAAAAATAAACATAATGTTACTCCTTTGAGCAGACGCATACAGACATGTTTTCTCTTTATTTGTACGATTAGACAAAAAGAATAAAGACTTAACTATAGAAGCCATGTTTTATAAAACAAAATAAAATACAGTTTCAAGAACTCAAAGAAAGACAACTTCATGGAGAAAAATAAAAAATACAAAGAAACAAAGTTCTTCAGTGTGAAAAAGAGAGACAGATCTTGCATTATTAGTAGCATATTATCAGTAGATCCATAAAGAATATGCTGAGAAGGTCATCAAATTCAGGTGAAAATCTTTTTCTTTTTCAAATTCTGACTACATACAAATCAGAATCAGATTCTCACAGAAAGCTACCACACAAACATATGAATGATTTTCCTTCTTCCAATGAAACTAAGACAGCAACAATTGACCATTTTTCACAATTTGCTGTTACTACACTCTATTGCAAACCAAACTAATATGCTGCTTTTTCAAAATATGTAAACAAGTCACACACGGACATTAATCAAAAGCAAATTGGACTTTTACTTCAATTCAGAAGAGAATAAAATGTGACATAAAGAACAATGAAAGGAAAAAATATACAACGATTAAAGCCTAATGACTAGACCATGAACCAAAATTACTCAAATCATGGTGAAAATAAAATATCATGCTAAGAAGAACGCAACAACTCTAGAAAAAAAATTAAAGTGATCATCAGCAACAAGAGAATTGAGATGGAAAAAAATTCCCTTCATCAATTTTCAAAAGAAAAATTAGTCAATTATTGCCTTCATCACATCAAAGAAAACCATATGCACTTTTTTCTCTCCATAAAAGCTATTAAATCAATTCAACAACATAAAATTAGCATCTTCCTTGAAAGTAATCAAGTAACTGAGCAGGATCATGTTTGATTGGAAAAATAAAGAAATAGAAAACAAAAGCTTAAATAGATAGAAAGAGAGAACACACCTTCTCCTGAATTGGGCAGGTAACCATTGTTTGGAGCCTTCATTATGACCTAAGAAAACAAAGAAGACTCCAAACAAATTCAACACCTGGTTTTTTCTAGTAACAAGATTTGAACTTGTTGCTCAAGTTTTCCACACAACAAGACAATATAGTATTAACTGCAATTCATGGAGTTGAAAAACCTCCAAACAAACACTACCTACAACAAATTCCTCCACTAATATCCAATAGCATCAACAAAAAGTTGACCCTTTTACCCTTTTCTCTGAAATGCATCCAATTACTAACTTCACTTTCCTTCACACTGCTCAAAAGGGTATCCAATAATCCAAAAAATAATCCTAAAAATGGAATTTTTTATAGTTGGAGAAACCCAAACGCCAAAAAAAATCCAACTTTTACAGCTTAGAACATATGCATCAGCAAAATCTGTGCAGAAGAAGAACTGTTTCAATAATAGCAAACACCAAACAGTAATAAAAATAAAGATGAACCAAAACAAAAAAAAAAGACCACTTTGCAAAAACTTATCCTCCTAGATCAACAAACATAATCATAGTATTTTTGTGTGGACACATGAAGAGAGAAAAGTGTCCCAAAATGGGTGGGTAGGTAGGTAGGTAAATAGTGTTTTTGTGGGGATTGAGAAAACAAAGGATGAAGAAGGCTGGGATCAAAGAACTAACTTGTTTGTGACAGACAGAGAACAAAACAAAAGCAAAACAGCTTTTTATTTTTCTTCTGTGTGTAAACTGAGCAAAGCCGACACGAAATATGGTTAAAATAACAAACTATGAAGGTTACAATATAAGCAGAAACACACAGTATATGGTATATTAACTTTGCTTAATTCCCTTTTCTTTTTAAAACAAAACTTTACTTAATTAACATGCATAGTTACTTATTAGTGAAGGAGTCTCTTTTAGTTTAACTAAAACTTTTAAACTTTACCGTTCATCTGAGTTTTAGAAATCGTTGCTGTTGTATCCGGAGAGTATCTGAGTTAAATCAAAATAATAACATTAAGGTGAGTGGTTTGACCCAAAATTCGTTGTGGTAAACTTTTATGTTCCACGCAAAATTCGCATTATATAGTCTTTTGTTTTTTGCTTGTACACAGTACATACTATAGAATGTGCATGTCATGGTTCAAGTGAAAAATGCTTTGTGAGGATAACTATTTAAATTAAAGCGGTAATTTTTTTAATTTTTTTTTGTGATGAGATGCTAAATTTTGTGAATGAATATTTATAGAAGAGTAGTGTTATTTGAATTTCTATTTGCTTGACAACCAAATAGACAACTATGTTTTTACAAAGAAAGTTATGTGTTGGCACAAAAATCAAAGTAATAGAAAGAAAAAATAAAAATATAATGTAAGTATAAAAGAGAAAGTTGTTATAAAATAATTGTATAAATATCATTTATCTTTATATAAATAACAAATTATGTGAACGAAGAGAACTGAAGACCCAAAGGGAGCTTCAGCACATGGGATGTGATGAGATGAAGTAGATCCTCTTTTAGTGTGTTTGCCTTAGCGTTTAATTTCCCAAAACCACGTTGCAGCAGAAGCTTAGAATTATAGCTTTTAAAAATTGCGGTGAATACCACTCCTGATGCTCGTTTCTCAATTGTACCGTGCTACCAGGTTTAATATATATGATGGAAGTTGATTCTCCCGGTAGAAAAATGCTTACTTATTGCAAACACAAGTAAAAAATGTTTAAGCACACACTTACAAATGAAAAAAATTAAAGAGAAAATAATCGCATCGTATGATATGACTAAATTCTTTTTCATTTATTTTTCTTCATTTACATGAGTGTATCCAAACTTCTTTTATTTATAGGAAAATGTTAATTTGTTCCTCTCCTAATATATTTAAATTTTGACTACACAAGCTCCAAAATTTAAAAAGTGTAAAAAATGATGTTTTCAATGCAAATATTTCTTTCTTTTTCCTTAACTAATACCCTAGGGATCCTAATATTTGTGTTCAAGTAAGACTTATCATTCAACAGTCATTGTATAATTGAAATAAATGTCAAAATCGTTCAACCAAATGTCATGATTGAGGTTCAAACTCTGATAACAACTTCACTTATCTGTTTGAGTTTACCATAGTTTTATAATTTTGTCTATCTATATAAAAAAGAGTAAATACCTATCTCCCTCTTATCTCCCCTGTATCTCCTTTTGTTTCTCTCTCTCATATTTCTATTGTCCCATCTCCTTCTAATGTCTCTCTCTCTCTCTCATGTATTCTCTTTTCTCTTTACCCTCTATCGTCTTTATGTTTCCTATATATCTATTTTCTATATTCCTCTCCTAATTAAAAAAAAAATCTCCTCTTAGTCTATTTGCGTTTCAATATACTTTCAGGTCTTATTAATTTAGAGGGTCTTCTTCCATATGACTCGTTAGACTTAGACATCCAACATTTGTAGTCCATCGCTCTCTCATCGATCGTGTTCTTGATGATGCTTCAGGATGCATCATACTTAGACCTTAGCTTCTTCTTTTCTTTCTTTCTTTCTTTCCACTTATTAAAAAGAAAAACCATACTAACAAGATAAGTGTATTTATTAAAATCACCCCACACTATTCCCGCACATATGCTACCATCAATACATATCAATTATACGTGTCCATTAACAAGTACAAGATCCTTAAATACATGCATACTGCGGTAGCTTATAGCTAAATATGTAACAATGCCTATGATTAGGAATTAGCCATACTACCTAAAAAACAAATCCTAAACAATTACATCAAGGTTATCAGTTTTAGATGTTAGCAAATAAAAAAGAAATCATTCGATTCTCTTAAATTACATTGCCTCTGCCACTCGACACGCCAATGGAATGATCAATATGCCTGAGCATTTGATAGGTGTACATGCACATGGGCGTGTCCATATCTGCCCACCAAAATAGTCATAAGTGACGACAAATTAAATTAAATTTATTTGAGTTGGGTCTATAGTTAATTCTTCTTTAATCTTGCATGTCTTTAAAATTTCATTGATTATAGATTATAGGCATATCTTTGATCAAATTAATATATATAGTGGTCATTCACCCGTAAACAACTCTGAATCACCAAGTGTATTTTTTTGTTTGTTTTTGTAACTCTAGTGAAACACTGTATGCATGATGAGATGAGATGTTAGTATTCGTGTAGACAATGACTGACACATGCAAATCTTTTAGATGGATCCACTCACTAAACCACCGTTAACACTTAACCCGTGTATGTATGTATGTATTTATCGTCCATATACACTAGATTGCTGAATTTGGCATCAGCAGAGAGAGAGAGGTTTTTGTGGGGTCAAAGGTCTTTATGGTTTTCTGTAGTATTCCTCGGATGATTTGGGTGACAACACATAAAGATGCTTTAGGGTTACTCTGGACGTGCACCAGCCAAAAATATTAGTCATAAGATAAGATAAGACTCGTACAACATGCATATTTAATTGCTTTGATTCATTAGGATTTTGTAGGTATATATGCTTTTTGAAAAATATAAATGATTATTAAAAAAGTTTAAATGTTTTTTCTTTTTTTCAAAAGAACAATAAAATTATTAAGGATAATTTGTTGATACATGCACTCCCGCAGTTTTTGTTCATGACAAATTGATACTTGCAGTTTTGTTAACATGACATTAAATATAAAAATTAACATGCCGTTGAACTATTATATACTATTAGATATCATATATCGGTCCCCGAAAACATATCACGGTTGATATTGACAATGCAATGTAATATGTCAGAGTGAAAATCTGGACTTCCGACTTATTCACCTTAAAGATGAATTCTAGTTATTTGACTATTTGACAAAAAAATCACATATATCATACCCAACAAAAGTGTCCACGTACGTCCTTCAAAAAAAAAGTGTCCGCGTACAATTCACCACAAATTAAAATGAAATAATCTGAATTCAACTCATAAAGGAACAATTATTTATCGAACTTTATTTACCGACCGAACTCTAAATTAAGAATAAATTTTCAAAACATGAGAATGCTAAGAACTTTTTTTCAACACTTAATTGTGAACTTCTACCTTCAAAATTTTGGTAAACTCGAGTTGTAAACCCTGAACTTCTTCTACCTTCAACTCCTTCTTGCCTTCTTTCTTCTCATCTGACTATCCGCACGAACACCAAAAGTATCTCAAATTCTCAATTCTTTAATTGTGAACTTCTACCTTTAACAAGTCACTGAACCACTAATTAGATCACCACCACCACCCAGGTGATTCAACTAAAACTTCATTTCAATATAAGTCCAAGTGTTTTGTATTATCCACTAAGGGAAGGGAAGAGTAGCCACATTATATTTCCTCTCATGGGTCCAATTTGAGCAAACACTTTAATGGCACCATTTAAAGGTGGGGTTCAATCAATCAATTTCAGATTCCTCCCTCCAACAACTTGAAGATAAAGACTAGATTTGGATGGGATGAATCTTAGGCAAATGATTCATTTGGATTTGTATTTGAGAGAGCCAGAAGGTTTTGAAATTTGACACCCTACCTATCAATTATACAGAACATAAATGGTCAATGGAGTTTATAATTTAATTCAAAAAGAGTTGACTCATAACTTATAATTGATAACTTATTTCTTTTGTGCTGCGTATTCGCAACCCAAATACTTTTTCGACTCAGAGATGCAAAAAAATTTATTAATCCCTTTAGTGTATAAATGGACATCTCGTTAATATAGTTTTGATGTATAACATTTATACCCCATTATTCTTTATAAAAAAAATGCTTAATTAATGATTTGGTCCCTTAAGTTATTTGTTGGTTACATTTTAGTCTCATAAGTTATTAACATTACAATTTGGTTCCTTTAAGTCATTTTCCGTCAACCAAATAAATCTCCACCTTCAAAACCGTTAAGCCAATGTCTAAGGTGGATACACATTGCAAGTTGTCATGTCGTCATTCATATGTACCTATTTAACGTTTTGGCAAAAGACTGACGGTGAGGATTTATTTGGCTAACAGATACTAACTTAAGGGACCAAATTGTAACGTTAATAACTTATGGGACCAAAATATAACAGATACTAACTTAAGGGACCAAATTGTAACGTTAATAACTTATGGGACCAAAATATAACCAACAAATAACTTAAGAGACCAAATCATTAAGAAAAAAAAAACATTTATACTCCATTTATACCGTTATATCCCTTTTTTTTGTGCAATACCGTTATATCCATCTATACTTCCCTATGGGTGTAAAACATTTATAAACAACATTTAGACCGTTATATCAAATAGTTTTGAAATATAAATGGACATCTCATATAAATGTCTACCAAGGGATATAAAATAGTTTTAATGGAATATATTTTTCTTAAGAAAGTTTTAATGGAAATATATAAAACCTAAGAGTGCAGTTATATCCTTGTATATAATATTACGAGTTTAATTTAATTTCTACATACAACAATATTGTAGAATGTTTTGCATATATTTTCAATAATGTGCTGTGATGTTAATTAATAAATATGATCACTAACCATACATAATAAAATCCATATTATATATTACTTCAAAAAAATAAAATCCATATTATATATGTCGTCTGTTTTTGTCCCCTGTATTTGAAACACCCCACGCTTCTTTTCTTTAAAATTATCTAAACCACGTACTCAAATGCATACTTGTTTTTCATTTAAAATAATAGAAGGTTGAATATGAATTGAATAATGCATCTGTCAATTCCTAAAAAAAAATGCATCTGTCAAAAAATTAACTCCAGATTGAAGAGAATTCCTAATTAACTCCAGATTGCATTGCAATAAATCATCGCCAGGCTAAGTATTATTGACCTTCACGTGGATTTGTGATGATTAATGATGCTTTTTTCCAAGGTCATGTTCATCTCTTAACAGGTTTGGTGCGGAACATGATTAGATTTTTTTTTTTAGGGAAGATTATATTTTTATTCTGAAGGGTCCATCAGAATATACTATTAGATTTTTTTTCCATAATAATATGTTAAGCATCTCATTCTTAAGTGGATTTCACGATACTTTTCATTAAATTAGTCATCTTGTAATGTTTGTTTGACATGCTTTGTTTATTAGTGGAGTTCATTTAAAACTTTTGTCAAGGTGCTGCATTTAAGTGATTGAGTGCTTATTAGATATTGTTATTAAAAAATTATAAATGACTGATGTGTACATATGTGACCTGTTTAAATACTCAAAATTGAAGAATTCCATTACGAATGCTCTTAGAGCATTTATTGAAGACAAAAATCTTCATAATTCATATTAAATTATTGATTAAAAGATAGTAAATAGGCACATAAGAATCTTTATATTGAACTCCTGAAAAATTGTCATGTGGGCAACTCAATTGGTACATGCAAGGATGTTAATATGTAGCGGTTGAAGTTTGTACAACAGATTCTTCACTTCAATCTAAATTAATAGTGTGTCATTCAACCATTAGACTATTTGAAAAAAAAAAAAAAACTCGTGAGAAATTAACAAACTCTGACTAACTAAATTTTAACTATCTAGACTTTATATTTCCAATAAGAAAGAAACAACAATCACAAATTAAAAAAACAATATGAGGAAGATGTAATTGTCACACTTATGTTTGTTCTAAGCCTAACAATTTCCAAAAGAAACAAAAGCCTAATAACAAAACTCATACACATTAAATCTTAGCGCATCAAATATCCCTGCATTTTTTTTTTACCATTTGAAGTGTAGTTATGCGACAAATAATTAATAATTCTCATATTTAAAACATTCAATATCAAGATTATGCTGTTATAACTGCCAAAACCACAATAATGTGAATATGGTTATCGTCACAAACAATATTCATCCTATGGAAAACTTCTATTTCTAATGAGCATTGGTTCCTACTGCACTTGTATCAAAGTTAAAATATAAATTGGTGATTAAAGGTGTGGCTGCGATTGAGAAATAAGCACGATCATTTCATACTTCATTCAGACAAAACATTATATTCAAATTTAGGGTTTAACCCATCCTTACAAAACTGACTTTTAAGTTGAGGATTGTCTCCTCTATATAAACTTTTACCAAGAGTCTTATCTATCCGATGTGGGACATGGGTTTTTCCTAATACACCCTCGTCACGCCCGGCACTCTTTGGACTTTGGTACGTGAATCGGCCGTCATGCCCATCAACACTCTTTGGACTTGGTGCGTGAATCGGTAGGTGACCCTTGAGAATTCATCAGGTTCTGATACCATATTGAAATTTAGGGTCTAACTCATCCTTATAAAACCGGCTTCTAAGGTGAGGATTGTCTCATCTCTATAAACTCTTACTAAGAGTCTTATCTATCCGATGTGGGACATGGGTTTTTCCCAATACATTGTTGTGGTGAATGTATCTTTCAATCACTCTAGTAATCGACCACTCTATTACATTTTTCAGACCTGTTGTAATGTCTCTTTTTTTTTTTACAAATTTTTTATTAGGGATCGAATCAGGTATCTCATGCTTCCAATTCACAACTCTTACCACCAAGGCAGTAATGTTTTTTATATCTGTTGTAATGTCTTTAATATGTATAATATTTTCTCTTTGTAATGGATTTTGAATACTCATTATACTCGTATAAATTAATAAACTTTTCTTATCAAAGAAAGATAATAAAATTGATAATATTATCTTTATGGAATCAAATTTGATAATACTTGAGTAAAATTAAATTGCTAAAACTACTTTGATTTTTCATTTTAGCAAAAGTAAGCTAACCATGGTTCAAATATTGTTTTCACCAAAAAAGAGTGCAAATGTATCACATGATAAACTAAAAGACATTTCAACTATGTTGACACTTTTTGCTTGTCGTTTATTATTTACAACATCTTAAAAAATAAAATGAAAATACATAACATTTGGAAGACTAGACCAAAATCCAAATCAAAATACTCAAAGAAACTCAACATCTACCTTATTAAAAATCTTGTTAAAAAAATTAGTGGGATAAAACCTCGACAAGAAAAAAAAAAGTATAAAACAAACAACACAATCATAAGGAGAAGAGAACCCTGAAGCGTGAACAACATTGACAAAATCAGAATTAAGTAAATTCCAATCTATTTCTATATCAGGGATTATTTCATCACATAACCCATCCAAATCATCCAATTTTGTTGAAGGCATACCCCAAGTATGGGGGATTACTTCGTCCTAGTCTATGTTCTAAATTACAGTAATATATAGACTTAATTGCAGTTTTAGCCTCCTAATTTTTTCAAAGTTGCAATTTTGGCCACCTAAGAAGAAAAAAAACTACAAAACAGCCCCCTAAGTTTTCTCAAAGTAGCAGTTTTGGCCCCCAAGGCAAAAAAAAAATAACACGTGGCACCTCACTTAGGATGCCACGTCAGCGTAGACCGAGTCAATATCAACCTTGGGGTCAAAACTGTTATAGTTGCAAAACTTAGGGGGCTGTTTTGTAGTTTTTTTTTCTTAGGGGCCAAAATCGCAACTTTTAAAAAGTTAGAGGATTAAAACTGCAATTAAGCCTAATATATATTACTGAAAAGTAAATTTGTAGTATAAAAAAAAAAGAAACAAAAATGAAAGGATATTTCTAGAGCTGAGACATGAAGTCGACCCTTTGCTGGGCCTAAAGTTCGGTCAGCGAATGAACCTACTTTCATAGCGGAAGATGACATCTAAAGTGATTTTATGATATTGACAATGAACACCTCATCAATTTGTGTATAGTTACTTTTTTAAATGGTTGTTCTTTTGGGCCCATATTTGCTTTTTATTCTTAAAAATAATATTTGAGAGTTAATTTCCGAAATCTTTAAAAACATAAAAAAAAAAGTTGTTTGGAGTCATCTCCCAAAAATTTTACACATTTTCGGGGGCCAAAAGAACAACATTCATTTCTTTGACTATCCTAAAAACCTATTGACAAGATTAAAATGGACAGGAACAACAATATTAGAAAAATTTATGGATTTTTTTTTTTTTACGGATCTTACGAACAAGTGTTTTAAAAACATTGATTAATGATTCCTTAAAAGAAAATTTTATCTTAAAAATACAAGTTGTCATTTTCGCTAATGCAATAACTACATAGCTATTTTTTTTTGTATAAAGTTCTTTCTTTTTGTTTCTTAATATAGGTACATAAACCTTTTACTAGAAATCACGTGAACTACAAGACATGGAGAAAAATATGGTGAAACAAATTAAGTGAGATAAATGAGGAATAGAATAAAATGATTGTGATGAGATATTTCCAGATATTGTCTTGATTAAATAGTTTTAAGTTTGTGATTAATATTACTCTTTTTTTTAGAAGGGTTTAATGTTACTCTTATACATACTCTTATCATCAATATGAGTTATATATATCAATGATCAAACTTGACATTTGTCTGCAAACTGGAAAAGGCAAGGGATTGATTGTCAAGATTGTGAGATATAATCCATTATTGAAATTCAATAATTAATGCCAACAAAACAAAAGCATGTGGTAGATATGGAGAGACAATGAATTTGGTTGAGCTAAAATGTGGAACAATGTCTGCTGCCAAATAATGTAGACTCTAGAATTGCGTAGATTTTAACATTTTGAAGGACACAAATAGTATTCGTTCGTGTGTACGTGCGGTTGAATTAAACTGAAGACTTGAAGAAGAAGAATAGAACCAATGTGGTTTCGTCTCCGTGTACGTTTGTCCAAGAAATGAAAATCATATCATAGGGCATTGACACGTTGCTCGTTTGGAAACAAGGGCCAGGTTACCAGAAATGTCATTTTCTGAATTTGAATCTCTTTATCAAGTTGCATATTGCATGCCAAAGGAACACAACAGTACTATACTTTATCAAGTATCAATCTCTTTTGTGTGTGTAGGTTCCCAATCTTTCTTTTAAAAGGGCTTATCTTGTTTATTTGGCTATGGTAATAATGATCAAAGAAAACGATAAAATTTACATCTAATTATTTATAATGTCATGTATGATTGATCCTCAATCTAATAGACTATAGTACATATAATCAATAGAACCTTACATACTTGAAATACACGTGCCCTTCTCAATTGTAATTGACAATGAAGATCATGGTTGTTAGGCCTTCAACCTCAAATAATTTGTTCATACCATTTACAAATCTCTCTAGCTAATTATGCACTCAACTTTAGTGCTTTCGTGGAATATTCATTTTACCATGTATCAATGCTCATTCGGATATATTTATCGTGATTTCTAAAGGTTGTTACAATTCGAAGAAAAATACATGCTTATCCATTTGAATCTTTGGGATTGAAAACCGGTGCATGTATACAAATTTTAAAGAAGTAGTTATTAAACAATAATTATTTTCTTCTTTAAAGCTATGCTCTATCACATTTCTTCTTTGTCTACGCCTAATAGAGCTTTCAAATTGTTGTTGTCTCTCAAACATTGAAATTAAAACTTTATCTTCTGAATTGTTAGAGATCAATTAGAAGGATGAGATAATGTCATCGTGAGTTTAGTTTAATTGATATGGACAATGCATAATATATGCATGGTTCGGGGTTCAAACCTCAACCACTACCAAAAAAGAAGGCTGAGATAATGAGAGACAATTGCAATGCTTGATAAAAATGTGAGAGTGAGATAAGATTGCACAATTTGACATATAAGAACATTTGCACAATTTGACATATAACAACATGAGAATGAGAGTATAGATGTTGTACTTTGGATAACAGTTAGTCTCATTAACGATTAGTTTGAATAAAATAGCTAGTTTAACTAACATCTATTGTGAATAACGATTAGTTTGACTAACATTTATTTTATAAAATAAATAAAACATTATCTTAACTAGTATACGATACTGTTTTAGATAATACTACAACATTTTATCTTGGTAAAAGTTCATGGTTCTCATTAAGCTTGTTAAAAAAAACTTCATGATTTCTACGTTGGCTCTCACTCATAATGGATGTTTCTTTCATGATCAACTTTAATTTTTACACTTCCATCTCATCCTTCTTTAACATGATTTTTTCTCGGTGGTGGAGTTTAACATGGAAAAGGTGACTCCTTTTCCACCATGGAAAAGCTTTTTTGGACCATTAGATATAATGAAGACTACATTCTTATCATATTCTCTTCATACTATATTATTTTTCACTACCACCCTTGTCTCTTCTCCATATCCTCACTCACCCGCCAGCAACATCAATTTCACCACCAACACCGCCCTCCCAAACCTCACAACCTTAACATTTTGTTCAATAAAATTCCTCACAACCGTTTTGTTCAAAAAAAAAAAAATTAGATCTAAAGTTGTTCATTTGATCCTGCTGCAACCCAAGTAGAAATTAAAGGCCAAAAACAATTACAAATTACAATTTGAAACTAAACTAAAGAGGAATAATCAAGACTAAATTTAAATTTCTTATTATTAGTCCCCAAACTTGGCAAAAAGAGAGATATCAGGACTGAAAGTGGTGACAAGAAACTCAAGAGTTATCTGATATAATGTCCCAGGTGCCGGTTGAAGAAAAATAGAAGAAAGGTAGGATGGTGGTGGAAGATGGTGTGAGAAAATACAGTGTTGAGAGACTATGATACTATTATGTTCCTTACCTGATCCAATGGTTTAAAAAAAATTCCTATGGTGGAAAAGGATTAACCTTTCTCATGTTAAACTCCACCTTTTTTCCCTGCTTTAAGTTCTGCCAATTTTCCAAGGTTGCTTCTTTTTTAAACATTGTAAGTTATTTTGGGAAATTTTTTGGTCATAATTAATTAAATTATAAGTCGTTTTTTAATATCAAAGAAATATTATTGTTATTTTTTCTATTATACCTTTAATTATTTATTACTTTCTCTTCTTTCAATTCTTTAATTTATCTTTCTTATGCAATTTATTAAAGACAATTTTGTAAAACAACTTATAATATCATTTCCTCATACAAAATTAATTACATTTCTGTGTGAAATAGATAAAACCATTTATAATTCAGGTATGTTCACAGGGAATGGATTGTCTCCATTCTTGCGATTGAATCCTGTTCGGCGGTGCACCAACAATGATGTCCTTCCTTCATCCTTCTCTATTTTCGCTTCTTCTCTCCTTCTCCCATTCTTTAGGTATTATTTTTTTTATGTTTAAGGTTGATTTCCATTTCTTATTATTCTAGATTAACCTAATTTCGAATTTACTTTATGCAAAATGGTTGGGTTGATTATCAACTGAATTTCAAATTTACAAGCTTGGAAATAGTGACAATTGCTTAGGTTCGGATTATGTCATGGTGATTGCTTGAAAACCACTAATTTTGTCATGACAAATACTTGGAGTTATACAAACGGTGTTCTCTCATTCTGTCATGACAATGCTTGGAGTTATACATAATCTAACATAGCAACCAAGCGACAACATCATCAATAATTGCTTGGTGTTCACTGGGTTGTGTTGTTATTATTAAAGAAGATGAAACAATTTTGTGTTTTAGAGTAAGCTGGTCTCTCAAGGGGAGAAGGAAGGAAATGAAATGAAATAGACAAAGTTTATGTTGATTTTAATTGCTTTTATTAATAGCCATTGATTTTCATTAAAAAGAAATGGACGGTTCGGATTGCTTCACAGGAGAAAACAGGAGAAAATTTGACCGGAGACAATTCTTTCCCATGTTGCACAGCATTTCAACGACGCCATTATTTTATTTTTTGGTGGTGGCTGGGATTTGAACCCTGGACCTTGCATATTTTATGCATTGTCCATACCAGCTGAGCTAAGCTCACGAGGACAACGACGTCATTATTTAATGGTATTGTTTGGTGGTCTTGCCCTTAAGATTAATTACCCCATCTTTTCTATATTCTTTGTACTTTTTTTTTCTAATATTTTTTGTACTTATTGTAATTCAAATTGGATTATTTCCTTCCAATACTCTCTCTATCCTTATGCCTTTACGTTGGTGGTTTGAATATGAGGAACCTCCACTCGAGGTGTTCTAATGGTATTGTTTGGTGTCCTTACCCTTGAGCTTAACTACCCCATCTTTCTATATTCTTTTCTTGTGCTTTAAAATGAATCATTTTCTTTCAATAATCTATCTATCTCGATCTTTTTTTTCTCACTATTGATCTTCTCTTTAAAATTTAGAGAGAGATTAACACAACTTATGAAAATAGAAGGAAGGAGAGAATGCGAGGAGATCGGCTGTCATATACAAAACATATGCATGATATAGAACAATGGGGACAATGTTATTTTCTTTCTCTCGCGAGAACCATCTACGATCACCATTGCCATCATCAATGGCTGCAATAATTGAGCAGTACTCTCCATCCATCCATTATATATGATTTTTTTTTAAGGCCATTTTTTTTTTTGAAAGACGGATATCTATCCATTATATTATACAACAAATTTTTCTATCATATATTTTTTAAACGGTTAAATATGTTTATGATCTTATAAATATACTAACTTTTCATTTTAGGTTCATTTAAGAATTTCTTCGACTTTTAGTTTTTCAAAAATTTTGAATCACCACTTTTGATCCATTTTTATAAGTCAAATCATGGGCAGACTTCATATTATTGAATGAATATTTCTGAAAATGTTTAAAATATGATAGAATCTCTCCAAAAAAAATTATAATTTTTTAAAAAAAACATGTATTAAATATAAATTTTTAAACCCCAAAAACATAAAAATTAATATTTAATTCGTTTAGTTTAAAAAAATTAATTTTGTTTAGAGAGATTCTTATAATATTCTAAACATGCATGCATTCATCGTGTTTAAAGTTTAAATCAATATTTCATTTGTCTCTTCTTATAAGAACACTTATAAAAATGATGAGTATTTTTTTTCTGACAAATAAAAATGATGAGTATTAAGAAAAGTTGTTTGGGTAGTAAATATATCTGAAATGTGTGTGACTAATTATTATTTTTGACACAAAACAAACGACATTCATTCATTCAAATTGATAGAGTACATCGATGCAATACAAATTCGCTAAAAATAAAAAGTATGAATCTGTGAACAAACTCACGACATTCATGTTAATAGCATAAAACGGCAAAGTACATAAGCCTACAAATATGACTATACTAAAATCTCTGGGAAAGTCATGCCTCCGGATCTGCAACGTTGATGACGCCAAAGTCATTGGTTGGATCTGCACTTGATCAAAGCTGATCTCACAATCTGAATTGAACAAACACCTAAACAAGGGAAAAGACAAACAACGCCGCATAAAAACGACGAACGAAACAGTGTCACACTAAGACGACGAAATCACAAAAGGAAAACCTAATTCGATGTGAAAATCACTTATTTAAATAGAAGGGAAGGAGAAAAAAGATTTAGAGGGGTGATTTGAGGTCAAAAATTGACCCTAAACCACCCCTCTTTGATGGATGAAGGAGAAGAAATTAGGGTTTCAGCCGACGGCTCACAAAAGAGAGAGGGAAAGGAAGGGTAAATAAATGTATTCAATGTTACTTTTCATATCCGAAGATAAATTGTTAGCATTAATAAAGGTATATTTGAAGGGAAAAAAAAGGTAATAAATATATCTAATAATTTACAGAGTCATATATTTAAGAACGCACATTTTTTTTTTTATAAATGATCTTATAATTAAAAATGAAATTTAATTATTACTTTGTCAATAATACATTTATGTATTTATTGGAGAGAGGATAATACATGAACTGACATGTCAAATAATTATTTTATTTCTTTGTCGGCAAGAGAAAAACAAAGACAAGACTAAAGACTAATCCATGTCACTTTATATTGATGGATTATATCAAAAACTAATTTTGCATGAATGGAAGCCAAGCGAAAAATAAATTGTGTCGTTAGACTTTTTTGTATGATAAAATCAATTATTGTAAAAAAAAATCGGGTAATCATTCAAATTGATTATGTCATATACGCAAAGTCTGAAAAATGATCCTGTAATAAAATAAAAACACAGACTCTACCTTTGTTATTTGAGATTCTTCCTATTTTTAACCTCATATTTTTTCTATAGACATAAAGTCTCGAAAAGTGACCTAGAGGTTGAATATTTTCACGATTTTTTTTATGCATGTTTAGGACATTAAAATATGAATTTCCACATAAAATTTAAATTTTTCGACAAAGAACGAATTAATTATGAATCGCCAAAGACTGAAAACGGAAATATGGATCTAAAAAATGAATTTTGAGTTGATTTTTGGCAGACGCCTGTAAAAATAAATCTAGATGATCAACAAAGTTTTGTACCATTCCGACTATTCCTCAATTTATTTTCAATTTTCAACCAAACGGGGCAAAATTGCAATATTGTTCCGAGCAAACATATATTTGAGGGTCGAATTTTGTTCCTAAATTTTTGAAGTTACTAAACGAGGAATAATTTAAGTATGAATTGTTTAAGAAATTCATAATTAGCTGAAATGAAAATTCATAATAAATTCGTCTCTTGTTCAAAAACTCTAAATTTTAGTCGTGGTGGTTCTTATGATGTTATAAACATTCTAGAAAAATTAGGGAACAAAATTTGACCCGTGAGTATATGCTTACTCGGAGAAAATTTGCAATTTTGCATGTTTTGGTTGAAAAATCAAAATAAATCGAGGATAGACGAAATGTTGCAAAACTATATAGATCCTTTCAATGTGTTTTTATAGAGGTGTCAAAAAACCAACTCTAAATTGAATTTCTAGATCGAGATTTCTATTGTTTTGTTTTTTTAGTTTTTGACACTTTAAAAATTTATAATTAATCTGTTCCTTGTCGAAATTTTTTAATTTTATATGAAAAGTCGTATTTTTACATCCTAAACATGCATGCAAAAAATCATGAAAAATAGGCTTAAATAAGTAAAAGGTCTCTGTAAGTTAGCGCGTTTTTGGTTTTAGTCCATGTATCTTTTTTTGTTGCGAAACAACCCCTATAAGTTATAAAAGTTTTGGTTTTGGTCCATGTCGTCATCATCTGTTACAAAAATGTCTACGTGGCAAACGGAGGATGACATGGCAGACGACGCTAATGTGTCGTTCTGTATGCTGAGTCACAAAGTTAGATGGACCAAAATCAAAAAATAAAATTCACAGAGGGACCAAATCAAAAAATTCATAGAAAACTTCATTTTCTTCCTTCCTTTCCTCTTCTTCATCATCTTCATCAAATCTTCATCAAACTTCGTAGAAAACCAAAAAAAAACTCAAAAATTCATCAACAAACATTAACATCACGATCCACATCACTACACTAGAAATTCATCAAAAAATTCTTTGAAAACCACATTTCTCTGTTTGAAAATTCCTTTATGAAGGCTACATATTTTCCTAATAAGCATCTTGTTCAGGCTTCTATAGAAGATCACCTTAGTTACAAATTCAAGCTTGATTTATCCAATAGGTAGAGAGACAGTCTATCAGATTCCTACAGTTAACCAAGATGAAGAAGACCATGTTATGTGGATGGAAAACTGAGACTTCAATCAATTATTAATGTAAAATCTAGGTACTTCATGATTAACTAGTGGGAAAAGATGCAAACACAGGTATATCATATCCTGACAATGATCATTTGCAAAAGAGCAATAAATTGCAACATCATATGCCCAAGATTCTATAACCATAAGGTAGAAGATCATTTGTTTCAAAAATTGCACATGGGCAAGACAAATTTGGTTTGGGTTTTCCCTAGGCAAACACTTTTACTTTTGCACATGTGTTATTGATTGGATTATTAACATGATTGAGAATGTTGAAGAAAAAGTTTTAGCAATAATTTTTGCAATCACAGTAATAGGATTCACAATTGAGGATATACCTAGCTTGGTGGTATTTATCAATAGTGTTAACTACAGAAAAGCAAACAACCGGGGTAAATTTGAAACACAACAATACCCCCCACCTGCACAAACAATTTCAAAGTGAAGTGTGATGCCAACCTCTCAATAGAGAGGTATTGGGGAATGGATTATGGAGTATAGGAACAGTAATTCGTGACGATAGAGGCATGGTTGCAACACCATCAACTTGGCTTGAACAAGGTTTCGCTGAAGCAACTGTTGTCGAATAAAAAGCACTGCAGTAGAATTCCCAATTGTGTGTTGCAGTGATAAACTCGAATAAGCCATATTCGAGTTAGGGCGCAACTTTGAGAGGGTGGGAACGGCAGAAATGAAGAAGAGAAAAAAGAACGTAGTGAGGAAGAAGGTGAAAAAAATATGTTTTAAATTTCAAATTTTGTTGATTATGTTTTTTATTTTGGTCCCTATGTATATTTGCATTTTTTGTTTTAGTCCCTCTACTAACCGGTTGCCAACTCATCAAGTGTCATGTATTGGTCCGTTAGCCAGCAAAATGTTTTTTTTAACGGAAACTAACGGCAGGGACGAATGTCAAAAGGTTAAGTAAATACAACGGTTGTTTCACAACAAAAAAAGATACAGGGACTAAAATCAAAAATGTGCGAACTTACAGGGACCTTTTTATTATTTAAGCCTGAAAAATATTCAACATCGATGTCACTTTTATGGACTTTATGCCCATAGGGATAAATAGGACTAGGAGTTAAAAAAATATGCAGAATCTCAAATTAAGAGGTAAATCCTGTGTTTATTTTATTTATTTTTATAGTCATTTTTCAGAGTTCGTGTATATCACAGAATCAATTTAAACAATTAACCCTATTTTTTTGGCTTAACTAGAGCTCGAAGTTCGAATTCAAATTGAAAATATATCAATGTTAAATCTTTTGAAAAAGACTATTGTCATCTGTAATTGGACCTCTAAAAAGTGTTTTATCAATATTATATATAAAGAGAATACGTGGTTTTAGGATGATTTTTTCACTTCGAATTGTACCCTTAAACAAATTTAGCTATAAGATGTTATTTTGTTGATGTCATTCTAAAGATAAATGTTTATATTATATTTGTTATATTGTTGGTATCATTGATAAAAAATAAGTATAATTTTTACAATATGAAAGTGCTATCTATTATCTATTTTATGCCTATAATTTTAATCAAAATGTCATAAAACTATTTTTCGTAATTTATACATATTAATGTAATAAAACAGCGGATAGACAAATAAAGTAGTTCAACTTTTTTTCTTTATTCAAGTGAGTTAGTGAGAGTCAATAAAGTCGCTCCCGAATTTAAACAATGAAGTCCGAAAACAATCACATGAGTTGGTCCAGCCCAATAAACTAATAGAAGGAGTAATATGTAGTACTCCCTCTGGTCTTATTTATAAGAGAAATTTGGGTCAGTAAAAGTTGAAGTATCTGGTTAAAAATTCAATCTAGATACATCAACTTTTGTTGACCTAACTTTCTCTTATAAATAGAACCGGAGGGAGTATTCTTTTTATCTACAATGCGCTTCCTTTGCTGCGGGC
>Ga0228711_1002440_pt1 | contig 28578 bp, 8 predicted proteins | sample MedpolnodulmetaG_2_FD_177996 | JGI IMG/M metagenome (GOLD analysis project Ga0228711, IMG submission 177996) | Root nodule microbial communities from Medicago polymorpha collected in Santa Monica, California, United States - brown nodules | ecosystem: Host-associated > Plants > Roots > Nodule... | reverse complement strand
ATTTTTATTTAATACTTTTAAATAGTTCATCTGATTCAAAAGAAATGTTGGACCTAAAATAAATTGTAATTTGGTTGATCACAAATAAAACATTGTTGTAGTTCATCGAATCTGGATAAATAGTATGCATTTATATAAAAGAATAATATTTAAAATATAAAAAAAATCAAATGAATGAATTCATATTGTTTTATTTTAGAAATATTTATTATTTCATATATATACACATATTTCCTATAAAAAAATATATACACATATAAATTGATTTTTTGTTACTAAAGCTTGGATTATAAGACGCTGCAAAAAAAATATTACTCGCTGCTAACATATATTTTGCATTCCATTTCATTTCATGAAAGAAGAAATGCTCAAGGGGTTAAGTCATATGATTAAAATTGTGTGTGTGCCTTGGTTCGATTCCCAACGGTGATATTTTTTATTTTTAATGATTTTTGTAAAGTCATTCTTAATTGGAATGAATAAAGGCATGTCGTAGCCCACATTTAGAAGGAAAAAAGGGGTTGGATAGTGATTGGATTCAAAGGAAAATATAATTAATTTGATGGTTCAAATTGTAAAATATCATTAATTTAAAATGGGGTGAATATGCGAATAATAAAATACATGTTAAAATTATAAAATAAAATAATAAATGTTATTTTTAAAATGGAGGACATGTGGCTGTTTTTTATTGGTTTGGGTAAATTGCCCACCAATTTTTAAAGGCAATTTAGAAAAAACCATAATACAATTACAAACACGAGGCTCCATTATTCTTTCACTAAAAACGACTTCGAGGATTTATGTTTGATTAAGAGAATTTAATCAATTATTAAAATTTCTATATATTTTATTAGAAAAATCCATTTTTGGGTTGTTAAAGCAACTAAAAGTAACAAGTTTTTATTGAAAACCAACAATTATTTAACAAAAAGTTATATATTTAATACAAAATGTTCAAGTTCCAATGCAAGGTTACTATTTCAAATTTTTTAACATGTGCAAATTTATACTTGATAGAAAAGGTTACCATTTTATTATTACTAACGAAGAGACCGGTACTCACGTGTCGATCCTAATGCGTATAAAGATATTTTATAGAAGATTTTGATTTTAATTAAAATTATAAGTACAAATATTTGTAACTTTTAAATTGTAACATACTGAAAAAACCATATCCCATGTATAAATAATATTGTTCCTAATGTTGTGGGATATTTTCTATTTTAATGAGATTTAATTTTTTTAATTAAAATTTAAAAATAATAATATCAAAAGATAAAATAGTAAATAAAATAGTTTAAATGAAGGTAAATCTGAATTAAAAAAGTCATCTCAAACTCATGTATTTTTCTTTAAAAAATATTTAGGTAGTTTCCAAGTTTTTGTTTTTAGAAATTGTACCATAATTTTCCACCATAAAAATTACCGTTGATTTCACTTACATATTTGAAGTTGCTTTATTTCTACGCAACATTGAAGTTGCCTTGTATTAACGCCGAGTCTTGCTTTCTATTTTTTCTTTGCTCCGTTAATATTTTGACGCCGACCAAGTCCCACTTTGTTTCTACGCAAACTTGAACTTGCTTTCTATTTAAGCCAAGTCCCTCTCTATATATATCTTCTGTGCTTCACTTTGTTAATATAAAAATTTCACAACCTTTATTTCCTCCTCCATATATAACCCTAACCCTAAGAGTTAAAACTCGTTTTCTTCTTTTTACCATTTCCTATAATGGCAAAAGAACCTTCAAAACCTCCCTCCGCTGCAGATACCTCCACTGTTGAAAGCCTATCGTTCGAAGCATTAATTATCGATGAGAACAAAAGTTCTCCCAACTTGCTCGGTGGTCCTAATGACTCTAACAATGAAACGGTTCGACATTGATCTTCTTTCTTCTTTGGCTTTAAAATCAAGGCAAGAAATTAACTTTAACTCTTAGGGTTTTTGAATTTTCGTGTAGGAGGTTAACTCGGGGTACTCTCCGTACACATCTGCAGCAACATTTGAAGAGCTTTCCCTCTCACCGGAGCTACTGAAGGGACTCTATGTGGAGATGGGGTTTAAAAAGCCTAGCAAAATTCAAGAAATAACCTTGCCGATGATTCTTAACCCTCCACATAAGGATTTGATTGCACAGGCACGTAATGGTTCTGGTAAAACCACTTGTTTCGTGCTTGGAATGCTCAGTCGTGTTGATCCAAACATGAAGGCTCCTCAAGCTCTCTGCATTTGCCCTACTAGAGAGTTAGCTATTCAGGTTATTTGCTTTTCTTTCTGCCATATTTGGTTTGTACTTAATTGTTTTTCTTTTAGACCATGTTTGGATTGTGGATTGTGGTTTAATAATGAATACCTGATTTGATTCTTTTAAGCCAGAAACCCTAATCTGGATTGTGGTTACAGACTGTGTAGAAAATATGGACACAATTGTTAACTTTTAACCTGTTGAATATATTTTGAAATCAATATCGGGAATGTGTATAAATGGTGGTCTTGAAATTTACTTCCGAAATTAGTGAGTTAAAAATAATTTTTGAAATCTGATTTCGGTAATATTTTAGCACTTGAAAGAGTTGCATTGCAGTAATATTTGAATGCATGTATGAAGAACAATACAATCATTTTTTTTTTGTGTAATATTTTATCTGAATGCAAGGCATTAACTAATATGTATCCGGTGATGATTTCAATTAAGTTGTCATGAGTCATGCTAGTCAAGAATCACTACTGGTCAATATTTTAAAGTATGATTTCAGGGTTAATCTTAGTGATTGTAAACAATGGTGGAGATTTAAACTACTTAATTAAGTGCTTATTTGATTTGATTTAATTTGACATTCATAATTAATGTGGTGCAAATGTTCATTGTTGTGTTTGTATTAGAACAATGAGGTTCTCCAAAAGATGGGAAAGTACACGGGCATTAGTTCGGAACTTGCAATTCCTAGCATGGACAAAATTCCACCATCGAGACGGCCACCGATTATGGCTCAGGTGGTTATTGGTACTCCTGGCACAATTAATAGCTTGAAGAATCATAAGAATCTCGGGTTGACGAGATTGAAGATTCTCGTTTTTGACGAGGCTGATCAAATGCTTGCTCAGGTAAATTTGCTGATCTTGATTAGATGTTGTTTAACTAAGCTTGCAATTGGCATACTAGTACAACTCTATCATGTATTTTTTCTTTTCTTTACTTTTTAGCAGATTTGGTTGCTTAAATACGATGTGCCCTAATTTACTTAATAACTGTAAAACTTTGTTTGTGCAGGATGGATTTAAAGATGATTCTCTAAGGATAATAAAAGAAATAGAAAAATTCAATTCAAACTGTCAGGTTTGTTGATCGATCTTTCTCTTGCTTTGTACACTTGCATGTATAGCATTTCCATTCATACAAGAAATTATTTCATAGAATAAGGTATCCGGTTCAGGATTAATATAATTTCACGTTGCTTATGTTTACATCAATTTTTTAGAACTTGTTTTATATTGGAATCTTCATTAGAAGCTTACTATCATGTTATGCAACTAATATGGGAATGTTTATGGCATTTGGAATTTATTTGAAGAAGCTCACACCTTTTATTCCCATCTTTTTTTTCTTTTTTTCTTTTTTTCTTTTTTCTATTTGCAACACATCATGGTTTGGGCATTCAATTGCCATTAGTAAGGACATCTCACGAGCAGCGAATTGACAATGCAAGGAATAATTCTAGGATGTATTAGCCATTTATTTGCTTTCTTTTAATTTATGATCCGAATTTAAATTTTTTAGTTGTAATTTGAATTATTTAGGGTTTATTGATTGAGTCAAATGAAACTTGAAGTTCCATATCTTGTAATTCAAATTATGGAATAAGAAAATTAAATTTTATTTATATTTTGTAAATCAGTAGAGATTCTTTTCTCTTTAGTTATTGTGAGCCGTCTCAGAGCCTAGTGGTTTAGCCCATGACACTTATCCCTGACTTATCAACCGGAACGTCCATATTCAATTGCGATGGCTTCGTATTTTTAATCGGATATCCACTCCAATTGTGTTATTTATCCACTCTTCCACCATCCCAGTCCCCGATTTGATTTCGAAGGCTCCTAGGATTGCATCAGTTTGTAATCAGAGCTTAGGTTAATATAAGATGTTGCCTATCCTTTAAAGTTTTGTTCTCTATAAGATTGCATCAGTTTTGTTCTTTATGTTGTTTTTTAATTTCAAGTTTTAAAAAAATTGACTAAAAAAATCCTGAAAGTTCAAAAAAAAAATTAGTAGAAGAGACAGATATCATCATTTTAAAAAGAAAAAAAGTGAGAAAAAAAATCCGCAAAAGAAAAAAGGAAAAATAAAATCATTAGTTTCAATGATATCATTTTCAAAAGGAAAAGTGAGAAAAAAAAGAGAGGAAAAAAGCGAGGTGAAGTTTCAATCTTTACTATCTTTCTTAATTGTTGTTTGAAAAGTTTGAATTTTTTTCGTTCATCATGGAAGTCAAACAAAGGAAGAATCGTTTCTTTACTAGATCGATATGGCGAGTACTTCAATGGTGGAAAAGTTTCAACTTTCGGTTCTTGAGCATCACTGTCCATATATACTTGATAGCCTTGAAGATTCGGAATTTGGTGATATGGGTAATATGATGGTGACCAACGATTGGCTTGTGTTTCTGCAGGTTCTTCTGTTTTCTGCTACATTTGATGACACTGTCAAGAATTTCACTACAAGGATTGTTGCGAAGAAGGAGTATAATGAATATTTTGTGAAGAAAGAGGAGCTATCTTTAGAAGCAGTGAAGCAGTACAAAGTGCAATGTACCGATGAACTCGCTAAGATTGAAGTGATTAAAGATTATATATTCGAATTAGGAGAGAATGTGGGGCAAACTATTATATTTGTGCGCTCTAGAAATAGTGCAAAAATGTTGCACAAAGCTCTTGTTGATTTTGGCTATGAGGTTACTTCCATACAAGGTGCTCTTCAAACTGAAGAGAGAGACATAATCGTCAAGGAATTCAAAGATGGTTTGACTCAAGTTCTTATCTCAACCGACGTTCTTTCCCGTGGCTTTGATCAGGATCAGGTGCTCTTTCTCTCCCTCTGTGTGTGTGTGTTTTTCCGTTATGTTTGCTTGTACTCATTTGTTTTTCTTGCATCCTTCCATTGCGTTGTTTAGGTCAATTTGGTTATCAACTATGATCTTCCCCTCAAGTACACTCGTGCCCGTGAACCTGAGCCTGATTGTGAGGTGTATTTGCACAGGGTTGGAAGGGCTGGGAGATTTGGGCGCAAGGGTATGTTTTCAAAACTGTCTGCTTTGTGTTTTGTGGCTCATTTAAAATTCAGCATGTTTATGCAAAAGATTATTTAACTCACATAGTAGTATTTTATTCATCTCTTTCCAATATATTATAATAATCACAAGAGTAAACTTTGGCCCCAAAAATTTTGTTGGTATTATATTTAAATTTTTTTATCTTAAATTGCAATTTCAAAAGTTTTATCTTATCATTTATTTATATTTAAAGATTCCACATGAGTAATAAGAGATATGACCAAAGTACTCCATCAGTATTTTATTTGGCTTAGATTTTAACATATTTGAAGTCAAGTTGTAATTTCACCCTCAGAATGTTATGCATGATATTTTCACAAGTGGTGTAATAACAAGTTTCATTGTTTTACATTTGCTTTATTTGATTGAACAGGGGCTGTATTTAACCTGATATGCCATGAAAGTGAGCAAATGGTCATGTCAAAGATTGAAGAACATTTTGGCATCCATGTAGAAGGGGTATATGCTATACTAGATAATGCACTTGCACTATGATTATGATGATCCATGCAGCATGATGCAAAACATTGAATCTTCAAAAAATTTAAAAATTTGAAGACTTTGTATGCATTTGCCAAGGTTTATGAACATATGCATCTTACATAAATCATTGTCAATTTTACTGTGGATGTAGGTGCGAGAAAAAAGTGTTGAAGACTATAAAAATGCTCTTAAGAAAGCTGGTTTACTTTACTGATGTGAATCTTCAAAAGTTGAAAGATGTTGATGCTATGTTTGGCCATTTCTATGATTCTCTATTTAAGTTTTGGGGATGGATAGCTCCTGTTCAGTTCTTGTTTATGATGCAATGTGATGGATGTTTTTATTCCTTGTCCTAAATTTTGCTTCTTAGGAGTATTTTAAGAAACAGAATATCTCTTCCTTGTTCTAGATTTATCGAATTGTTCACTTGGGTTTTGGCCTACTCCCCTAAAGTCTAATTTGTTTTTCTGTCTTATATAATTTTGTGGTACTCCAAGTGATTGGTAGTGTCTGGGATGCCAACATAGTTATGATGTTAGCGGCGGCGAAGCTAACAATATTTTCATGAGGTGATCACATACAAAGAAATTTTTCATTTTAAACTAATCCAACTCGACAGGAAAAAAAAATCACAATAAAAACTAATAATAGATATTTATGAAAATTGAATTCGGCGTCCATTCAAAGACTCAAATTCATCCATAATTGCATCTAAATTAAACTGGCTTGCAATGTCCTTTTCAATGTAAATAACCAAGCTATTCAAAAGAAAATCATCAGCCATTTTGTTTCTTTGTTGTTTTGTCTTGAGATTTTTCATTGATGAGAAAGCTCTCTCTGTTGTCATTGTGGAGACTAAGAGTGTCAAAACAAGACGAATCAATCTACCAATTAAATGACAACGCTTTGACTTCACTGATTCTACTAATGTTTTGCACAACTCAGAGAGAGTGTTGTTAAATTTTGAAAAGATTGACATTATTATTTATTTATCTCTTTTGAGTGTTAATCCTTTGCAGAGCCGTCTTAAACATTTTGAAGGCCCCGTTTTAATTTTAGAAGTTGGGTTCTCATAAAAGCGACAACAAAAATCAATTTTTATATATAACTTATAAATAACATAAAAATTTTGTAAAAAAAAACATCGATTGCATGTTATAAGGTTTCTTTCCAATACTTATGCAAGGATGTTTTTCAATTAAGAGCATGGGCCAAACAAAAAGTAGAGAAAAATAAAATAATTGACTAACATAAATAATATTATAAAAATAAAAAAGAGAGCCTGCTGGGTGTTGAACAAAGGACCCGTCAACAAAATGCAGGAAGCTTCACCACTGAGCCGCAATGCAGCGATCATTTATTTGGTAACCTTAACAATATATAACTTATTTTTTCTGTCTTATATTTTAAAAAAAATATTATGGGCCCCAAAAAATTTGAGGCCCGGTGGCCTAGCCTAGCCTCAACAAGCTATGGGCCGGCCCTGATCCTCTGGTTCCTATACAACAGAATCAAATAATTTCAAGTTCAACCGAAAGCTAAATAAGGATGGAAAAAAATTATTTTACTTAAAATAAAACTTAGGGTAGCTAAATATGTATTATTAGGGGTAACTAAATATAAAAATATACCTACTCGTTCAAAAAAAATAATAATTGGGTAGCAATGGCTACCCCTCCCTTATACTAGGATCGGTCCCTGGTTGTTAGATGTCACAAATCACATTTGCAATTATCAACCAAAAAAAATAAAAGTCCTATTTGCCGTAAGTGTCCATTTGAGTATGGAAAATCCCTTTGGGCTCATTTGATCGATAATAATGATCTTCGGAGCTACGTTAAGAGAGTGAATTATCGCAGCTTGCTGTCTTTATTTTCAAGTTCGCAAGATGCAGGTGAAGTCTAGTTGAATCAGAGCTACAAGATATAGCTTCTCAAAATCACGACCAACTTGCATTAGGAAGTGATGTGCACTATGATAATATAGACTTGGTATAGGTTTCCTATCTTTCCAATGGTTTATAAAACTATCAAGATGTTAAGGGATCTGTGAACAAGAGGCACACTGGTTGTTATATTGGTCACAATGTGTACACAATTGGATAACATGTGTATGTTTTGAATGTATAGATGAAAGCATGACATAACATTAAATAGATGAGAGCAAAAAATTGAACAATTAAATATGGTTCTTGCAACTTTCAAGTTTTGAATTTAGACTTTTGATGTTTATAGTGCAGTTTTGGTAGGGGCTAAAAAGATTGCAAAAATCATTGTTGAGGCAATTGATTTAGTGTTGCAAAATATCACAATTTGTTGTTATTTTCCTAAAGAATGGCCATGCCAGCTGAATAATCATCTGGCTTAAGTTAATTAGTTCAACTTCAGTTGATTAATTTGTATACTAACCATAGCATAACTAGTTCAACTTCATGTCCTAGGAATTATCTTGCAATCGCAAATGCAAAATATGCGACATGGTAAAAAACCATTTACTGCCTAGGCTTGAGATCTCGGAGTGTGCTCATTTTAAGTCTCATGTTTGAATCTTCGTGATAGTAACAATTCATGTGTTGGATTAGTCTATAACGATTTGAGGAACATATTGTACTGTTTTTACTCGAGCTGTTGTAATTCGCTTTTTCCTAGATCATGCAACTCTATAGGTGTTTTGAGTGTTTTGTAGTGAAAAATTATGTAAATTGACAAATCAAGACATCACGTGAACGATATGAAGACCAAAGTCAATAATTCTTAGAAGGTTTTTGAATACAATACAAATTCAAGAAAATTCATTTCAAGTTCCTTGGAGTTTCCAGACGGAAGAACGATCGAAAACGGGAGAACAACGCAAGAATTTGCGTACAACTTGTAGTGTGTGACCTTGTACTATAAGAGGACATTTATGTGTTAGTGCCAAGGGTCCGAAAATTCACATTAAAATTGGAGAGGCTAGGGTTAGCAGCTTTAGAGATCTTATTTCATCTCATCTTCTACCATAGATGAGCATGGTAGCTAGATTCTAGAGTTCTTAGAGTAAATTACTTTGTGATGCTTTGGCTCATCTTAATCCTTCAAGGATTGTAATCTTGTGACAACTCTATCTATTTTATTAATTTAGTTTTCTATGTTTTCATTTATTTCCATTTCCATGGTTCAGCTCACCATGAGCTAAACCCCTTCAAGTGGTTTAGACATGGTGAAGTTATGATTTGTTAATTACTTGCAATATATAAAACTGCAGCGCCGTGCTTTACTCTGATAAATTGTTTTTATTGACAACCATTAGAAGTGATTCCTTATAAGTTTTACTTTTAATGATATAGCTCGTTACCTTGACAAAGTAAGGAGCATGACCTTTTTATTTGATACGAGTTAGCCCTTAAGCACCAACAGAGTGAAAGTGATAAAGGTCAAAAGGAGATATGATTTTGATTTGAATATATTTGTGAATAATGGGGGGATTTTGGTATTAAGGCTAAAGAATGATGGAAATAGGCAGAAAATGGTAACCAAACAAATTCCCAATCCAAGGAAGATGTTTAGTTTGGTAGAGGATCTGTACAAGACAGGTGCTTTCTTGATAAGATCACCTTCTTTATTTCATAAAACGAATTACAATATATATAGCTCTAGGCCTTATTTGACTTAATAAAGTTATAAGTAATTTAAAGAAAGAAAATAAATGGCATTTATGCCTTACAAATAATTTCATAATGAAGCAAATAAAAAGTCAACGGGACCTTGCTTGCCACTCAATTTTGCAGACCTTAATATCTCTTGATTGTATAATATGTGTGATGGCTGCCCCAAAGAAAAGCTCAGGTAATTTTAAATATTAAATGCCAATTTATGGCTATTAGTAACAGGAAGAATTGTTGTCCAATAATGCCAAAATAGTGAAATAAAATATCAAGACACTTTTTTTTGTGTGCATTATTTTATAGTTTTCTTTCCACATGCTAATGGAACTCTTGATCACATCAGAAAGAGGACAAGAGACTTGAACGTAAAACTAACGTTATAGGAAGCTATAGTTCGGTGAACCTCAGTTAACTTAAGAGGTTAATAAACGGCCATAACATTGAATCACTAAAGCCATACCACGCTATAGCTTAGTATTACATTCTTTAATGTATCTTTGACGTATGGCACTGAGGATCGGAATTAAGTCGTGCATAAGAGTGAAAAATGGCAAGACTCCTCCATTAAATAAGCGATAAAGCCAGAGTTTAAGGATATAGCCCTATGGGTGAGACATATCAGCTATATCAGGATATAGCACTGGACAAATCTCAAAGACTAAAGATTCTTTGAACCGGCTATAGCTCTGAGTGACACATTCGACTATATCCAGCTAAAACTCTGTAAATCGCAGTAATTTATATCATAACTGAACCTTGTTCTAAACCACACCTTCCATCTTGATATTTTCTACAAACTTTAACTGCTTTCCTAAACTTAACTTTTTACTTTTAGTGTTACGACAAATGATTTATTTTATTTCTTTCCATATATGTTCTCTACTGAAAAGCTATTTGAAACTATAGCTCCACAGTCCCTGTGGGATTGATATCTTTTTATACTATAACTTGGACAGTGTATACTTGCACTTCATATTTCAATCTTAAAATACTTATCGTGTTTTGAGAGACACCAAGTTTTTGGCTCCGTTGCCGGGGACTGCAAGGCGTTATAGTTTTAGTAGTTTTTCATTTTTAGTAGTTAGCTTATTTGATATTTTTGTTTTTACTTTACTTGTGAAATTTGGTGAATTTTTAGCAAGTGTGTTCATGAATGCACAGAGCACAATCCTCACCAAAATTCCACCTTGATACTAAAATATAAAAGGACACTAAAAAAAAGGAGGCAATTATTCAAGTCTAAGATGAACCCCAATCTAGAATAACTAGATCCATAATTTATCGAGAGCTACAGCTCCAACAAGTCAAGTTCATAGGAAGATTCATCCATCAACTTGGCTGAAAACAACAATATTATTGACATGGTAAATGACAAGGGGAGGTCCATCAGGGAGTATGCAATGTTTGAGTTCAAACCTAGAAGTCACTACTTTTCAGTTCGAGTTCAAACCAGAAGTCACTCCACACTAGTATAATGTAACCAGAAGTCACTACTTTTTAGTTCAAGTTCAAACCTTTCATGATCCAGATGCTGCAAACTATTGGCCAGTTTTCAGGAGCAGTCACAGATGATCCTAATCTCCACCTGAAGCAATCCACTGAAGTAGAAGAAAATTTCAAGATTCGAGGCATATAAGATGATGGTTTCAAGATGAGGTTGTTCCCTTGCTCTTTAACAGGGAGAGCTAAAGCTTGGTTAAACTCTCTTGAACCAAATCCGTCACCTCATGGAGAGAACTTGCAGAGAAGTTCCTAGTGAAATTTTTTCCTCTGGTCCTTAATTCTCGAAAGAGGAATGACATAATCTCTTTCAGGCAAACCAACGAAGAAACGCTTTTTGAAGCTTGGGAAAGGTACTAAGATCTATGGAGAAGGTTTCCTCACCATGGGATACCTGCGTGCATTCAAATGGAGACCTTTTACAATGGGCTTTTTTCATTAGCAAAGTTTATGCTAGAAGTCAACTAATGATCGGTCATCTTACGTTATTCTTAGCATGTGTTTTAGTCTTTTTCAATAGGTTTAACCAGAAAATAAATAGAGAAGTATTAAACTAATTGCCTATGATTTCAGGACATTAGTAATGTTTTCTATATTTGAGTCTGTAATTCTATTCTTCTCGAAACATTGCAATTTTAGGATGTTTTTGATGTAATTCAAGAAGAAATCATGAAAATCGAAAAGGCATGAACATCTGAAGATTAGCGAGGACCTTGGGAAGATAAAGAATGAAGATTCAAGATGCCTCAGAGACTTTATAGAGGGAGGAATTTTGTTCCAAGGTCCTAAGACTACTTATATGGAAGCAAACACCCAAAAACGGAGAAAAAGGGCCTGAAACGCACTCACATGCGCCTAGGGCATGGTGAGTTTCACACTCCCATACGCCAAGGGCATGGAGTGTGTGCCCCGAGCAATGAAAAAGTGCGGGGTAAAAACGTTTTTTTCCTGCTTTTTTGTGGGTAAAGCCCGCGTTTTTAGCCCAAAACCAGGTGGAACCTATCACTATAAATACCTGAAATTCTAGCACACTAGTTTTAAAATGTTTTATGCGATGTTCCAACACTATATACACAGAAAACGGATGTTGCGTTTAATGTTCCAACATCATGCTAACAAACATAAATTATGCAAGAAAATAAATGAAAAGAAAGTAAAAAGGCACATAGAGTTTGTTGACCCTGTTCGGTAACAAACACACCTACTCTGGGGGCTACCAAGTCAGGAAGGAAATCCACTGGCGTAGTCCTTGTTCTAAAGTTCTCAGCAAATCACGTTTACAACTTAAGACCTAGGACCTACCCTTCTAGATTTCAACCTACAAACTCCTAGATCTGAGATCCTATCTCACTATCCTACAATCAATCACAGCCCCTGTGATTATCAGATTTCAACTCAATATGGTGAAGTTACCTTCAAACACAAACTACAACCTTGCTTCAAAGCCTTGGTTTAGCACACGATGCATCAAGGTGATACAAGAAAGGCTCACAAATAACAAACAATCCTAGTCGCGCATCAAAACGATACAAGAGAAGAACACACAAAGAACATGACTCAATCCTCTGTATATTTTTGTTGGATATTTATTTAATTTAATTTGTCGTTTATTTATTTTAATTATGCTTTTGTCCACTATAGAATTTTATTAGATTATAGTATTTATTTCTGTGAGAGGTGTAACCCTAGATTAGGTACTTAGGTTGTGACAGGACCTAATATTGTTTTCACTAACTAGATGCTTATATCTTGATATTTATATCCTTTTACCGTTAACTATCTGACTAGGAAGTAAGTAATTATTAATTAGTCAAAGATATCATAGGAATTGTTGACCCTAGATGTAGGTACCCAGTGGCTAGAACCCATTGGGTCGTGTGGTGCATTACCGAAGCTAGGAATTAACTGGTTAGTAATTAGGGAAACAAGCACCTAGCTGTCTGACTTAAATCTATAACCTAGTAAGACATTCTCTTGAAACCCTTAGTAAGGTAGACGTAGATTAGGGTTGCCCGTTTGTAGAACTACTAAGTAAGCTTAGAGAGTGTGCTATGAGTGCCCTAAGATTCATAGATGGGCAGACCTAAGGGGACCTTGACCTTCATTGCTTTGGGAAACACTGGAAAGCCAATATAAAGTTTATGTTTCAATTACGTTTGAATTAGCAAGACCGCACACGTAAGGATCACCGTGCAATCATCAGGTGCAGTTAGCCATCAGAGGGAAAGGCCTAATTAGGTACCCAGTGGCTAAAACCCATTGGGTCAGGTGGTGCCCTACCTATTTAGGAAACTCCTAATGAACTTATCACTTCTATAGTCACCAAAAGATAAATAAACGTGACATTTATATTACTTAGTATCCAACAATAAATATATAGAGGAGATTCGAAGAATCCTAACCGCTGCTTACTTTTCTGCAACCAAAAACAGGTAAATTCGCTCTGTTGCAAACAGATAAAAATTGCAACTAACTTTTATACCGTCAAACTTACAAAAATAAGTAACAAGAATTGTTCGGACAAAAGGATAATCCTTGTGGATACGATACTCTACTTACTAACTTTATTACTTGATGAAAACGACTGGTACACTTGCCATTGCACAACTACACTAATCAAATTAAACACGGAAGTGTGCATCACCAATCCAAAAGAAATCCACATTAAGCGTGCTTGACTTGGAGCAATTTTGGGATGGAAAATCTTCTTAGAAGTTTCTCGTGTTGGTGTGTGGAGTCAGTCGACAGTCCCAAAAGCAATATGGGATGTTACATGTTCCTTAAGAAAAGACTTTATGATAAATATTTAAATATAGAATAATAAATTTCTTTTCTTGCATTTTATCCAATATTGTAGTAAGCTCATATATTAAAAAATGTTGGACAAAAAATGAAGAGTGTATAAGTCCACCACTTGAATTAGGATAATTATTTTTTTGAGAATAATTTCTGAGCATTGACAGTGTAATAATTTTTACACATGCTTCCAATTAAATCATACAAAATACATGTTTTTAGAGATATTTCAATAACTAAACTAAAAATAGGACATCATGTGTAAAAAGATTTTACACCATCAGTATATGCAAATTAAATTGTTTTATATTATAGTACTATATATTTCCTATTTAATTTAGGATATAAAATTAAATTAATGTATTCCACCAAATTAAAAAATAAAAACCAAAAAAAAAATTTCATGTTTTTCTTATTAAATGACTGACATGTTCTAGAAAACCTTTAAAGAAACGAAAAATTAGAAAAATTCATAGCTGTTTTCTTTTGTTAGGAAAAACCGTTGCTAGTTAAAATACCGCTATACTAAAAGTTGTATATTTAGTTTTTAATTTATTTTTGAGAGGTTAATTTTTAATTTATATTTCTCAATTCATGAATCATAAAATTAAGGAATTACAAAAACAAAAAAAAAAACAGAGAGAGAAGTAGTCAACGAAAAGGTATATTTTCTCACTATATTAAAGATTGTATATTTTATTTTTATTGTGTACTGCTAAATTCATTTATTCTAAAAAAAATTTAAAAAATAAAATAGAAGGAATATTTCTCATTTATATTATACTTTTGTTCATTAAAGTGAATTTAACCTCTACTTTTGCCTTGGTCAAATACTCACTATCTAGAACTTAATGGAAGGAGTTTACCGACAAAAAAAAACTTAATAATTATAAAAAAAAATAATCAATTTTTTTTATTTAGAAAAATACAATTATAAAAAGCAAGCGAAACAATTATTTTTTTTAACAAGGCCAGAGCATAATAACATCAAGAAAGGGAATAGGTGATTTCTCAACTATTCCATAATCTTGTGTCAAGAGCTCATAAATATTATTTAAAAAAAGCAAAAAAAAATACAGAAAAAAACTAGGGGACATAAATCTGACCTAGTAAAAACACACAAATGTGCAGGACAACCCAAATAGGCATTACAAACATTTTAAGCCACAAATATGATCCAACCTCCAATGATTAATTCTAAATAAACAAAGGTCAGGTATTTGGTGTATGAACCAACCGTCAACACAAAAAAGTCCAAGAACCAACAACTCTCTACAGCGAGGCCGAAACAATAAAATTTATAAATGTGTGTAATATATTTATCATATAATACATTTTTGGATGAATTAAATAATTTACTTATATATTAATCATGATTTAGTCAAATATATATATATATATATATATATATATATAGTATAAAAATGTTCTCATCAAAAAAAGATTAACCATGAACTTTGAACAAACCACATTAAATAGTTGTTTACTGTGTAACATAATATTATTTCAATTTCTTTTAAACAACTAAAATACTATTAAAAATTAGACAAAACCACAAGCTCTGTCAAGGAGGGCACAAATGATACAATGGAGCAAAAACAATCAAGCAGAACACCAAAACCAGGGGCACCCCACCAGGAGCAAAAACCTAGGGGTAAACTAAAACATAAATATTTGTCACCCATATTATCAACCTAATATTTTATTTCAACCTAATATTTTAAATAGACAAACTATTTTCCAACCATATTATTAAAAGATTAATAATATTGTTTGTCAACATATTTTTCATTTAAAATAAGTGTTCACGCTTTACACGTGAACACATTAGTTAAATCAAAGTTGTCTTACCTAAAATACCCTTCAAATTCATCTCCTTTTGCCATTGCTGACTCGACAAAAAAAATCCTATAAAATGCCATAAGGTGTTCGACTTTTTCACTCATCTCACTTTTCTCACTTTTTTGTTTTATCCTTTAAATTGGTGGTATTTTGTAGTTTTTGCGTGTAACCATTTTTTGAAAAGTGGGGGTTTTGATTTTGTAACTTCTAAGGTTGCAAGAAATGAAAAACTCTCAAAAGCATAATGGGAGTTTGGGTGTAAACCAAACAGGGAAAAACAAAAGAAAGATTTCTTTTCAACAAACAATTGATGATGGAAACAATATTATACCTAACGGTAGATATCTCTATCCTCATTCAGATCAGTATGAGGTTCACAAAGATGAATTCAAGAGTTTTATTCAGCACATTACGGGAAATAAATCAAATGCATTAAGGCCATCAGTTCCAGTTCAGGTTTCAGCTCCAGCACCTCCCTCACAGGGGCAGTACAATGTACTTCCAGCACATCCTGTGCAGCCTATTGCTGGTAATCCTCTTGTTGACAATTCACAGAGTAATCTTGTTGAGTTTCCAATATCTGATTCGGTGAGAAACTCTCAAGACTTACTGCCGCTGAACATTGGTAATTCAGGAGGTAATCAGTTTCAACCTTACTCTAATCAACCACAAGTGTTCAACAATATAAATGTTCAATATAATCCAATAATTACATCTCAAGAACATTATTATCCTATTAATGGTAGCAACCAATTTGTGAGTGGTTTCAATTCCTCACAAACAAATGCTAATACCCAACTTCTGAATGGTTTCCCTTCATTACAAACAAATGTGGTTAATCCTTCAATGTCTCTTAATTGTACCAATCAAACTTTTAATGTTAACAACAATAACCAACTTATGAATGGTTTCCCTTACACACCAAAATCTCAGGAAAAGGTTACAAGGTTGCAAAAGCTTCGGCCTCCACCATTGTCCATTGTGAGGCCACCGATTCCGGTCATGGTTTCGACACCAGTACCTCTTTCACAAGCTCCAAACAATACACTTCTAAGAAATCATGTGCAATCTGTTAATAGTCCTCCTATTGTTTATAACTCACCAAATAATCTCATTGAGTCTCCATGGTCAGCTTTCATGAGAAACTTTCAAGACCCAATAATGAACTTTGATGATTCAAGAGGTAACGAGTTTCAACTGTACCCTTCTCAACCACAAGTATTCAACAACATAAATCCTCTGAATGGTAGTAACCAAGTTGTGGATGGTTTCCCTTCAACACAAACAAATATGTCTAATCCTTCAATGTCTCTGAACGCTACCAATCCAACTTTCCCTACGAACGACAATATCCAACCTGTGATTGGTTTTTCTTCCTCACAAACAAATGACCCCCTATCACCAACTTCTGAATTTATATTGCTTTCACCAGAAAATAACATGAATTTCCTATCCCCCCAATCACCTTATAGGCCTATACTATCACCAAGCCTTTTTTCTTCGCCTCCATCGCCTGAATACCCTTTATATTCACATTTAGTTCTCGATCCCCCATCTCCACTTTCTTCAAGCCTTTTTCCTTCTACTACAAGTCCTATGAGGCTAGATTATCAATAGGTTGTTCATGCTTCATCAAGGGTGCTCCATTCTAGCAAAATTTATCTTATTCCTAGTCTCATAAGAGTTTTTTAATGTAAGGATACTCTTTTGTAATATAAAGAAATAAATACAAAGGGATTTCTTGTCATAATGTCTTCTTTTATTGTTATATTTCTTTACTATGTATAGAATTAATTTATAAATATTGATTTTATGTGGCAAGTGATTTTGCAATAAAATATACTATGTACTTCTTCAACATTTATATTCCTATTTCTTCGATGGTTGTTTTGGATGATTTTGTTTGCTAGCATGAATTGAGGAAAAGAATAAGAAAAATTATAACTTTTGTATCGAATTTGAGTGAATTGACTATCCTAAGGAGGAATGCTAGGTACACTTGCTCACACACTCTCTCTTAGATACTCTCTCAATGTATGGTGCCACGTGTCCTTCTTTCTCTATTCTTTACTTGCTAACCGGAAGACCAGGTTAAGAGGCTTTCAACACTTTCCTTTATTTTTTATTTTTTAACATTTTATTGTTATTACTCTTACCATCATCACAACAATGAAAACAAACACAGAGATCCCAACTCAAATAGAACATCCTTTTCCGTTTGCATTGTCCTTGTCTTCCATCTACCTTAACAGACTCCTTTGCCTCTTGTCGGGCCAAATTTGTGGTGAGCAGTGGATTTCGATTGACCCCCACTGCAGGTCTGAACCCCTCATCAATGGAAGCCAGAAAAAATGAACTGATGCAAGTTTGAGCGATAGCTGATATTTCAAAAGAAATTAATGGAAACCAGAAGTGTGATTGTTTGTGGTGGTGTTTTTTGTTTACGATACATCTTTTGGATTTTATTCATTTATATTGACATAATCAAAGATGACAAGTCCATTTTCTTCTTCTATGGTGTGAAGCAAATGGCAGTTAATAGATAATGCAGACTTTCTTTTATCGGCAAAATAAAAAATTGCAGTATTATTTGGAACTTGTAATGGGTCTTTGTCCAAATATTATTGCATTAGTATACTCTGTATACCAAATAGTTTCAAATAAAACTATCTAAAATTTATATTTGGACAGAACTTGTAGTACCGTGAAAGATTGTAGTAATCTATACTTGTTGTTGTGTAGTCTTTATTTCCACTCAAATAAAAATAATCTGGGAGAACTTGCAATGTTATGTCGTGCAGCAGAGATGACCTTTGAGTTTCTTATAATAAAAATAAATTAAAAAATATGAAATAAACTTTCAAAGAAGGTAAACAGGTACAAGTTAAAAAAGCTGACATGTGGCACCATACATTGAGAGAGTATCAAAGAGAGAGTGTGTGAGCGACTGTCCTTAGCAACTGTCTTTAGAGTGTGTGAGCAACTCTCTGCCACTCAAGTCAGTAATGGAGCTGAGAAAGATTGTGTAACAAGTGTTGTGAAAAGTGATGTGTACCTTGAGGGTGAAGCAAGTTCACCCTTATATAGGCTCTCGTTGGTCATAACCGTCTCCGAGTTATGCGGCGTATGATTACGGACGGAGCAGGACGTGTATAGTGATCCTCGCGCGAAGGCGTGCTCCTTTGAGTGTGGAGCCTTATAGCAGTGTATCTTATGCCACGTGTCGTTGTGCGGCTGGTCTTCTGACCGGTCCATAACATAAACTAAGGGTGAATGTTGGTTCTTCATGCTTCCATATTACTCCTTCTTTGCTCTAGTTCCACCCAATTTCTAGCTTTTCTCTCTAGTTCTGCATTTTCTCCAAGAAACCCTAACTTCCAATTTCTCAACTCCTCATTGATTAATCAATTCCCAATCCACTTTCTCTAAGTTTCTTTAACTGTGTATTGGGTCAAACTTTCTAGATTATCAATTACATGTGAGTTTTATGGTGATAATTGGAAGAATGGCGATGAATAGTTGATGGTGGTGTGAAGGTGTGTTTACCCGTGAGAGAAGACAGAGAAAGAAGGGAAATAAGATAAAATTCTGGTTTCCTTGGCCAACTCTCTATATATAGATGTGAGGGAAAAATGCCATTGTCCTTACTCGTGCAATGAAAACACCTAATTTAATAAAAGACCATACATTTTTGCATGGAAAGAGGCCTCTGAGCATAACGCAGCACTACGTCATGCGCGCTCGTGTGATTTTGGTCAAATTCCATTGTTTAAAGGTTTAAAATGACGGTTTTTATTTCTTATCAAATTTTATCAATATTATTAGAATTAACGAGATTAGGGATATTATAACTTATTTATTTGGAGGGTGATCTAAGTGAAATTGATTTATTGTGTGTAATTGAATTGGAAGTAATAGATAAGCATTGATTATTTTTTTGGGAGCAAATAGCAATTTGGATAGTTGAGTTAGAAAACATTTGGACTTCCCTTGTCACTAAATTTTTTGGATACACACCTCTCATTTATGCTATAGATCACACTTAGGATTTTATAAAAGATTACAATTGGATTTTCCTCATTTTTCACTCCTAAAAGATTACTTGGGAGAATTCTGCTCTTTTCCCAACTGAACTTCCGAAAATACCCCTGCGTGACTTAAGTCACGCTGCGTGAGTTAACTCACGCAGGGTTTATAACATGCGTGAGTTAACTCACGTAGGTTATAAACAGTGTGAATTTTCAGCGTGGCTAGTCACGCTGCGTGAGTTAAGTCACGCTGAATTTAACACATGCGTGACTTAACTCACGCATGGGTATTTTCGGAAGTTTGGTTAGGAGTGAGCAAATCTTGTTGGGAGAAAAGCAAGATTCTTTTAATAAGGACTCTAAAAATATTACCCGGGCTCCGTCTTATACGAACCGTGGGTTAACGAACTGTCCCTTATTTATTTTCAATTTTTGAAAATATAACAAAAAGTTTCGAAAAAAATTATTATAAGCATTACTTTTTATTCATACAAAAAATATAATTAAAAAATACAATAAAGAAAATTATAAAAAAATGAATATTTTGGAGTGACTCAATCTTCCTTCTTAAAAAACTAGAATTGTTTTCATTCTATAGAAAGGTAAAATTTTAGTGATTCTTAAATTTTTACTGTTTTATTTTAGCATTTTTAGTTATGTTTGTCAGACAAGCTACCCATGGCTCATACAAGCGCTAACCCTAATGGATAGTGGACTATTTAGGACCGCTAAAAAGCCCTAAATAATTCTAGGTTGGAATTTTAAGGCTCAAAACCTATGTTTTATCTGAGTTGGAGGACTAGATCATATGAGTAACCCATTTTAACAGCTCTTTTTCTCACACCATTGTCTCTCTCTTGTTGGATAATTTTCACTCTCACATTAGTAAAGATCTTCTTCAAGAATATGTCATCATAGTATTTTAATTCCTAATGTTAGTAAAGATTTCATCCAGAAACACATCATCTTGTATTTTTATTAACAATCTTTGAAAGATTTCATTCAAAAGTAAGACATTCTAAATAAAGAAACTTCTTGATTCTCTCATGTTTTTTGTTTCCTCACAAAAGAAAGTTATTTGATTCTGATTTAACTTTATTGAGTCACATGTACAATCTTTTATGCTTACTAAGCAAGAAACCACATTATTATTTTTCTATTTTCTCACAAAATCAAATAATTTTATGCCAAATTAATCTTTTATCGCTCTGTACACACCTAAATTTCTCATTTTTATTGACCATGATAACTCCTCTCCATTTTTGTCAAAAAAAAAAAAATAACTCCTATCTATTCTCATTGTCTATGACACCTCATCCCTTTTCTCTTTGGCCACACTGATCTATTTAAACTCACTTGAACGCACACTCATCACTTCACTCAAAAATTTGACAAACTATGACCTCTATAACAGTCTCACACCTCCACCGGCACTTGTGAATCAAAAACTCTTACAAGTCTCTATTATTCTCTTCCGTGCGTTTGAACCATTTTCCTTTGTTATCACTTTGTTGGGGTTTTTTTCCTTGAAGTTCCAATTTCCCTTGTGGTGACCTATTTCAAGGGGATACATGTTTCTAGGAATAAAAGCGCCTAAGGTAAGGACACTTTCTTGAAACTAAGTTTAGAGTTAGAGGGTTAGAATTACGAATTTTATATGCATGTGTTGATGCTTTAATGGAAAAGTTCAAATTTTTATGATGATTAAACTAGTTGCATGAATTCATGTCGATATATGTATAAAGTTTTGATTATTTTTGTTGTTAATGTATAAAGTCTTGATTTTTTTTTTGAGGGGATAAAGTCTTGAATTTTGTGAGTTATTATGATACAAACTTATAAATGTTTGTTTTTTCTTCTTTGAATATAAAATTTTATTGATAACATGTCAAGTACAAGGTTCCTTTCAAAAAAAAAAATGTCGAGGACAAGGCGTGCCGAAACCCCCTAAAACAAAGGCGTACCGAAGTCACAGATTTGGATCCTCTCCAACCATTTCTCTCATGTTGTTTGTTCTGACATAATCTAAGCCATTCATTCACCTTTTTTTCTCTTTCTTTGGTGTTGTTTTTTGTTCATTTATGAGTTAATCAACCATTGGATTAGAAAAGAAGAGGGGGCTGCACAAAAAAAGGCAGAGATGATCCAAATCCCGAAGTTACACGATAATCGTGTAATATACACAAAAAAAAACTAAGCTTAAGGCTTATCCTATAAAAAAAAATACTAAACTTAAGGCTCAAAACGAAAGGGAACAGATATATAAGAGTGTTTTCCTTTTTTAAAAAAAAAAAAAGAGTTTGTTTCCCTAAAAAAAATGATTTAGTTAATATTTCTGGAATAGTTCTCATTATAATGAGATTTAGTTAACATTTTTAATTAATAGTTTAATTCTATTATAAAAAGGATAAATTAGTTTAAATGATGGGAGGGATAGTGCTAAATTTACCCTCAACTTATTTCATAGTATGGTGCTATAACTTAAACACCAAAAAGACTTTAGGATATTCTTTAAAAAAAGACTTTAAGATAATTATTTAAACATAAAATATCACTATATTAACGATTGTATATTTTATTTGTAATTTGTACTTTTAATTTCATGAACCATGTCCTTAGAATATATTTAAAAATATTACCAACATTTAATGGAATGTATCACATTTTGAATTTAAATTATATTTTTGTTTATTAAATTGAATTCAACTATTGTTCATGCCTTGGTCAAATAGTCACTCACTAGAACTGAATGGAAGGAGTTTATCAACAAATAAAATAACTCAGTAGAAGGAAAATTTAAATAATTTGGTAAAAAATATTTAAATAATAAAATTATAAAAACAATCAAAACATTGAAATATAATAAAAATATGTAATATATTTATCATGTAATACAATTTTTGAATAATTTATAATTTATTTATATATTAATCATGTTGTAGTAAAAAAATTATACTTTTGTTCATTAAACTGAATTCAACCACAGCTCCTGCCTTGGTCAAATAGTCACTCACTAGAATTAAATGGAAAGAATTTACCAACAAAGTAAAAGGAACCTAATAGACCGAAAATTTAAATAATTTAGTAAATTTTTTATTTAGAAAAGTAAAATTATAAAAAACAAACAAAACATAAAATATGATAAAAGCAAGTGATATATTTATCATATAATTTATTTTTTGAATAATTTTTGTAATTTATTTATATATTAATCATGCTGCAGTAAAAAAATATAGTAATTATATTCCTAAGGATGGTATGTTTTTGCTTATTTTTCTCATTTTATAATTTTGGTTTGTGGTTTAGTTTTTTAATTGAGTCTATTTTTGTGATGGATAATGGTTTTTGTATTTTGTTGGTGTTAATGTTAATTTGTATACTGGGGGAATTTCATTGTGTAACTTTTTAGGTTGCGAAAAATGGAAAACTCGAAAAAGCATGATGAGAGGTTGGGAGTAAACGAAATAAGGAAGAACAAAAGAAAGATTTATTTTCAACAAACTATTGATGTTGGGAACAATAGTACAACTAGTAAGTCAAACTTTTATGAGGTTCACAAAGATGAATTCAAGAGTTTTATTAAGCACATTACAGGAGATGAATCAAATGCATCATGGCCACCAGCTCCGGTTCAGTTTTTTCCTCCAGTACCAAGAAATCATGTGCATCCTATTGCTGGTCCTCTTCTTGTTGACAATTCACAAAGTAATCTTTCTAAGTTTCAAGACTCAATGCCGCTGAACATTGGTAATTCAAGAGGTAACCAGTTCCAACCTTACCTTCCTCGATCACAAGCCTTCAACAATACAAATGTTCAATATCATCCAATAATTCAATCTCAAGAACATTATTATCCTATGAATCATAGTAGCCAACTTGTGAATGGTATTCATTCCTCACAAACAAATTACAAGAACCAACTTGTGAATGGTTTCCCCTCAACACAAACAAATGTGTCCAATCCTTCAACGTCTTTTCATGCTACCAATACATCTTTTAATGTTATTAACACCAATAACCAACTTGTGAATGGTTTCTCTTCCTCACCAAAATATCAGGAAAATGTCACAAGGTTGCAGAAGATTCGGCCTCCACCATTGTCCATTGTGAGGACACCAATTCCGGTTAAGGTTCCGGCACTAGTACCTCATTCACAAGCTCCATACAATGCACTGCTAGGACATCATGTGCAACCTATTACTTGTCCTTCTCTTGTTTACAATTCACAGAATAATCTTGTTGAGTCTCCAGTTTCTTCTTTTATGAGAAACTTTCAAGATCCAACATTGAACTTGGATAATTCAAGAGGTAACCAGTTTCAACTCTACCCTCCTCAACCAAAAGTATTCAACAATATAAATGTTCAATATCAGCCAATAATTCAATCTCAGGAACATTTTTATCCTATGAATGGTAGTAACCAAGTTGTTAATGGTTTCCATTCTTCACAAACAAATGGTAGTAACCAACTTGTGAATGGTTTTCCTTCAACACAAACAAATGTGTCTAATCCTTCAATGTTTATGAATGCTATGAGTTCAACTTTGCCTATGAATATAAGCAACCAACTTGTGAATGGATATTCTTCCTCACAAACAAAGGAACCTCTATCAAAAACTTCTGAATTCATGTTGACTTCACCAAAAAGTAACATGAATTTTATATCCCCTCAGTCACCTTATAGGCCTTTACTGTCACCAAGCCTTTTTTCTTCACCTTCATCACCTGAACACCCTTTATATTCACATTTAATACCTGATCCTCCGTCTCCACTTTCTACAAACCTTTTTCCTTATACTACAAGTCCCAAGAGGCCGGATTATCAATAGTCTTATCATGCTTCACTAAGGCTGCTCCATTCTAGTCAAGTTTATCTTAATTCACAACATCATAAGAGATTTTTTTATTTAGGGATACTCTTTTGTAATATAAATAACTATATACAAGGGGATTTCTGGTTAAAATGTCTTATTTTATTTTATATTGCTTTACTATGTATGGAATATATTTTTAAATATTGATCTTATTTGGCAAGTGATTTTGCAATAAAAGATATTATGGACTTCTTCAGCATTTATATTCCTTTTTCTCGAAAGTTGGTTTAGATGATTTTATTTGCTAACATGAATTGAGGAAAATAAGAAGAAAAGTTACAACTTTTTTACCAAATTTGAGTGAATTGACTAGCCTTCATTTGGTTTATGTATTTTCAATAAATGGAATGAACATATTAGAAATTATTTATGTTTTCATGATATATCAAACAAAAGAGAGTGTGTACGTATTAAAAGAGTGTGTACGCATTAAAATTTATTTTATGAAACCAGAAATAATACTCATTTCAAAGGATTCCTTTATATATATTGCACACTATTAGAAAGTCTTATATTAAATTAGACTAGATTGCAAAATGAATTTAATGACATATTTATAGATTTTGAAAGTACATGCATTGGCCTCTAATTTATTGGTTCAACATCGAGATATCAATTAAACTTGTTTATTTTTTATATCAATATTACATTTCTGAGTCTAGTTTTGGTTTGATTTATATTCTACGTTTGAAACCAGTAAAACATGACTTGTGATAAATATAATTCCTTGAACTCTCCTCTCGATTTTATTTTTAATATGTCTCCCTCACTAAAGCATGTATTTATAATTCACTTTATCATCATTTTGATATTGATTTATTAAAATGATAATCACACTCTTTTCATATAAAAAATAGGCTAAATAGCAGTTTTAGTCCCCTAACTTTCTCAAAGTTACAATTGGCCCCCTAAGAAAAAAAATACAAAATTGCCCTCTAAGTTTTGCACATGTGGCAGTTTTGGCCCCCAAGGTCAATTTTGACTCGGTCTAAGCTGACGTGGCACCCTAAGTGAGGTGCCACGTGTTATTTTTATTTTATTTTTTTGCCTTGGGGGCCCAAAACTGCTACAATTGCAAAACTTAGGGGGCGTATTTGTAGTTTTTTTTCTTAGAGGTCAAAATCGCAACTTCGTGAAAGTTAGAGGGCGAAAAACTGCTATTAAGCCTAAAAAAATATTATAAATTCCTTTTTTATTTTCTTTTTTATGTACCTTACAATTTTCTTTTGGTTGACAAGGTTCTTTTAAAATGCACTTATATAAAAAATTAAAAGGTAGATCCATATGCTAAGAATTAGGGAATAATGTGCCAAATATTCTTAGAGTGGAGTACGTTAGAAATAGGTTGAGATTACCTAATTATAAGTTTGTTAATTTTTGAAGAGGTTTTTGGTGTGGTCACCTTTTTCTTATATGTACTCTTTTTTTTTTTCCAATGAATTCTGGTGTTGCTCACGAGAAGGTGATAATGTTTCCACGCAGAAGAAAAGTTATTTTTTTTAAAAAAGTGTTATATTCTTTGACCTTTGACAAACAAATAGTAAGCCTCCAAAGGCTCTTGTTTTTTACCTTTGCTTGACATTTTGACTATATATGAAGATTAATTGGTGTACAATAAAATTGACAAACTCCATCTAATCTAGATACTATAAAGATCATTGAACTATATCATTTTTTGACTATATATGAAGATTAATTGCTTGACATTTTTAACTATATATGACGATCATCTATTAAAAGATTTACCTCGTTAATTAACTATCATCTTAGTCAACTCATGTCACAAATTTGTGCATAAGATCATAGAATCATATACAAAGAATATTTCACCACTTTTTTCGGAGGAAAAGACTTATAGCATTTCATTACTTAAAATGTGTTCAATACAATCTAGTATATTAACCAAAATCTGGAAACTAGCTGATAATGTGGCCGCCTTAGCTAACTCATGGGCAACCTCATTTGCTTGTCTCTGAACAAACTCCACACTAAAGTTTTCATAATATAAACCGAAAAGAGTTCCTACAATTATGAATAATGCTTCCAAATTCTGTAGCATCATGCTGAGTGGATAAGAAGTTGTCAACAACTCTTTTTGCATCAAGCTTGAAATCAATAGGTCCAAGTTGAAGCCCGTGAACCCATTCTAAGGCCGATAATAAACCGTGAGCTTCCCCATGTGAACATCACGAAGAGGGTTCATCCAATCAATTTTAGCCAACACAAAAGAACCTGAGTCATCTCTTATACACATACCGATGCCAATCCTATTTAAATCTATGGAGAAGGATGCATCAATGTTGCATTTGAATCTTTCTTCTAAAGGTCATGCTTTCCCGAAGGTTTAGGAACGACCTGTCAAAGAACCATTTTGCTTTTTCAAATGATGTTGTGTCGGTTTATGATTCCCTTCTATTTGGAAAGCATGACCAAAATTGGGCTCTATCTAATTTTGGGGCCATAAAGAATTATTCCTCCACAGGGAGAAGTGCTTTGTCATTTTTAGCGTTGTATCTCAAGTAGGGCGAAGAGGGCGATCGTCCTAGACCCCAAAAAATAAGTCTAAAATATAGGTCCCAAATTATTTTTAAAAAGTGTAAGGTATAATATTACCCTTTGAAAAATATATGAATAAAACCTAGTATGATTGTTGCCAAAACCTTGCATTTGATATGAGTGCGGTGCCGATACTTTCGACAAAGTGTTGTAACTTTAGAAAAAGACAATATGATGAGAATGATAATGATGAGCAAATACAATCACCCGAGGAATTTGTCAGAGTCATTCATTTTTTTTTTGTAGTTGTTGATATAAAAACTTGATTGAAAGTATTTGAAAGTACTCTTGAATTTTTATTTGATGCAAGAACCTTAAAATTATTGGATAATGATAAATTAAAAAAACCTTAAACAAATTTTTGAGGCTGCGTTTTCTCATAAGGATTTGTCGAATGTTATTGCATATGAACTTTTTTATTTATTGAAAGTATTACAAATATCTTTGTTAAATGTGTTGATGTCAACATTTGAAATTCATGAGTTTGTCAAATGTTTCGATTGCTTATCAAATTCTTTTAACTATGTCGATGATTGTTACATCTGTAGAAAGAAGTTCTACGAAGTTAAAATTATTAAAAAACTTCACATCTAGAAAGATATAATAGAACATACTACTGCATACACAATTATTATTGACTTTACATCTATAAATATTCATAGGGTCTAAATTGTGGATTCACTCCAGGCCACCAATATCTTAGAAACGGGGCTGGTCATTTCTATTGATCGCGTTTTTTTCAATAATGCAATTTCTTTTCTAGATATTTTATCAGATGCAAATATTGAATATCTTTCTGCTTGATGCTGGTGTTTTGCTATAGTTAAATTGGAATTTGTGTATAAAGTTGTATTCCCTGTTACACTTATTGTTATTTGTGCTTAAGGTGCATTCGATAAGTTGTTAGTCGAGAGGGATGTCATATTGGTTGACGACGAGGCCCATTTATGCAAGGCTTAAACTAGTATGAAGATACTAGCAGATGAAAAGATAAACAGTAATGCTTAATGATAAGTAAAAGATTGTAGGACAGAGAATGAGAACCTCCTAAGAATTGAAGAAAAGAGAAATTGACTTAATTTCATTGATAATTGTAATAGAGAAATTACAAGATATTATATACACAAAGTTATTCTAGATCCTTTCTAAGAACTAGTGAGTCACCAATCTTTTAGAACGAATGAGTTACTATGTTACAAAGCAAATAATGGAAAATGAAGGAAAAGACCCAACAGAAGCAAACAACAACTCGGGTAAAAGCCCAAAAGAGAGACCCAAGAGAGAAACCAGGAAACCTAGCCGCTTTAGGGATTGATCACTGCCTCTAGAATCATCCAGGATATGGACAAAAAGCATGTGCTGTCTCCTGCTGGTAGTTCTTGACCGTTAGGGTCCTGATAAGGACAAGAATAAATTTATTTAGTATTTTTGTTTTTTATCTTTTTGTGCTTGGATGTGGACAAGTGTCTTAAGATCCTGCAATCCTAGGAATAATTGTATAACTTCAAGGCATATATGCTGAAAT